>ENA-OQLI01001339-OQLI01001339.1-human-gut-metagenome-genome-assembly--contig:-NODE-1339-length-18419-cov-3.460693_pt1 | contig 18419 bp, 13 predicted proteins | sample MGYA00242805_ERZ504812 | MGnify/ENA primary metagenome ERZ504812 (study PRJEB26092, sample SAMD00036430) | human gut metagenome | host: Homo sapiens | study: EMG produced TPA metagenomics assembly of... | reverse complement strand
GTAAAAGATGAGCTGATCCGTAACAACAAGACCATCAACTGGATCCCGGAGAGCATCGGTAAAGGTCGTTTCGGCGACTGGCTGGAGAATGTGCAGGACTGGGGTATTTCCAGAAACCGTTACTGGGGAACTCCTCTGAATATCTGGGAATGTGAGTGCGGATGCCAGCATTCTGTGGGAAGCAGAGAAGAACTGTATGAGATGAGCGGTGACGAGCGTGCAAAAACCGTAGAACTCCATCGTCCGTACATCGATGACATCACCATCAAATGCCCGGAATGTGGAAAACCGATGCACAGAGTACCGGAAGTTATCGACTGCTGGTTCGACTCAGGAGCAATGCCATTTGCACAGCATCATTATCCATTTGAAAATAAAGAACTTTTTGAACAGCAGTTCCCGGCACAGTTTATCTCAGAAGCAGTAGACCAGACCCGTGGATGGTTCTACTCTCTGCTGGCGGAATCCACCCTGTTATTCAACAAGGCTCCGTACCAGAACGTTATCGTACTGGGGCATGTACAGGATGAAAATGGTCAGAAGATGAGTAAGTCCAAAGGAAATGCGGTAGATCCGTTCGATGCACTGCAGACATACGGGGCAGATGCGATCCGCTGGTACTTCTATATCAACAGTGCACCGTGGCTGCCGAACCGTTTCCATGGAAAAGCGGTACAGGAAGGTCAGAGAAAATTCATGAGTACTCTGTGGAATACCTATGCGTTCTTTGTACTCTATGCAAATATCGATGAGTTCGATGCAACAAAATACACCCTGGATTATGATAAGTTGTCCGTTATGGACAAATGGCTGCTGTCCAAACTGAATACCGTGATCCAGACCGTAGACGACAACCTGAACAACTACCGGATCCCGGAAGCTGCAAGAGCACTGCAGGAATTCGTAGATGATATGAGTAACTGGTATGTAAGAAGAAGCCGTGAACGTTTCTGGGCGAAAGGAATGGAGCAGGATAAGATCAATGCCTATATGACACTGTACACTTCTCTGGTAACCATCTCCAAAGTTGCTGCTCCGATGATTCCGTTCATGACCGAAGATATCTACCAGAACCTGGTAAGAAGCATCGATAAAGATGCTCCGGAAAGTATCCATCTGTGTGACTTCCCGGTTGCCAACAAAGAATGGATCGACAAAGATCTGGAAGCAAATATGGACCACCTGCTGAATGTGGTTGTTATGGGCCGTGCCTGCAGAAATACTGCAAACATCAAGAACCGTCAGCCGATCGCAGCCATGTATGTAAAAGCTCCGTACGGATTGTCCGAATACTTTACCGCAATCATCGCAGACGAGCTGAATGTAAAAGAAGTAAAATTCACCGATAACATCGAAAACTTTATTTCTTACAGCTTCAAACCGCAGCTGAAGACCGTAGGACCGAAATACGGAAAACTGTTAAACGGTATCCGTAAAGCATTAAGCGAACTTGACGGAAACAAAGCCATGTCTGAGCTTCGTGCAAACGGCGAGTTAAAACTTGACATCGACGGTAATGAAGTTGTATTATCAGAAGGGGATTTGCTGATCGAAACTGCACAGATGGAAGGTTATGTAACCGAGTCTGACAACGATATCGCAGTTGTTCTGGATACCAATCTGACTCCGGAACTGATCGAAGAAGGTTTCGTAAGAGAGATCATCAGCAAGATCCAGACCATGCGAAAAGAAGCTGGCTTTGAAGTAATGGATAAGATCCAGGTGTATGTGAAAGACAACAAAGTAATTGAAGACATTATGAAGGCACATGCGGAAGAGATTCAGGCAGAGGTATTGGCAGAGAAGCTGCTTACCGATACTGCTCAGGGTTATGTAAAATCCTGGAATATCAATTCCCAGGAAGTAACACTGGGAGTTGAGAAAATGAATTAGTTGTATTGAAAATTCAGTACCTTTACAATTAGCAAATTGTAACAAAGTATGTGGATCAGGGGGCGGGTACAAATGTATCAGCCCCTTTTTTCATGATACAGGATCTGTTTGCTTTCTGTATCATTATAAATATCATTGCAAATGAGGAGGTTTCCAATGTTAGACAGTCATTTCAAAAAAGAAGAGTTTAAAAAAGCGGTCAAAGAAAACGTAAAGATGCTTTACCGTAAGACAATCGATGAAGCAACACAACAGCAGATCTTCCAGGCCGTTTCTCTGGCTGTAAAAGATGTTATTATCGATAACTGGCTGGCAACTCAAAAACAGTATGAGAAAGATGATCCGAAGATCGTATATTATCTTTCCATGGAGTTTCTGATGGGTCGTGCCCTGGGTAATAATCTGATCAATCTGACTGCATATAAAGAAGTAAAGGAAGCACTGGACGAGCTGGGATTTGATCTGAACGTGATCGAAGATCAGGAGCCGGATCCGGCACTGGGTAACGGTGGTCTGGGAAGACTGGCAGCATGTTTCCTGGATTCCCTGGCAACTCTGGGATACTGTGCATATGGCTGTGGTATCCGTTATCACTATGGTCTGTTCAAACAGAAAATCGAAGACGGCTATCAGATAGAAGTACCGGATAACTGGCTGAAAGATGGTTATCCATTCGAACTGCGTCGCCCGGAATATGCAAAAGAAGTAAAATTCGGCGGATATGTACGCGTGGAATATGATGCAGCTACCGGAAGAAATCAGTTCATCCAGGAAGGTTATCAGTCTGTAATGGCTATTCCTTACGATATGCCGATCGTTGGTTACAATAACAAGATCGTCAACACTCTGAGAATCTGGGATGCAGAACCGATCACTGATTTCCGTCTGGATCTGTTTGACAAGGGAGAATATCATAAAGCCGTTGAACAGGAAAACCTGGCTAAGAATATCGTAGAGGTTCTGTACCCGAATGATAACCATTATGCAGGTAAAGAGCTTCGTCTGAAACAGCAGTATTTCTTCATTTCTGCAAGTATCCAGGAAGCAATCGCAAAATTCAAAAAGAACCACGACGATCTGCATGATCTGCCGAAGAAAGTAACCTTCCAGCTGAATGATACCCATCCGACCATGACGGTTGCCGAACTGATGCGTATCCTGCTGGACGAAGAAGGAATGACCTGGGAAGAAGCATGGGATATCACAACGCATACCTGTGCATACACCAACCATACCATCATGGCAGAAGCTCTGGAAAAATGGCCGATCGAGCTGTTCTCCAAACTGCTTCCTCGTGTATACCAGATCATCGAAGAGATCAACCGCAGATTTATCCTGGAGATCCAGAACAAATATCCGGGAAATCAGGAAAAGATCCGGAAGATGGCTATCATCTATGACGGACAGGTGAAGATGGCCCACCTGGCAATCGCCGGCGGTTATTCTGTAAACGGTGTTGCAAGACTGCATACCGAGATCCTGGAAAAACAGGAGCTGAAAGATTTCTACGAGATGTATCCTGAGAAATTCAACAACAAGACAAACGGTATCACACAGAGACGTTTCCTGATGCATGCGAACCCGTTGCTGGCTGACTGGATCACCGATCATATCGGTGACGGCTGGATCACCAATCTGCCGGAACTGGCAAAACTGAAAGTTTACGCGGATGACAAGAAAGCTTTGCAGGAGTTCATGAATATCAAATATCAGAACAAAGTACGTCTGGCAAAATACATCCAGGAGCATAACGGAATTGAAGTCAATCCGCACTCCATCTTCGATGTTCAGGTTAAGAGACTGCATGAGTACAAACGTCAGCTGATGAATATTCTGCATGTTATGTATCTGTACAACGAGATCAAGGCACATCCGGAAATGGATTTCTATCCAAGAACATTCATCTTCGGTGCAAAGGCAGCTGCCGGATATCGCCGTGCAAAACTGACCATTAAACTGATTAATTCCGTTGCAGATGTGATCAATAACGATGCTTCTATCAATGGTAAACTGAAAGTTGTATTTATCGAAAACTACCGTGTATCCAATGCGGAACTGATCTTCGCAGCAGCAGATGTTTCCGAACAGATATCCACTGCAAGTAAAGAGGCATCCGGTACCGGTAATATGAAGTTCATGCTGAACGGTGCACCGACTCTGGGAACCATGGATGGTGCAAACGTGGAAATCGTAGAAGAAGTTGGTGCTGAGAATGCATTCATCTTCGGTCTGACCGCTGATCAGGTTATCAACTACGAAAACAACGGCGGATACGATCCAATGCAGTACTTCAACAACGATCCGGATATCCGTAACGTACTGATGCAGCTGATCAATGGAACTTACTCCAACGGAGATTTCAACATGTTCCATGAGATCTACGATTCTCTGCTGAACACAAACTGCAGTGATCGTGCAGATACTTACTTTATCCTGGCAGACTTCAAGTCTTATGCAGAAGCACAGAAGAAGGTGGAAGCTGCTTACAGAGACAGCGAAGGATGGGCGAAGATGGCTCTTCTGAATACTGCCAGTGCAGGTAAATTTTCTTCTGACAGAACGATTCAGCAGTATGTGGATGAGATCTGGCATCTGGATAAGGTTACGATTGAAGAGTAATTTCAACAAGTTAAATATGTTGTAGGACGGAAACGGTCATCCGGCCGCTGTGCGTTGGCGGGGACTGATTTATCAGATGTTGGGCATTTTTAAGGGGATAAAATTACTCTTTTGGGGGAGGAGAGAGATAACATAGAACGGACGCAATCGGCTGATCGTTTCTAATCCTGGCAACGTGGGCAGGGGAACGTTGAACTAATCCCTAACTGCGACTAAGACTCTCGCGAGAGCGCTCGAGCCTAAGTCTCCGTAAGGGCTGGATTTCAAAGCTTGCCCTAAGCGCCCACAAAGTGTTGCCTGGATCAGAAACGGTCAGCCGATTGCTGTGCGTTGGCAAATGGAAAATCTATACAATTACGACCGCAACCTTCTCCACACCACAATCGCAGTCGAAGAAAGGCGCCCTCATGGAAAGTTGGCAGATTGTCGAGCACGAGTTTGAGACTACAGGCTCAAACCGAGCGCAGACCCTGCCTGCTTTCCATGAGGGCGCCTTTCTTCGACGGACCTTTGTCAGTACCGTAAATATAGGAACGAATCCCTGTTTTTATCAAACTTTAAACCGATATCCAACTCCCCAGATCGTTCAATATACTGCGGCTTCGCTGTATTAAACTCGATCTTCTCCCGGATCTTCTTAATATGCACCGTAACCGTAGCAATATCTCCCACAGACTCCATATCCCAGATTTCCCGGAATAACTCATCCTTTGTAAACACTCTGTTCGGATTCTGTGCCAGGAAGGTCAGAAGATCGAATTCCTTGGTGGTAAAATTCTTTTCCTCTCCATTCACCCAGACTCTTCGTGCTGTCTTATCAATCTTGATCCCGCGGATCTCAATAATATCATTTTCCTGTACACCCGATCCGATCAGCCGCTCATACCGCGCCAGATGCGCTTTTACTCTTGCCACCAGTTCACTGGGACTGAAAGGTTTTGTCATGTAATCATCTGCTCCGAGTCCAAGTCCCCGGATCTTGTCAATGTCATCTTTCTTGGCAGAAACCATAATGATCGGCGTGTTCTTCTGTGCCCGGATCTCCCGGCAGATATCAAACCCGTTCATCTCCGGCAACATCAGATCCAGGATCACCAGATTAAAATCTTCTGTCAGAGAACGTTTTAGTCCGACATCACCCCGATGCTCGATCTCTACTTCAAACCCGCTCAGCTCCAGATAATCCTTTTCCAGATCTGCAATTGCCACTTCATCTTCGATAATTAAAATTTTACTCATGTACAGGTACCTCCTGATATTTTCTCAAAGCCAGATACATGGTAGTACCTGTGCCTTCTTTACTTGTTGCCCAGACCTGACCGCCGTGATCTTCCATGATCTTTTTAACGATGGAAAGACCGATACCGCTTCCGCCTTTTGAAGAATTTCTCGAAGCATCCGTGCGGTAGAAACGCTCGAAAATATTTGCCAGATCCTTCTGTGCGATTCCTTTTCCGTTATCCTCGATCTCAATCTGGATAAAATCACCTACATCGCGCAGGCGGATGTTAATGACGCCCTTCGGTTTGTCCATATATTTGAGAGAATTGCTGACGATATTGTTGATGACACGCTTCAACTGTTCTGCGTCTGCGATCACCACCGCATCCTCCTCCAGATAATTAAAATACGTCAGCGATACGCCGCTCGATTCCAGTTCCACGCTCAGTTCATCCACACAGTCCTCAAAATAATCACTGATATGGATCTTGTTAAATGTATACGGAATTCGGTTCGTATCGATCTTGGAATAAAAAGTCAGCTCATTGATCAGCCGATCCATCTCGTTAGCTTTATTATAGATGGTGCGGATATATCGGTCCATCTTCTCCGGCGTGTCTGCCACGCCGTCCATGATGCCTTCCACATAACCCTTGACAGCTGTGATCGGTGTCTTCAGATCATGGGAAATATTGCTGATCAGTTCCTTATTTTCCTTGTCAAATGCCACTTTTTCTTCAGCAGACTCCTTCAGGCGTTTGCGCATTTCCTCAAAATCATCACATAGATCTCCGATCTCATCCACACCTGTTTTTTCAATTGTAAAGTCCAGATTGCCTTCCTTGATATTTTTTGTTGCTTCCTTCAGCTGAGTCAGTGGAGTCATTACGCCGCGATATGTCCAGGTACAAAGCCCCAGGGCAGTGAGAATCAGGATCAGGATGATCACAAACACAGTATCCAGCAGGATCTTCTTTAACTGAGGAACCATGGAATTGGAATGGAAAATAATAAACGCACTTCCTTTGACACCGTCAGTAAAGGTAAAATCCACCTGCTTGATAAGGGACTGTACATCGGCACCGATATAGACCCCCCGGTCATTGTCTGCAGAAGGATCGCCGTATTCCGGAAGTTCGGAAAAGAGCAGTTCATCCTGTGTCGGGGAACCACAGTAAAACATATCGTTACCCTTCCGGATCAGCAGATAAGCATTTTTCCCGGTCAGATCCTGATTCAGCGAATTCAGATAAGAAGTTTCCTCCAGCTTTTCCGGATCCGAAGAGGCTGTTTTCTCGAGAGTGGAGAATGTTTTCTGCGTCATTTTGCTCAATAGCATGGTATTGTTGGAGAGATTTTCATAAGTAACCCCTTCGATTCCATATTTCTTTTCCAGTGACCAGACCTGATACATGGTAAAACCGGCAACTGCAACACCGGTCAGGATCCGAGGAACCAGAATGATCACAAAAAATGAGATAACCATACGATTTTTCAATTTCATAGTTTCACCTATTTTCTGTTTTGATATAGACGGGCAGAAGTACCCATAATGATATATCAAGTATAGCATATAGCATGTGCTTTTTCATCTAAACAAAGTGGGATAATTCTAAAGATTCTGTAAAATTATGAGAAAGTCTCCCGCGTCTGCCGTGGAAAAACAGAAACCCCGGCACTGTCTGTGATGGCAGGAAAAACATAAGAGCGATGGAAAGAAACAGGAGAATGTACTGAAAAATAAAAATATAAATGTTAGGATTTGGTAAAATCATTCAATAAATTCGGTTTTCTTCTGGAAATATGTAGCATAATAGCATAAAGAATAGTATAATAGACACAGAAATATGAAAGAGAGGGCTTACATATGAAGCAAAATAACATGTTGGCTATGATCCTGGCTGGAGGAAGAGGAAGCAGACTTCATGACCTGACAAAAAAAGTTGCCAAACCTGCAGTATCATACGGCGGAAAATATCGGATCATTGATTTTCCACTGAGTAACTGTGCAAACAGTGGAATCGATGTAGTCGGCGTACTGACTCAGTACGAATCCGTCCTGCTGAACAGTTATGCAGCCGCAGGAAGAAGATGGGGTCTGGATACCAAAGACAGCGGCGTATATATTCTGCCACCACGGGAAAAAGCAGATGCAAACCTGGACGTATACAGAGGAACTGCGGATGCTATTTCTCAGAACATTGACTTTATTGATACCTATGCACCGGAATATCTGCTGGTTCTTTCGGGTGACCATATTTACAAGATGGACTACGATGAGATGCTTGATTACCACAAAGAACATCATGCAGATGCAACCATCGCCGTTATTGAGGTTCCGATGAAAGAAGCAAGCCGTTTTGGTATCATGAATACAGAAGAAGGCGGAAAAATCGTAGAATTCGAGGAGAAACCTGCGGAGCCTAAGAGCAATCTGGCATCCATGGGAATCTATATCTTTAACTGGAAACTGCTTCGGAAGATGCTTCTTGCTGATATGAAAGATCCGGATTCCAACCATGATTTCGGAAAAGACATCATCCCAAGAATGCTGGAAGACCAGAAAACACTGTATGCATATAAGTTCAAAGGATACTGGAAAGATGTGGGAACCATCGATTCCTTATGGGAAGCCAATATGGATCTGCTGGATAAGAACAATGCACTGGATCTTGCCGACAGTTCCTGGAAGATCTATACCCAGGATACCGATGCGCTGCCACAGTATATCGGTGCGCAGGCGAGTATAGAGAGAGCATTTATCACACAGGGATGTATCGTGGATGGTCTGGTTAAGAACTCTGTCCTGTTTACAGGAGCAAAAGTAGCACCGGGAGCAAAAATTATTGACAGTGTACTGATGCCGGGTGTGGAAGTAGAAGAAGGTGCAGTCGTAACACGCGCCCTTGTCGCGGACAACGTAAAGATCGGAAAGAATGCGGTTGTCGGCAGTGCAGACAGTGAAAATATCGAACTGGTTGCAAAACGTGTAAAGGGGGAAGAATAAGATGAGTAGAGCATTTGGAATCGTAAATTTCGCAGGCAATAATATACAGGGGAATCCGATGCAGGCTTATCGTCCGACCGGAGCGATCTCTTTTCTCGGAAGATATCGTGTGATCGACTTCCCGATTTCTAATATGAGTAACAGTGGAATTGATTCTATTCAGGTGTACATCCGCAGAAAGCCACGTTCTCTGGTAGAACATCTGGGAACCGGACGTCACTACAATATCAATTCCAAACGTGGCAATTTAAATCTTCTGTTCTGTGAAAACGGAGACGAAAATAGTATTTACAGTACGGATTTGGCAGCTTATGTGGAAAACCTGGATGCCATTGAGGAGATGAGTGAAGAGTACGTAGTCATCGTACCAAGCTATATGGTTTATACTGCAGATTACGAAGAATTTTTACAGAACCATATCGAATCCGGTGCGGATATCACACTGATGTATCAGAATGTGGACAATGCAAAAGATCATTTCCTGAACTGCCAGGTGCTGAATCTGAACAAACAAAAAGGTGTGCTGTCTCTGGAACCAAACCACGGAAATGTAAAAAACAGAAATATTTTCATGGACACCTATGTAATGAAAAAAGAGATCTTCCTGGATCTGATCGATAAAGGACGCAAGCTGTCTTCCGTATATACACTGGCAGATGCACTCAATGAATCCTGTGGAGAGATGGATATCCGTGGAGTATCTCACAGAGGTTATTTTGCAGCAATGACCGATCTCAAGAGTTATTTTGATGCCAACGAAGAACTGCTTGACCGCAGGAAAGCAAGAGAGCTGTTTCATGAAGAGTGGACGGTCTATACCCGTACCAACGATTCCTGCCCGACCCAGTATTTTGAAGGCAGCAATGTAAAATCATCCGTAATTTCCAATGGATGTCTGATAGAAGGAACGGTAGAAAATTCAATCATTGGACGTGGATGTGAGATCAGGAAAGGTGCGGTTGTCCGCAACTGTGTGGTAAATGCAGACGTAGTGATCGGCAAAGATGTGCATGTGGAAAATATGGTCATTGACAAACATGCGAAACTGATCCACAGCAATCAGATTATTGCAGAGCCGGAAAAACCGGGTTATATCCGTAGAGGAGACAAGCTGTAAGAGCAGACAGGATCTTATAATGCAGATTGTGTGGCAGGATCCCGGATCAAAAGATCCCATGGTTTATTGGCCACGTAAATAATCGTATCTCTGTCGGAAAGTGACGAAGATGCATGCGAAAAGCGGAAGCTCTTTTGCTACTGAACGATCGGTAGAAAAAGAGCTTCTGTTACTTATTTTATTCCGATTATTTTTCCGGAAGTGTTTGAATTTTGAACGAGAGTACATGAGAAAGAAAAGGAGTGAGCAGATGGAAGGACACTCGGTATCCGGCGAAAGCCGGAAAAACGGATGGGTGGAACAGAAAAAGGAATTGACGAAAGTATTGAAAATCGCATGGCCGGCAGTCTTTGAGTCTTTTTTTATCTCGCTGGCGGGCATGATCGATGTCTATATGGTCAGTGGACTCGGTTCGGAAGCAGTGGCTTCGGTGGGACTGACGACACAGCCAAAATTCCTCGGACTGTCTTTATTTTTTGCGATGAACGTGGCGATTGCCGCGATCGTTGCCAGACGAACAGGAGAAAAAGACAAAAGAAGAGCAAATGAAACGCTGGCAGAGGCAATCCTTCTTACGATTCTCTTCGGCGCGGTCATCACGGTTGCCTGTGTGAGTCTGGCAGGATGGCTGATGGAAAAGTGTGGATCCGCACCGGATACCCATGACGGAGCGGTGATTTATTTTCAGATTATTATGGGGGGAATGATATTTAATATTATATCCATGGTGATCAATGCTGCACAGAGAGGGGCAGGCAATACCAAAATCGCGATGTATACCAACACCATATCCAGCATCGTCAATATTATTGGAAATTATCTTTTGATCGGCGGTCATCTTGGATTCCCTAAACTGGGAATCCGCGGAGCAGCACTGGCGACGGTGCTTGGAACGGTTGTGGGGTGTACGATCAGTGTAATGTCACTGTTTCGGAAGGATTCTTTCCTCAGTATTCCGTATGTTATAAAAGAAGGGCTGTGGAAACGGTTCGAATCGGTAAAAATAATCTTAAAACTTTCAAGCAGTACATTCGTGGAGCAGATTCTGATGCGTATCGGTTTTATGTCAACCGCTGTGATGGCGGCTGACATGGGAACGGCGGCGATGGCGGCACATCAGGTGGGAATGAATGCGCTGAGTCTGTCGTTCTCTTTCGGTGATGGTATGCAGGCGGCAGCCGTGGCACTGATCGGGCAGAGTCTCGGAAGCAAAGAACCGCAGGAGGCAAAGCGACACGGAATGACCTGTGAAAAAGTGGCACTTGTGATGGCTGTTTTTATGTCCATGTTCTATCTGTTCTGCGGAAAGTGGCTGTTCGGACTGTTCTTTGCAGAAGCACATATCGTGGAGATCGGTGTGAGAATCAGCCGGATTTTGATAGTGATCGTACTGTTCCAGATCTGTCAGGTGGTATTCACCGGAGCACTGCGCGGTGCGGGTGATGTGGTGTACACCATGATCAGTTCTACCATCAGCGTTACCTTTGTGAGAACGGCTGTTTCGTATATATGTTGCTATATTGTTGGCTGGGGAATCTACGGAATCTGGATGGGTATCGTAGCGGATCAGTTCTGTCGTCTGATGCTAAGCGGCATACGGTTCCGGAGCGGAAAATGGATGAAAATCAAGATTTGACCTATTTATAAAAATTTTATGGTGCCTGACACCGTTTCCCTCTTGACGAACAGGCAAAACTGCGTTATGTTATTAGACGTAAATTGTATAGAAAGCTTTTCTCTTATTCAGAGTGATGGAGATACATAGGATCTGTGAAGTCACGGCAACCCCGGATACGGAAGGTGCCTACCTGAGCGAGTAATCGAACAATAAGGGGATTTGATATATCGAAGTATTGAGTCCGCTTTTGGCGGGCTCATTTTTAGATTATACGTTGGAAAGAAAATGCGATATGACATTATCTTGAACGATAAACCCGGGAGAAAAGCACCCAGGGGTAAACCCCAGAGAAAAAGGAGAATGAGAATGGAAAAACGTTTATTTACTTCTGAGTCTGTAACCGAAGGACATCCGGACAAAATCTGTGACCAGATTTCCGATGCAGTCCTGGACGCACTGATGGAACAGGATCCGATGAGCCGTGTAGCCTGCGAGACAGCTATCACCACCGGTCTGGTACTGGTTATGGGTGAGATCACAACAAAGGGATATGTGGATATCCAGAAAATCGTAAGAGATACCGTTCGTGAGATCGGGTATGACAGAGGAAAATACGGTTTTGATTCGGAGAACTGTGGCGTGATCACAGCCATCGACGAGCAGTCCACCGATATCGCTATGGGTGTCGACAAAGCGCTGGAAGCAAAAGAACATAAAATGTCTGACGAAGAGATCGATGCCATCGGAGCAGGAGATCAGGGTATGATGTTCGGTTTCGCAACCAACGAGACAGAAGAATATATGCCGCTGGCCATCTCTCTGGCACACAAACTGACCAGACAGCTGACAAAGGTAAGAAAAGACGGCACACTGGCTTATCTGAGACCGGACGGAAAATCTCAGGTAACTGTAGAATACGATGATAACGGAAAAGCATACCGTCTGGATGCAGTCGTACTGTCCACACAGCACGATCCGGATGTAACACAGGAACAGATTCACGAGGATATCAAAAAATATGTCTTCGATGAGGTTCTTCCGGCAAAGATGGTAGATGCAGATACCAAATTCTTTGTAAATCCGACAGGAAGATTCGTAATCGGCGGACCAAACGGTGATAGTGGTCTGACAGGAAGAAAGATCATCGTAGATACTTACGGTGGATATGGTCGTCACGGTGGCGGAGCTTTCTCCGGAAAAGACTGCACCAAAGTTGACCGTTCCGCAGCTTACGCAGCACGTTATGTTGCAAAGAATATCGTAGCAGCAGGTCTGGCTGACCAGTGTGAGATCCAGCTGTCTTATGCGATCGGTGTGGCACATCCGACTTCCATCAACGTAGACACCGCAGGAACCGGTAAAGTGAGCGATGAAAAACTGGTAGAGATCATCCGTGAAAACTTCGATCTGAGACCGGCCGGAATCATTAAGATGCTGGATCTGAGAAGACCGATCTACAAACAGACTGCAGCTTACGGACATTTCGGAAGAAATGATCTGGATCTGCCGTGGGAAAAACTGGATAAAGTAGATGTCCTGAAAAAATATCTGTAAGATATTATTGCACAGAGTAAATATACAATATAAAGGTTGAGAGTAACGATTCAGTAGGCAGTATTTCGCGAGGGTACTGAATCGTTACGATTGAGAAACGAAACTGCCGCAGGAATTTTAACTTCCTGCGGCAATTTTGTTTTACTTGCATTGCATATCAATAATTAGAAAAGGGAGGGCCGGGGTTTTAGTGCCCCGGCAGTATGAAAAAGTGTTTTGGCAGCTGGTGCAAACAGCTGCACGAATCTATATAAAAGGTAATTGTTTTTTGTCGAGGTCCGACAGTCACAGGGTTTGTAAAATATTCCGGCAACGATGTTCAGTCTTTGTTACTGGCTCTGGCTGTCATCATCTGCATCCGCCGTCCTCTTTGTTTTGATACTGTAAGTATACATGGAGTTTGTGTCCATTTTATGGAAATGAGATAAAGGATTTCTAAACTCTTTTAAGAAATGTTTAAAATATCTGGAAGAGTTTCCGGTGGTCTGGTAAGATAGATGGGAGTGAATAGAAAGAGAGAATGCTGATTATGGGCAAATTGTTTTATATTATGGGAAAGAGCGCATCGGGAAAAGATACGATTTATCAGCGCCTTTTAAGAAATCCGGAGTTTTCTCTGGAACGTCTGGTGATCTACACCACCCGCCCGATCCGGGACGGGGAACTGGATGGCAGGGAGTACCATTTTGTGACGGAAGAGGATTTTCAGAAACTGAAAGCAGAGGGAAAGATTATCGAAGACCGGGGGTATGAGACGGTTTACGGGCTGTGGCGGTATTTTACGGCGGATAATATGAATCTGGAAGAGAAAAGCTATCTGGGAATCGGAACACTGGAATCCTATGAAAAATTAAAGGCATATTATGGAGAGGAAAAGATCCGCCCCATTTATATAGAAGTGGAAGACGGAGAACGCCTGAAGCGGGCGATCGCGAGGGAAGAGACGCAGGAAACACCGAAATATGAAGAAATGTGCCGGAGATTTCTGGCAGATGCACAGGATTTCAGTGAGGAAAAGATCCGGCAGGCAGGAATCTCCCATAGATTTTCCAATATGGACGGGGCGGGAGGCTACTCCGAGATTGAAAAGTATTTAAGGAGTGTGCTATAATAATGATATTCCGCAGACAGAGTACAATATAATATAGTATTCTTTTGCGCAAAGATATTGTGAAAAAAGCAGCTGTGGAAGCCTGTGGTGATAAAACCGGAGATTACCACAGAAAACAAAAGAACACAGGAGGTGATTGTATGGCAGGATTTCATGAGATTATCGGACATGATGATGTTGTAAATCATTTACAGAATGCCATTCAGATGGGGAAAGTTTCACATGCGTATATTTTTAACGGTGAGGTAGGAGCAGGAAAGAAGATGTTGGCTTCTGCATTTGCCATGGCACTGCAGTGTGAAAAGCATGGAACAGATCCATGTATGGAATGTGACTCCTGTAAGAGAGCGTTAAGCAAAAATCACCCGGATATTATTACGATCACACATGAGAAACCGAATTCTATCGGTATCGAGGATATTCGTATCCAGCTGATTGATGATGTATCCATCAAACCTTATACAGGTCCTTATAAAATCTATATTCTGAACGAAGCGGAAAAACTGACACTGCAGGCGCAGAATGCATTGTTAAAGACCATCGAGGAGCCACCGGCTTATGCGGTGATCCTGCTTTTGACCAGCAATGCGGATTCTCTGCTTCCTACGATTTCTTCCCGGTGCGTGACCTTGAATCTGCGTCCGGTGAAAGAGAGTGATGTGAAAGAATATCTGATGGAGCATATGCATCTGCCGGATTATCAGGCGCAGATCGACGCGGCATTTGCCCAGGGAAATATCGGGAAAGCAAAACAGATCGCAGAATCTACGGAATTTGCCGAGATGGCGGAGAGAGCTTTCCGACTTCTCAGAAAGAGCAATGAGCTGGAACTGTACGAACTGGTGGAGATGATCAAAGAACTGACAGCGGAAAAACAGAATATTTACGATTATCTGGATCTGTTTACCATGTGGTTTCGGGATGTACTGTTGTTTAAGGCGACAAAAGAAGTAGATGGTCTGATATTTAAAGACCAGTATAATTATATTAAAGAAAGAGCAAAGAAAAGTTCCTATGAGGGTATAGAGAATATTATTGATGCCATAGGAAAGGCCAGAGAGCGTCTGCATTCCAATGTAAATTTTGATCTGGTTATGGAACTGCTCTTCATGACAATCAGGGAGAACTAGAATGGTAAAAATTATCGGTGTCCGGTTTCGGAATGTAGGAAAGATTTATTATTTCAATCCGAAGAGTTTTCAGATGAAACCGGGAGATCATGTAATCGTGGAGACAGCCCGCGGTGTGGAATACGGCACAGTGGTACTGGGTCCGAAAGAAGTAGACGACAGACAGGTGGTACAGCCTTTAAAAGATGTGATCCGCATGGCTACACAGAAGGATGATGCCAAAGAAGAGAGTAATCGTAAAAAAGAGAAAGAAGCATATCAGGTCTGTGTCAAGAAAATCCGTGCGCATCAGCTGGAGATGAAGCTGATCGATGCGGAATATACCTTTGACAACAACAAGATTCTCTTTTATTTTACCGCAGACGGAAGAATCGACTTCCGTGAACTGGTAAAGGATCTGGCGGCGATCTTCAAAACACGTATTGAGCTGCGTCAGATCGGTGTGAGAGATGAGACGAAGATTCTCGGAGGTATCGGTATCTGCGGTCGCCCTCTGTGCTGCCATACCTATCTGTCAGAATTTGCTCCGGTATCGATCAAGATGGCGAAAGAGCAGAATCTGTCACTGAATCCGACCAAGATCTCAGGTGTCTGCGGCCGTCTGATGTGCTGCCTGAAAAATGAGCAGGAGACATACGAGTATCTGAACAAACAGTTGCCGAATATCGGAGATCAGGTAATGACACCGGAAGGTATCAAGGGTGAGGTACAGAGTGTCAATGTACTTCGTCAGCTGGTAAAAGTGATCATGGATGTCAACGATGAGAAAGAGATCCGAGAGTATAAAGTAGAAGAGTTAAAATTCCGTTCCAGAGGATGCAGCCGGAAAGAGAAGATGAAGCTTTCCAAAGAAGAGCAGAAGATGATGAAGGAACTGGAATAATGACAGGAGAAAAAGATGAATATCCCATTGAAGGAAAATGAGCGTTTGGATGATCTGCAAAATGGCTATCATATTATCCAGAATACCAGGGATTTTTGTTATGGTATCGATGCGGTGCTGCTGTCTGACTTTGCCAGGGTGAAGAAAGGGGAACAGGCGTTGGATCTGGGAACCGGAACGGGAATTATCCCTATTCTGTTAAAAGCAAAGACGCAGGGAGAGCATTTTACCGGTCTGGAGATTCAGGAGCAGAGTGCCGAGATGGCAGGGCGCAGTGTGGTGTATAATCATCTGGAGGATGCGATTACCATCAGAACGGGAGATATCAAAGAAGCCACTGCCATCTTTGGCAGGGCTTCTTTTTCGGTAGTTACCTGCAATCCTCCGTATATGAATGGCAATCACGGTCTGACCAATCCTCATCTGCCCAAGGCAATTGCACGACATGAGGTTTTGTGTACGTTGGAGGATGTGATCTCTCAGACGGCACAGCTGTTAAAGCCACGGGGGCGATTCTATATGGTACATCGACCGTTTCGTCTGGCAGAGATCATGGGACTGATGATGCAATACAAACTGGAACCGAAGCGGATGCGTCTGGTGTATCCGTATGTGGACCGGGAGCCGAATATGGTTCTGATCGAAGGGCTTCTGGGAGGTAATTCCAGGATCACGGTGGAAAAACCGCTAATCGTATATGAAAAGCCGGGCGTGTATACACAGGAAATCCGGGAAATTTACGGGGATGGAAGATAGGAGGATACCGATACTATGGCAGGAAAATTGTATTTGTGTGCGACACCGATCGGGAATCTGGAAGATATCACCTTTCGTGTGATCCGGACGTTAAAAGAAGTAGATCTGATCGCGGCGGAGGATACGAGAAACAGTATCAAACTGTTGAATCATTTTGAGATTTCAACGCCGATGACCAGTTATCATGAATATAACAAGATCGATAAAGGTCATTATCTGATCGGTCTGATGCAGCAGGGACAGCAGATCGCCCTGATCACGGATGCAGGAACACCGGGTATTTCTGATCCGGGAGAGGAACTGGTGGCGATGTGCCATGAGGCAGGGATCCCGGTCACTTCGCTTCCGGGTCCGGCTGCGTGTATCACGGCGCTTACGATCTCCGGGTTATCGACGAGACGGTTTGCGTTCGAGGCTTTTCTGCCGACGGATAAGAAGGAGAAACAGGCGATTCTGGAGGAGTTAAAAGAGGAGACGAGAACGACGATTCTTTATGAAGCACCGCACCGGCTGGTACGGACGCTGGAAGAGCTGGTGGCTGCGCTCGGAAACCGGAGGGTGACGATCTGCAGGGAGCTTACGAAGAAACATGAGACGGCGTTTCTTACAACGCTGGAGGATGCACTGGAGTATTACCGGCAGGAGGATCCCCGTGGAGAGTGTGTGATCGTGATGGAAGGCAGAAGCCGGAGAGAGATGATCGAGGAGAAGCAGCGGGCATGGGAAGAGATGTCGCTGGAGGAACACATGAAGATCTATGAGGATCAGGGGATTGGACGGAAGGACGCTATGAAGATGGTGGCGAAGGACCGGGGGATCTCGAAGCGGGAGGTTTATCAGGGGTTGCTGGATTAAATTAAGTTTTTGGCTAAGGGGACGCCCGGAGATAGAACAGCAAGGGGCGGAGGCAGCGTGCAGAGCGACTTTAAGCTATCGACTAACTACGACTATATTCACTTGGGTCAGCTGACCCAAGCGAAAGTCTCCGTAAGTCGAGGATCTTAAAGCTCACTCTAAGCGGCACGCAAAATGCCTCCGCCCCTTGCTGTTCTATCTCCGGGCTGTGTTTTGGCTGAAACTTAAATTGTCTGTAGAGTTTGGTTGTGGCAACCTCTGATAGGTGGAAGGGGGTGGATGAAAGTTGTATATGAATGAATATAGCTTAAAAATGATAATGCATTTTGTTGACATATAATACCCCCTCGGGAGATGTGCTCCGAGGGGGTTTTGAAGAGTAGATTGTTAGATTGTATCCATAAGGTCTGCGCCGCTGATGATGCGGTGCCAGAGGTTTTCGCGTTTGGGGGCTCCCGGGAGGAAGTAGGGGAGGCGGTCGGCTTCCAGTTCTTCCCGGCGCTTTACTCTGCCGTCGATATAGTAACGGAGCCGGTAGCGGGTGCTGGTAAGGCGGGCGATGACGCCGGAGACTTTGGTGCGTACGAGTTCATAGCCGCACGGTTTAGCGTACTGCACACCGAGATGTTACAGCAGAAGTATGATTGAGCAACGA
>ENA-OQLI01001337-OQLI01001337.1-human-gut-metagenome-genome-assembly--contig:-NODE-1337-length-18476-cov-4.376805_pt1 | contig 18476 bp, 18 predicted proteins | sample MGYA00242805_ERZ504812 | MGnify/ENA primary metagenome ERZ504812 (study PRJEB26092, sample SAMD00036430) | human gut metagenome | host: Homo sapiens | study: EMG produced TPA metagenomics assembly of... | reverse complement strand
GCAGTAGCACCAAAAGGCGTACGCCTGGAGGTGTTTGGTGTGGAAGTATCCGTCCGGGCGCGTGATATGGCCTGGGAGTGGATGCTGGATGCCAGTGAAAAATTCCAGGTTGGTGACCTTGTCCAGGTTATGGTTAATAAAGTAGATGGTCAGGAACCAGAACAGATTAGCGTGGAAGTGGATGCCAAAACCCCGACGGCCAATCTCAATAAAGATAATCTTCGGAAATGCCACCGTCAGGGCAAGTACACAGGTGTGATCACAGAAGTTTATAAAGGCACGTATTTTATGAGGCTTGATATCGGGGTGAATGCCGTGGCATATTCGTGCAACATGCCAACCCTTCCGGGAAAGGGAGATAAAATCGGAATTGTAGTGACCAGAATTAACGATAATTACGAAGTCGCAGAAGGGATTATAACAAGGCTGATTAAAAGATATAAATAAAAATTAAAACTAACGAAAATCCTATTGACACAGAAAATGCGATTTTTTTAAAATCGGGACAAACAGGAAAGGAGACGAATGAAATGGCAAAAATGAAGAAAAAACAGCAGAATGAAAAACTGTATTGTCCCTACTGTGGCGGGCTGGCGGTGCTGCGTCCAGCAGAGTATGTTTATGGTGAGCGTAATTTAAATCCTGATAACTATTTGTATGTTTGCAGTGGTTACCCATCCTGTGATTCTTATATTGGAGTCCATAAAAAGAGTATGCGGCCTATGGGAACTCTGGCAAATGGGGATCTTCGCCATAAACGGATTGAAGCACACCGGGCGTTAAATAAGGTGGTACAGGCTGGCATCATGACCAAACATGGTGCTTATATCTGGCTGCAGAACCGCCTGTGCCTGCGGGAAAAGGACATGCACATTGGAATGTTCTCCGAGTACCGGTGTGAGGAAACTATTCGGGAGTGTAATACACTTATGGAACAATATGCAAAAACGAACCGAAGTTCTTCCTGCGAGAAGAAAATAATGGCAGCATGAGAAATGGAAAAAATATCCTGCGTATGCAGGCGGATGAGGAAGATGTCTACCACCTGATGGATCTAAGGGAACGGTATTTTGTACTGATCGGAGCAGGCTCCCTTATAGAGGGAATCGCGGCTTATTTTCTGTTTTTCCAGATCCGATGCTGGGATCTCATATATCTGTGTGCGGCACTTTTCCTTGGGATTTTTCTTCTTCTAAGGCAGTCAAACAAAATCAGTAAAAGAATCATGGAAGCGGAAGTCTGTTACATGGAGCTGGATGAATTCAGTCTGGCAGTCTGCCAGCCGGAAAAAAAAGGGCATTATGAGTGCTGCCGGATCTTTTATGAGGAGATTGATAGAATCGTAGAAGGCAGTCGCAGAGGAATCCCGGAATTTTACATTGTGTTGGACGAAAACGAAAACCGGGAGAGCTTTTTCCTTCTGGACGAGGAAGAGCAGGACCGGACGATCTTCCTTGTCCGCTCGTTTGGATTTAATCATCAGAGGTTTACGGAGTTTTATAGGAAGCTCCGCTGGAATGTTCCCGGAAAAACCAGAATCATTGGAACGAAGAACCAGGAGGTATGGAACCTTCGAAAACCAAATATCGAAGTCTGCATTGTGGCAGGAATGATTGCCTGTTATGTGATTCCGAAACTCCTGGAAGTTATGAAGCTACACTAGGAGGAACTGGATTATGAAATGGTACACAGCCATTGGATGCAAAATGGAAGATGATGAGGGCAGGCTTCTGGTAAAGATTGGCGGTCAGGAAAAGGTGCTCACAGAGATGGAAGCTATGCTGTGGGCGGCCCTTACCTGGAGCCTCTGTGCGGAAAATAAAATTTATTCCCAGATGTACCGTGTCTTATGTATTACATTTGGGGAAGCACATGCAACTGAGTGGGCGGATGAAGAGGATTTTTTGTTTTGCTTAAGGCGCCTGAAAAAACGTGGTCTGGTAGCGGAGTGTGATGGCGAGAGTAAGGAGGAAGCTTTGTGGCTCCTTCTTAGTAAATCTGTGGTAGTACCTGTCACGGATTCGTTTTCAGAGCGGTTAGGCGCATTTGCAGACGATCTGGCACTTGGAAAAGGACTGAAAATCGCATTGCGGGCTTTTAAAAGGCCCGTGTTTACCTATGAAGAGCGAATGGTTCTACAGCAGCTTGCAGGTGGTGGCTATATTCCTTATCATCTGGCAGAGTTAACCAGACAGGCGGGTGCCGTTCCCCTGTCTGTGGAAGAACGAAAGATCGTTCAGAAACAGGTCTTGCAGGAATTCATGCAGATCCTGGTTTCCCTATTTAAGAAGAAACAGTTTGTAATCAGCTGCATCCAAGAAGGAGGTCTCCTTGAAGAAAAAGAAGAAATGGAAAACATGGCTGTCTGATGGGATAGCAAAAAGCAGACGAAACTATACCGGGATACCGGGCTTTTTTAAAAAGAGAATTGTGAATACCCTGTTGTTATCATTTCTCTTATTGTATGGAGGCTGTGCCCTTGGTCTGGCGCAAAAATCAGCTGGATTTGTGGGATGGACAGTTTTTTTGGCAGTCTGTGGAATTGGGTATGCGGGGTATATTTATTACCTGGCAGTTACAAAATCCTATGAGGTGGTGGAAGGAACTGTGACAGAGATCCATGCGGAACTTCTTTTTGATGGTTTTAAGAGGGTTCTGGTGCAAGGGGATGATGGGATTACCACAGAGCTGCTGTTAAATAAAGAGACAGTTGTCATGTATGGAAAAGCCTACCGCTTTTATTTTAACCAGAATGCACATGCATTCTCAGGAATTCGAAGGTTGGATGCAGCTTTTGATTTTGGAAATTTTTTTGGAGTGGAGGAAGTAAAAGAGTAATCCGGGGCAGGGAGTACCAGGCATGGTTCGAGTCCATGCCGCCCTGTTTCCATGTAAACGCATGGAAAATATGTATAAAGGAGAGCTATGCAATATGGCGGAAACAAAATGTGGAACCGTGAAATGGTTCAGCGCAAAAAAAGGTTACGGATTTGTAACCGGGGAGGATGGCGAGGATTACTTCGCACATTTCTCCCAGATCAAGATGGAAGGCTTTAAAATGCTTTCCGGCAAGCAGCCTGTACAGTTTGAAGTTGGAACGGACGAAAATGGAAGGGCACTTGCAATGAATATCCTTCCCATTTCGGTAGAGGAAGAGGCATAAAAGAAAACAAATTTTGAAACACAAAATATATAAAAAATGTGTTTGACAGCCACAACATGTTGTGGTAACCTTTAAATGAAATCATATTTTATCAGTCATCTATGGCTGATCTTATATTTTAGATCCGGACATTCCGGATGAATCTCTTTTGGGCGGTTCGCCCTAAACTCAGCAAATAAGTTAGAACATTGGAAGATACGAAAAGATAGGAATTCTTTTGGTGTCTTTTTTTGTTGCAAAATGAAGAAAAGGAGGAAGCAGAATGAGAAAAATCAAAGAGACCGTACTGGTCAAAATGGAAAAAAGGAATGCCAGATAACAGAAAAAGAAAGAAGAGGAGAACATTTTATGCAGGAAGTAAATTGGGATGCTGTAAATTTGTTAGAACTGGGAATGCTGCTTGATATGGCAAAAGATGGATATGAATTCCAGATTGCGGATGGAAGAATTAAGTCCATTGAAGTAAAGCTCCTGTCCTGAATGCAAAAGGAGGGGCTATGTACTATAAGGATGATTTTAATGTAACGTTTGAAGAGGAATCCGCTTTTTACAAGTATCTGGATGATGTGGAAAAACGGGCCGAATGGTTCCGGGCACAAAGCAAGGATCTGACAGTGGAAGCGGTTACGAAGGACAGTACCTGCACCCCGATTGGGAATATCAATCTGGAATATTTAAAAGAGGATACCATAAATAATTCCGGGCTGCTGATTAAAACCCCAGACCGCAGCTGTTTTCTTGGCATATCTGCCATCAAAAGCTTAAAAGGCAGGGCCAGGATAGACGGAAAGGCGCTTGCAGAATTAGACAAAGAAACACTTGCCTATATCCTGAACAAATGTCTGAAGGTCTCCAGGGGAAAATCCCTGCTCCGCTTTTGTGAAGGCAAGGTGCGGGCAGTCCTGTCTGGCGACGTAAAAGATTATTCTATCTTGTCCATGCCAGAGGTCTATGAAATTGCAGGGGCTTATATCTACAGCGATTTTGAATACGCGTCTTTTAAATCCGGATGTGCGGACCATAATCTGGTAAATGCGACCTGGGAGCTAAGAGACCGGCGACTGACCGAAGCCTACAAGGAACTGCTGGAACGCTATGGGAAGACTTTTAACGGAGAGCTGTATGCTTCGGTCCGGATCACCACCTCCGATGTGGGAAGTTCAGGAGCCAATATCTTCTATACGGTGTCCGTTCAGAACCAATATATTGTATTGGGAGAAAACTTGAAAGTGCGTCACAAAAACTGCAAGGGTACCGAAGACTTCAACCAGAACATGGCTTCTATTTTTGAATACTATAAGGAAGCCCTGCAGGAAGTCCTGCGGCTTAGTGAAATCTGGGTGAACCATCCTGCCAATGCCATGATCGGCGTTATGAAGCAGGCTGGTTTTTCCAAAAAGCTGATTGCAGAAACGGTAGAGCGTTTTCGGGCGGCAGCAGGGGATGTCCCCTGTAGTGCCTACGAAATCTATTGCGGGATCTGTGATGTGATTTCCATTGCAAGGCAGCAGGAAACGAATGCGAGAGGACTACTTCTTTTGGAGGAAAAAGTGGCAGCCTGTGTAAGCAAACGCTGGCATGAGCTTGATATGCCAGGTGAAATTAAATATTAAATAATGACAAAGGCAGGAACCCCTGTCTTTTTGTATGAAGGAGGAACATATGCAGTATCCGGACTGGGTTATGGAAGCAAAAAAATCCAGGGAATTACTTTCGTGGATACAGGATCCGGTACACAGTATTAAAAAGTTTCATAGCCAGCTATTCATAAAGTGCCAGGAAGAAAACTGCATGTTATTTTATGCAGCTTCTCCTTGGAGGGATTGTTTACAGCTTCGGAAACCAAAGCTTTGCAGCATACTTTATCTGCCGGATTATTCTTTGTATGAGGCAGATTCTGTATTCTATCAGGCGGTCGGGATACCTGCCGATTTTCTTTTTCCGACGAAAGAAAGTCTGAAGAAAGAGGTGGAAATGAAGGTTACCCATTTGGTGAAAAACATGATGGATACAAACTGGGATCAGCTTTTGCTTAAGTACCAGCACCAGAAGGGCAGCCTTGTTCCAAATATAAACCGGATACAGGTAGAGGAAACTTCCAAGAGATTCCTGGAGGCTGGAATAAAGCCTGAGGAGCTGTTTTACAGTCCAAGCTTTACCTTTGAAAAAGCGCAGATGGAATATACGGATGTGATGTTTCTTTACACCTTGAACCATGCGAAGAAGGCTGTAAAAATGATCGCAGATAAGTGGCTTTCGGAATCTTTTTGGGAGATTTCGCAAAAAAGAATCTACATTGGCTGTGTGCGGGAAGAAATGAAAGAGCTGCAAAAAGGTGCAGCATAAAATAAGGAGGAACTGAATTTATGGGTAAATATGCGTATCTGAACCTGACTCAGAAAATGATTAAAATAAGAAAGATGGTGCCAAAGCTGTTAAGAAAACGTTACAGCGAAGAGGTGCCCTATGATTTTGTGAGATTGGATGATGTCTATGAATACCTCACCCCTGCCTTAAATAAATACGGCGTGGATTTTGAGGTCCTTGGTGAAGCATCCACGCAGCTGGATGCTTCTGGAAATCCAGCCTATCTGACACCGTTTGGCAATATGTGGCGGTATGAAGCGGATTTAAAGCTTTGCTGGACAAATGCAGATCATCCTGAAGAAAAAAATTACAGTGATATTCATGTAGTCGGAACCAATGAGGTTCCGGACAAAGCCAAAGGTGCAGCCTGGAGCTACGGACTGAAGTATTATTTATTAAATAAATTCAACATCGTCCAGGCGACCACCGAGGATCCGGATATGCGAGGCCCAGCTCCGGACGGCGATAAAACAAAAAAGAAAGAGGAAAAGAGTGAGGAACCAAAGAAACCTGTAAAAAAACAGGACCAAAATGCGGTGCAGACAGAGCCAAAGAAGAAGGAAGCCAAAGAAGAGTCTGAAAATCCCCCGAAATCTGACTCTGCTTTCGCTTCTACAAAAGAAACCGGGCAGTCTTTGAAGCAAAAAGAAACTACCTTGAAGACCGTTCGTAATGGAAACAGCAGAAGCAGCAAAAAGGCTGTTACGGTTTCGGATGATTCTTTTGATCTTGAAATCAGTCCTGACGAGATCCGGGATGCACGCAAAGAGGAGGATGAAAATCTGCCTGGCCAGATGCAGTTTGGCATGGAAGAAAAAGATATGGAAGAGAGTTTCCTGGAGGAAAACGAGTCTGAAGAAGAAAAGCTTGGTACAAATGAGGAACCCTTAGAGGAAACAGTAGATGAGATGCCGGACGAAGCGTTCGAAGATACAGAGCGTTTTGAAGCAGAAGAGGAAGAAATTTCTGGTGAAACCGAGGAAGAAGAGTTTCATTTTGTCCGTGCAGAAGACGAAAACCCCTTTGCAGATGATGAGGAAGAGGGAACAGACGAAGAATCCAGTATGGAATCAGAGGAAGACAAGCTGGAACGTGCCAGAAAGGTAATGTGTAACTTTGGCCTTTTTAGCGGAAAGACGCTGGGTGAGATGATGGAAACCCCAAAAGGGGCAGACACGGTCAGATGGATGGCAACCGGTTATTACGGCAGCAACGTGGAAATGGTAAATGCTGCGAAGATGATTGTGGCACATGAAAAACAGAACAGACTTGCAGCGTAAACGTATTGTGGCTCCGGGAGAATGGAGCCACATTTTTTAGGAGGGATTATGTACGAACATCCATTTACCATAAAAGAAGTGGCGTGGTTACTGTCCATCCGGTGCCTGGATGGAGGATCGGATCAGGAGTTTCCGGTGGAATGTCCCTATTGTGGCGATACCAGAGGAAAATGCAGCTTTTGCATCAGTAAAAATGGGGAGATCAAAAACGTTTTTCATTGTTTCCACTGCGGGCAGGGCGGAAATATGCTTACCCTGTATGCGGACATTATGGGGCTTTATGGAGAAGATCGGTGTAAGGTGGCCTATCAGGATATTGTAAACCGCCTGGAAACTGGCAGTCAGGGAGCTGGAAACAAACCCAAAAAGATAACCAGCCGCTATAAAGGAAAACCATCTGTCCCCAAACGATCCCCGGAGTATGTTGATTTTGTGTACCGTCAGATGATTGCCCTTATGCAGCTTCAGGATCTGCATAAAGCTGACTTTAAAAGACGCGGTGCTACGGATTTTGAAATCAAGGAACTGGAGAAAAAAGGATATAAAAGCGTGGAACCTAAAAATGCAAGGCTCCTTGCCAAAAAACTGGAAGAAAAAGGAATCCGGCTGGATGGAATTCCAGGCTTTTACCGGAACCGGGATGGCAAGTGGGAAGCCTCTTTTTATGAAGGAAACAAAGGCTACCTGTGCCCTGTGTATTCCCTGAATCAAAAAATAAAAGGGTTTCAGATCCGGGTTGACCATCCGGTGAACAAAAGAAAATACATCTGGTTTACCAGCAGCGGATTTGAGGGTGGAACTTCAAGCGGCAGTCCGGCCGGGATATCCGGTTATATCAGCCCGGTTCAGAAGAACATCCGGGTGACAGAAGGAATTTTAAAGGCTGAACTTGCCAGCATGAGAAGTGGATATCCCTATATTGGAATCCCCGGTGTGGGAAATTACAAAAGCCTGCAGCTGGTGTTGATGGAATTAAAAAGCAGGGGCTTACAAACCGTGTATGAGTGTATGGACATGGATAAGATGATGAATCTTACCTGTCGTTGTGACTGCAAGGAAAAGTGTATCTGGTGTGAGAAGCCGGAACGACTCTTAAAAAAACAGGAGTGTTCCCATAAGCGAAGAAAGCGGGATACCATCCGTAAAGGCTGTCTGAAGCTATATGAGATGTGTGAAACAATGAACCTAACCTGTATGAGAATCAGCTGGGATACAGATGAAAAAGGCTTGTGGCTTGGAAATTATAAAGGTGTGGATGACTGGCTTTATAGGAAACCACCACAGGAAAAAGAGAGGTTTTCCTGATTTAATCAGATAAAAAAGGGTCTGAAAATATTCAGATCCTTTTTTATCTGGCTAAATAAGCCAGAGGAAAGGAGAAACACAGATGGGAATTCGAGACAGACCATACCTCATAAGTACCAGGGACAGACCATTACCAAGCAGGAGAGGAGAAAAACATTGGGTAAATTTAAGAGAAAAAGATGGCTTGCGGGTGCAATGGCTTTTGTGCTGTGCTGCAGCAGCCTCACTTCGACAGGTACTTTTGCAGTATCCGCAGAGGCAGAGGAAGAGGTGGCGCAGGAAGCCGTATCCGAACAGATGGTAGAAAAATCAGAGGAAGAGTTGATTGCGGAAACGACCTCCGATCCTTCCCTTGCCCTTGAAATCGAGCAGGGAGCAGCCTTTGATGTCCAGAAAGATTTTACCGGACTGGGATTAAAGGACGGGGATAAAGCGGAGCTGAAAAAAGCAGCTATGGAGGACGGAACCAATTTTGATCCGGCAAGACCAGGAACCTATAAATGTGTCTACCGGATTACGCCAAAAGAGGGGGATTCTTATCTGGTTGCCAGGACCATCACGGTAACGGAAAAAGAGCCGGAGACTCAGGCAGCAGGAGATTCTGGTACAGAAGAGTCAGGGGACAGCGAGGATCCCGATCCTTTGCCAGAACAGCCGGTCGTGGTCGGGGAAGCTCGTTCGGAAGAGGAAAGCCAGGAGTCTGATCTGACAGAGGTACCAGAAGAAGGAGAAATTTCCGATGAAACTGTGAACCCAAGTGAGAATCCAGATAGTAACACTACAGAGTCCGAAGAGACTATATCCGAAGACGATGGCTTTGCCTCTGACATTTTACCAGAAGAGGAGTTTGATTCGGAACTGGAGCGTGCCGAGGAAGAGGTTACCGTAGATCCGGAAACTGGCCTGACGCTTGGCGAAGTGTTAGAGCAGGCAGAGGAACAGGAAATTGATTTTTTAAGCCTGGAAGAGGGCGAAACGGTTTCTTTTATTGCTACCTATGCCAGCACCAGAACCGATGTGGATGTGACAAGGGGAACCTGCTATTACTACAGTGATTATGGGCTTGGCAGTTATCTGACCTATAAATATACGGTCAAATTTGACAATGTCAGTGCAACCGCTTATTGTATTCAGCCCTCGAAAAACAGCCCTGGGGATGGTGTGTATAAGATTACCAAACTTGGGGATGGCAAAAAGCTTGCAAAAGTGTGCTACTACGGAACCAAAGCTTCTGGTGTAAATGGCTTTTTCAAACAGGAACATCCGGATTTTTCTGCAGGGAAACAGTTTGTTATCACTCATTTGGCCGTGTCTTATGCAAGTGGAGGTGACGATGCTTTTTCCGGGGCAAACTCTACCGGACAGGCTCTTGCCATGGAACTTTATGAATACTGCATGGCACAGCCGGATATCCCAGATGTTGCCATGGAGTTTTCCAATGACAACGTAACTGCTTATATAGATGGAAATGAGCAGCGTACCGAAGAAATCAAGTTTAAAGCGGATTCCTTACAGAACATTACCATGAAGCTTCCATCTGGCGTGGTTTTCCATAACGTGGATACAGGAGAAGCAAGTGCTGCCGGAGTCAGTATAAAATTATATGGTGGAACAACGTTTTATTTATCCGCACCCTTGAATCAGGCCACAGCCGTTGCAGGTTCCTGGAAATCCACTATGAAGGGTTATATTACGAAGGATTTTTCCGCATATAAAGTAACCACAGGTACTGAAACCCAGAACCTGGCCCTGGTATTCGGCGAGGGTGTGGACGATGAGAAATACGTTGATTTTTCCGTTACCTGGCTTCAGCAGGCAACTATTGAAATCATAAAAAAAGACAGAGGTTCCAATGCCCTTTTAGCTGGCGCGGTTTATGGCGTGTATGGTGATGAAGCCTGCCAGAACCTGATTGTGGAAATGCCTCCGACAGATGAAAACGGTGTTTCTTCTGTTACCATTGATAAAACCCAGGATGTGGTTTATTTAAAAGAAATCACAAGCCCTGTCGGCTATCTTGTGGATGCCACTGCCCATGATGTGACCCTTGTCATGGGAAGCAAAGTTACCAAGGAACTGCTGGACGATGAAAAAAAGGCTTCTCTTACCGTTTATAAAGAGGGTGAAGTTTTAACCGGTGCAGATGTAACGGATGAAAAGGTAACCTTCCGTTATGAAACAAGAAGGCAAAAAGGTGCGGTATATAATGTCTATGCAGGAGCAGACATTGTGGCTGCAGATGGAACTATCATTTATCAGAATGGTGCCCTTGTAAAAGAAGGTCTGACAACCGGTGAAGACGGAAGTGCAACCCTTGATAACTTAAACATAGGAACCTACGTGGTAACCGAAACACAGGCACCGGATAAGCTGGTCTGCACAGGCGAATCCAAAACCGTAACCTTGTCAGCTGCCGGTGAAAACGAAGAAGTATCTTTTAGCACGGTTACCTTTACCAACGACAGACAAAAAGCCTCCGTATCTTTGGTAAAACAGGATGGGGAAACCAGACAGCCGCTTGCAGGTGCTGTTTTTGGAATGTATGCAGGGAATGATATTGTATCTGCAGACGGGAATGTGATCGTCAGAAAAGACACCCTGATTGAAAAGGTGGCTACTGGTACGGATGGAAAAGCAGGCTATACCGCAGACCTTCCGGTTAACAATTCCTACTATATCAAAGAACTTCAGGCACCCCAGATGTACGTGTTAAATACTTCTGATGTTTATTCCTTTGCATTTAATTATGCAGGGGATAAAGAGAAAAAAGTAGAATTTACACATACTTTTACAGATGAGCGCGTCCGTGTGAATATCCATCTTACAAAGGAAGACAGTGAGACGGGAAAGAACGCACAGGGAGATGCAACTTTAGAAGGTGCTGTTTATGGCCTATATGCAAGGGAAGCAATTGGTTACCCAGATGGCAGCAGCGGGGTTCTTTATCCAAAAGACGCCCAGGTTGCGACACTTACCACCGACAAAGCTGGAAATGCAAGTGTATCCGGTCTCTATCTTGGAAAATACTATGTAAAAGAGATTACTCCGCCTGCAGGTTATGTCCTGGATGAAGAAGAGCATGATGTGGAAGGCAGCTATGAAGGTGACCAGGTGAAAGAAATCGAGTGTACCATTACAGTTGCCGAGAATGTAAAAAAACAGCCGTTCCAGTTGATTAAGGCTGCAAATAACGGAAAAACAGATGCGGATCTGTTAAAGGGTGCCGGATTTTCGGCCTATCTGGTGAGCAACCTAAATACAAAAGAGGATGGCTCCTATGATTTTGAAAATGCAGTTCCGGTCGTATTAACTGAAGATGGAAAGACGGAAATCTTTACGGATGAAAAAGGTTATGCCTGCACCATTCCCCTTCCCTATGGAACTTATATCGTAAGGGAAACCACTACCCCTCATAATTTCAAACCTGTTGATGATTTTACGGTTGTGATCAGCGAGAACAAGTCAGAACCCCAGGTTTGGAGAGTGTTATTGGACGATGAATTTTCTGCAAAACTAAAAATCATTAAACAGGATGATGAAACCAAGAAGCCGGTCCTGGTTGCAAACACCGAGTTTAAAATTTATGACCTGGATGAAGGAAAATATGTGGAGCAGACGACCACCTATCCAAGTACCGTTACCCATAAATCTTATTTTACGGATGAAAATGGTTATCTGATCCTGCCAAGTGCTCTTAAATGCGGCAACTACCGGATCGAGGAAGTAATGGCCCCGGACGGCTATACCCAGAATACCAATTATGTAGAAATAAAGGTGGACAGCAACACCGCTTACCAGATGGATTCAACAACTGGGGATGCAATCATTACGGTTGTCTATGAGAACCATCCGGCAAAAGGAAAGCTGGTAATCCACAAAACCGGTGAAACCTTAAAATCGTTCAAAAAAGATTTTACCTACGAGGAAACTTCCCTTTCTGGTGCAGAGTTTGTCATCTACGCTGCTGAGGATATTTATACCCCGGATCATCAGGTGGATGAAGCGGGCAACCGCACTGTCATTTATCCAAAAGATACCCTGATCCAGAAGGTTACCACAGATGAAAAGGGAGAGGCCATCCTAAATGATCTGCCCCTTGGCACCTACCGTGTTGTAGAAACCAAAGCACCAACCGGGTTTGTCATTAATTCGGACAGTCAGGAAATCACCTTCCTGTATAAAGACCAGAATACTTCTGTTGTGGAAGAAACCATGGAATTTTCCAATAAGCGCCAGAAGGTAGAACTTAAAGTGGTGAAAGAGGATGTCGAAACTGGTAAAAAGTTGGAAGGTGCCGAATTTGGAATTTATAACAATAATGACATTTATTCCGGCGATAAGGTAATTGTAAAGGCAGATACCCTGCTTCAGAAGGTAAAGAGTGACAAAAATGGACTGGCACAGATTACCCTGGACCTGCCGCTTGGCAAGTATTATGTGAAAGAGCTTCAGGCACCGGATGGCTATGTTTCCTCGGATGAAATCCTGGAATTTGATGCCAGCTACCAGGGACAGGATGTAAAAGTAATCAAATTAAAAGCCACCAAGAAAAACCAGCCAACCACCGTGGAAATCACAAAGGCAGATCTGACTACCGGCGTGGAACTGGACGGTGCATCCTTAATTATCCTGAATAAAAAGGGCGAAGTGGTCGATTCCTGGATTTCAGAGAAAGACAAGCCGCATGTGATTAAAGGTTTAAAGGTTGGGGAGGCCTATACTCTCCGGGAACAGATCGCGCCGTATGGCTATTTACGCACAACAGATATCACCTTTAAGATTTCCGATACCGCTGAGGTACAGAAGGTAAAGATGGAAGATGATGTGCCGATTGCCCGCCTTCTGGTAAATAAAAAAGGTGAGTTTTTAGATGATGTAACTTTGCTTGACAATGCAAAAGGTATGGTGGAACATTTCTTTAGCTATGTAACTGGAAGCCTGATGGATGTTTCCTTTAATGTGTACGCAGCTGAGGACATAAAGGCAGCAGATGGTGTCAGTGAAAACTACTATACAAAAGATCAGCTGATCGGTACCATTACAACCGACGGAACGGGTATTGCAGAGCTTGACAATCTGCCTCTTGGTAAATATTACATAATTGAAAAAGAAACCTCCTATGGATATGTATTAGATGATGAGCCAAGATACGTGGACCTTACCTACCGTGACCAGGACACTCCGGTTGTAACCTATAGTGCAGACTGGCAGAACCGTCGCCAGAAGGTGCAGGTTAATGTTCTGAAAAAAGAAAAAGACAGCGACAAGGTTCTTTCCGGAGCCATTTTTGGACTGTTTGCAGCGAAAGACATTACATCTGCAAGCGGTAAAGTCCTGATTGAGAAGGATACCATCATTGAGTTGAAGACCACAGATGAAAGCGGATGGATCCACTTTATTGCAGATCTTCCGATCCGTGCCAAGTATTACCTGAAAGAAATCTATGCACCAGACGGATATGTGCGTGCGACCGAAACCCAGGAATTTACTTTTGAGTATCAGGGTGATAAAACCACCCAGGCTGTTTATGAATTTACCTTTGAGGATGTGCAGACTTCTGTAGAGCTTTCCAAGGCAGACTTAACAGATGGAAAAGAGCTTCCAGGCGCTTCCTTACAGGTATTAGATTCCACTGGAACTGTTGTGGAAGAGTGGATTTCTACGGAAGAACCTCATATGATACGCGGCCTGTTAGTAGGGGAAACCTACATCCTGGTGGAAACCAAACCAGCAGACGGCTATACCACTGCAGAGAGCATTGAGTTTAAAGTGGAAGATACAGCCGAAGTTCAGAAGCACCAGATGCTGGATGATGTGACAAAAGTAGAAATCAGTAAGACAGACATGACAGATTCCAAGGAAGTCCCAGGTGCGAAGCTGACTATCCTGGATAAAGATGGAAAAGTAGTAGAAAGCTGGGTATCTGATAAAGATCCGCATATGGTGGAGAAACTTCCGGTTGGAACATATACCCTTCGGGAAGAACAGGCACCGGATGGGTACCTGATTGCAGAAGAGGTATCTTTTGAGGTCAAAGATACTGGGGAAATCCAGAAGGCGGAAATGAAAGATGCCCGCCCGGTTGGAAAACTGGTTCTTAAGAAAACCGATGCAGAAGATGGCTCCCCTCTTGCCGGAGCAGAGTTTGAGCTTCGGATCAAGAAATCCGGAAAAGCTGTGGCAACCCTTGTCACAGATGAAGATGGCGTTGCCACAAGCGGAGACATTCCAATCGCGACCTATAAAGATGGAAAGATGAAAAAAGAAATCGAGTACATCCTGGTGGAAACCAAAGCACCGGAAGGTTATGTAAGAAGTGAGAAAGAGGAAAACGTTGTATTTGAGTACAAAGATGATAAGACAAAAGAAATTGAGATCACAAAAGAGCTTACCAATGAGCGGATCCCGACTGGCGGTTATGTAAAATCTCCGAAAACAGGAGATGACACTAACATCTGGCTGCCAATCCTTCTTCTCGTTTTATCAGTGGGCGGAATTGCCGGAATCTTCTGGTATACCAAAAAGAAAAACCACGAGGAATAAGAAATCTGGACTGTCACTTCGGTGGCGGTCCTTTTTTCGTGTAAAAAATTGGAAATGGAGGGAATTATGAAGCAGGTAAAAGAAATGGGAATCGTGGCTGTGTGCCTGATGCTGCTTGGTTTTGGAATCTGCATGGGAATCGGAACGTATCTTATGTACCGGAATGGAGAAGAGGAATATGACACCCTTCGGGAATATGTTGCCGTGGAGGAGCTAAAAGAAAATGCTGATGGTGAAACACCGGAGAAAAACCAGCAAGAAACAGTTACTGTTGATTTTGAAGCTTTGAAAAAAATAAATTCGGAGATCATTGCCTGGATCCGGATTCCGGACACGAAGATTGATTATCCGGTTGTGCAAGGGACAGATAATGAATTCTATCTGAAGCATACCTTTAAAAAGACAGAACATGTAGCTGGGAGCATTTTTCTGGATAAAGATAATAGTCCGGATTTTTCCAACCGAAAGAGCATTCTATATGGCCACAATATGAAAGATGGCAGTATGTTCCAGGGGCTGCACAAGTACGAGAATGAGCAATATTTAGAAACACACAATAAAGTGTACCTATATCTGCCGGATGGACAGTCCTTGACCTATTCGGTATTAAGATGCGAATATGTAAATGCGGACAGCGATACCTTCTGGCTGGGAGAGCCAGTTGAAACCAGTCAGCTTTTATTATCCACCTGTGGTTCCGATTCTTCGAAACGACTGGTGCTTTTTTGTGAACTGCCAGAGGAACAGGAAGAATCAGAGGTAAATGGCGAGGATATAAGTATGGAAGTCTTTTAATCGCAGGGAGCTAAAATGCCATCCTTGATAGCAAAAATATCAAAGATGGCATTGTTTTTTATGTGTAGTGTTTACACTCGTATTTTCTGGGGATTGCAATTCAAATGCAATATATTCAAAAATTTCTCTTAAATCGCTGTCAGCCTGTTCAGATAATTCAACCTCATAGATCATATACCATAATCATTGCGGATATCTGCAAAGGCTTTTTTCTCATTTTTAGTCCGTCCCGCCTGCATATCCGAATATCCTTTCTCCAATTCTTCATTGAATTCTGTTTCAGATACTGTATGAATGTCAACAGGTCTTGAAGATGGTAATTTCACTTCAAATGGAAGTCCCCTCTGTAAAATAATCTGTTTATAAAACATATTAATAGCACTGGAAACTGGAATTCCAAGCGCAGACAAAATGCTTTCTGCTTTTTCTTTTACATCTGGTTCGATTCGTGCATATAAATTTGCTGATTTTGCAGCCATATAGATCCGCTCCTTTCAAGAAAAATATGTTATCTATAGTTATAGTACACAAATGTCCGTACAATAGCAATACTTTTTACAGGTCGAATTGGATATAAATGGCGAATAGTTACTGTTGTTTAATGAAGGAAGACTATGAAAAATTTTTCAAAATAGTATTCTTTTGTTTCCTTATTTTGCAGGTTTTATCAGGCATTTGAAAACGCATTGTATTACAGGGAAAAATCCGCTATAATAGAAACAAAGGTTGCTGATAGGAATCATTGCAAAACATAAAGCCAGACAAAGATACGAATTATAGATTTGGAGGGAACGTATATGCCATTATTTAAAGAAGAATACAAAAAGGAAGAGAAAATAAATGGTGTCATTTATGATATGTTGCCATCACCAAATTATCAGCATGGTATCGTAAACGGAAATATATACCGGATTATATCTGGAAAACTGCAGGGAAGTATTTGTCTGGCATTCATTGAGAACTTGGATTACAAATACCATCCTGAAATAAATGATGATTATGTAATCCCGGATGTTATGATTGTCTGTGACCGGAAACACTTAAAAGGCGGTGCCTATTCTGGCGTGCCTAAATTTATAGTAGAAACACTTAGCCCGGCTACTGCATTGCGTGATAAAACAGACAAGAAAGAAATATACCAGAAAGCTGGGGTAGAAGAATATTGGATCGTGTCACCTAGAGAAAGGGCGGTTGAAATCTACTACTTGGAAGATGGAAACTATAAGCTGAATTATAGTTATATTCTTCAGGATGATCCGGAGGAAGCGCATTATAATGCAGACACCGTGATCACATTAAAAGAATTCCCGAATATCAGTATGGCGCTGGCAGAAATTTTTGCGGATATTGATTGAGGCTTTACTATCTGGTTTTTGTGGATCCGTACAATAAGGTATGTATTCTGCAATCCACTTCAAACATGATGTATGTAATAAGAAGACAGCTGACACCAGATCAGATTGAAGAGATATTTCGTAAATTGAGTCTGATTTTTGAATTTGCAGATTTCAGTCCCACAATTCTGGAAAGGGCTGTGAACATGAAATGGAAAGATTTCGAGGATGCTGTTCAGAGTACAACTGCGGAATCTGTTCATGCCGACTATATTATCACAAGAAATCTCAAGGATTTTGCCCAAAGCAAAGTTATGGCATTTACGCCGGCTGAACTTCTGGCAAGGATCTAAATCTATGATACCACTGAAGCCGAGGTGCAGAAATATATCCCGGCTTTTTCTATCAAAATTGATTAAAATAAAACATTAGCCCAGTTCCGGCAATTCCTCTGCTGCTATCTGAAGCAGACGTTGATTATGTTTTAATTCACGATATTTTTGTGCTTTGGAAGATGCAATAAGATTTTGTAACCAGGATTCATCGATTACCAGCTTTTCTTGCCATTTTATAGGTGATCTGGATACCCATTACCTTTTCAAGGACATAAATGACCTGGTCAAAATAGTCTCTCATCGTATCATATAATTCCAGCTCAACATCCGTTATTTCTTCTTTTAAGGCTTCTTTGTTCAAAACATATGTATGACTTGCATATGGACAAAACTGATACTTAGTAGCATTATATTCAGCCAAAGGAATTGATTTCGAATAATGCTTGCCATACGGATCAGGCGTATTTTTTGCCTGCTTATATAAACCAATGATCTGTATCGGATTATCACATACAGGACAAACTGCAAAATTTCTTATTTGCCCATCCTGTCCATATCCAATATATATTTTTTTCTTTTTGGTTAATTCCCTGTAATTTTCCCGGGTTAAATCGTATACCTGACTCCGGCCTGTTCTTAACTTAAATTTCCTCATGTTCACTATCCAGTTCCTCAATCGGTTCATCTAATTCCGGATAAAACCCATGCATCTGACACCACCACTCCATTGGCAATTTCGGAACCAGTCCTTCCTTCTCTGCAAATTTCAGACATGCAAGGATATCTGATAATCCAATTGTAAATTCTATGTCTTTGACTTTCAAGTGGAAAATTAAAAGTTCGTCATGATCACCGAGATCAACGTTTTCATCAAATTCTGCTCTTTCAGGAATACGATTTGCCATGCTACATACACTCCAATCTTTGTTTTATAAACATATTTACAATATGATATATTTTTATTCCATCCCTTCCAAAAAAACACCTTAAAAATTCAACGCAACAAAAATAACCCTCCGGATTTCTTCGGAAGGGCTTTATAATAAATTAATCTTCATAATTCATATGTATATTATTTTCAAAATCACTTTTGCAATCTTTTCTCTTTGTGTTACTGATGACATCTAAGCCGCACATCCAATCACTATTCGTAAGTAATCAGAAAATAATTCTTTTTCCGTTTCAAATAGGCCTTTCTTTATTTCATAGAACAACTTATTATATGTATTTTCCCCTATATTTTTTTGTAGTATAAACATTATTTTCTGCGGCTTCGAACAATAACTAGTAATGGCATTAGCTAATAATGTTGTTGGAACCGATGGTTTTGATTTGTCAATTCTATTGGTTCCAG
>ENA-OQLI01001336-OQLI01001336.1-human-gut-metagenome-genome-assembly--contig:-NODE-1336-length-18495-cov-4.462870_pt1 | contig 18495 bp, 23 predicted proteins | sample MGYA00242805_ERZ504812 | MGnify/ENA primary metagenome ERZ504812 (study PRJEB26092, sample SAMD00036430) | human gut metagenome | host: Homo sapiens | study: EMG produced TPA metagenomics assembly of... | reverse complement strand
TTTTCATATGACCGATGAATCTTCCCCTTCCCAGAACAGCTAAATATCTTTGCGCGATAACGCAACAGTTTGCTTTGCTCTACACCTCGCACCCTAGAAATCTGTGAAAACGGATAGGTAGGCTGAAGTCTCTCAGGGCATAGAACCCGGGAATTGAGCTAGCTGTTTTCAGCAGTCCCGGCTTGCTCTATTCTTGGGGGATAGCTCTATCTTGTATTTAGTATTGCAATAGACCTAGACATCTATGTAGCCCATAGGCTACGGTAGGATTGTGGAGATTATTTCCAGCAGCTTGTTTGATGAGTGGCTAAAAAAGCTGAAAGACAAGCATGCGCAGCGACGTATTTTGCATGCGATAGCCAGATGTGAAGCGCACGCTATGATGCTCGGAGATATTAAAGCGGTTGGTGGAAAAGTTAGCGAGTTGAGATTTCATTTCGGTTCCGGCTATCGCGTTTACTACACGCAGCTGGGTGCATTGACAGTTTTCCTGCTAGCTGGCGGAGATAAATCCAGTCAAACCAGAGATATTCAAATTGCCCAAGAACTCGCACAACAGGTAAGGGGGGGAGCAGTAATGAGTAAGGTGACATTTTCAGCCTTCGATGCAAGTAAATATCTTGATAGCCAAGAGGCAATGAATGACTATCTGGCTATTGCACTCGAAGATGGTGACACAAAAACCGTACAGGTTGTTTTACGTGATATTGCGCGGGCTCACGGCATGACTCAGCTTGCTAAAGAAACGGAACTCAACCGTGAATCGCTCTACAAATCTCTATCGAAAGACGGTAACCCATCCTTTGCGGCTATCACGAGGATAATGAAAGCCCTCGGACTTAGAATGACGCTCGCTGAACAAAAAATCTAGACCTGTGCGAAGAATATGTAGCTATTGCGCCGTGCCTACAAATGCATTGTAGAACCGGTGTAAGGGAAACGTTGGCTAGAAAACTGGGGGAGTGAGGGTAGGCTGGCAAGGTAACCAAAGCGAGGTAGCGTGACTGGTGACGGTAACGTTAGGCAATAAAGGAAACCGTGGTGAGTGGAGTAGGTAGCCGACGGCGGGCGGCGGAACTTTTCGTGCAACAGTGGGCAGGTCACGGCTATGAAAAGGGTGAAACCCACAGTTTTTGGCTGTCTTTGCTGCAAGACGTGTTGGGAATGCGCGAGGTATCCACCAAGTGTCGCTTCGAGCAGCGCACGCGGGCGGGCGGATTCATTGACGTGGTGATTCCCTCGGCACGCACCATTGTGGAACAAAAATCTTCCGGCGTGAACCTAGATCGAGGCGAGCTGCGCCAAGGGCAAATGGTTACCCCTTTTGAACAGGCTAAACGTTATGCTGATGCGCTACCGAATCGGCAACGCCCAGATTTTATTATTGTTTGCAACTTCGAGTGTTTCCGCGTTCACGACCTAAACAAGGATGACCCTGCCGGTGACTATATCGAGTTTTCATTAACGGAACTGCCCGAACAATCTTATCTACTCGATTTTTTGATTGACCCGGCATATTCGCGTACGGAAAAGGAACGTCAAGTCTCAATCCGCGCCGGGCAGCTGATTGGAAAGCTGCATCGCGGTCTATTGGAACAATACCAAGACCCAGATTCTGCCTGGTCACAGCACTGCCTAAATGTTCTGTGTGTGCGGCTGGTGTTCTGTCTTTTTGCCGAGGACGCGGGGCTATTTGGTAAGGATGCACTACTGCGTTACCTGCGAGGTTTTACCGCTTCCCAAACCCGAGGTGCGTTGCAACGCCTGTTCAAAGTGCTAGATACCCCACTTGAGCAGCGAGATCCCTATTTGGAGGAAGAACTCGCGGCTTTTCCTTATGTTAATGGGGGACTGTTTCGCGATTCTGCTGCTGGCACTGGTGTTGCTACGGGATTTGGTGATGGAGAGGACGCGCTGACGGAGGCTAGTAAAGCTAGCGTTTTTCCGTCCTCTTTGGCAGGAGAGACTGGCCGAGCCTTAGAGATTCCGAACTTTACCGAGCAGCTGCGGAACCTTTTACTTAACGAGGTGTCGCAAGGAACTGACTGGTCACAGATTTCTCCCACTGTCTTTGGGGGCGTGTTTGAATCGACTTTGAATCCGGAAACTCGCCGCAGCTCCGGGATGCACTACACCAGCCCGGAAAATATCCATCGGGTGATTGATCCGCTGTTCCTTGATGGCTTAAAGAATGAGCTTGAGGGGATTCTGTCTGATCCTGGGATTTCGGATAGGTCGCGGCGGGCGAAACTGCGGGCTTATCAAAATCGTTTAGCCAGTTTTACCTGGCTGGATAGCGCTTGCAGATCTGGAAACTTCCTTACCGAAACCTATATCGAGGTGCGGCGCCTGGAAAACCAGGTGATTGCGGAGCTAGAGCGGGGACAACAGGCTTGGGAGTTCGAGCAAGAGGGTGCCGCGACTAACCAGATAAAAGTGAATCTGGGACAGTTCTATGGGATTGAAATTAATGATTTCGCAGTCGCGGTGGCGCGCACGGCGCTGTGGATTGTCGAACTGCAAGCTAATGGGGAAACGGCGGCGATTTTGCAGCGGGAAGTAGCGGATTTACCACTGCAAGATGACTCCAATATTGTGCTGGCGAACGCGGTTCGCATGGACTGGCGGCAGCTGTTACCTGCCGAAAAATGCTCGTTTTTAATCAGCAAACGTTGGATTGACATATTGATACAAGATAACGATGTGTGCGGTTTAACGCTTGCCGTATAAGGAATACGGCGGTACTAGCTAAGACGTGAGAATAGAGCCGATCTGAGTTTCTACACCGAGCAAAGGTTCCCAAGATACTAGGGTGGGGTCGCTCTTTTAGAGAGACCGTATTCTTTGTCTTCCTTTCTACTTGGCAGCCATTTGCACCCACTTAGAAAGTCATTGTCTTTGCCGTCAAAAAGTACTCCTGTGCATCAAAAAGTACAGATAGCCGACATTGAGCGAAACCGCTCTCTACTAGCGCGCTTACCTAAAGCAGGGATTTCGACGGCTCTGCTAAGTTCAATGTGTACATCGTTGAAAATATGTTACCCATCTCAAAGGCTCGAACCGACATAAAGAAGTTTTCTTTCCCGTGCTACTGTGTCTGCTTTTTTCTCCTAGCACGCATATGAATGCACGGAAACTCTAATTCATTTGTGAAAAACTAGGAAAATCATTGATTTGTAGAGCTCTTTCTGTCACGAGATGTTTGTTGATTTTAAATTCTTACAAAGGAGTTAGAAATGTTTGTATCAAAGTCTATCCTTGTGGCTACACTATCAGCAGCGATAGGTATTTCTGGAATAACAAATGAGGGCGTAGACCCCCTTAAACGATAATGATTCGGTTGCACCAGTTAGTGATTTAATGGAAGTTGCACCAGCAGAAGCTGCTTTAGAAATGCCAGATTTGTCCGCCACAGACGGTGATTCTGTTTCACCTAGAGTGGCGCTATTACCCACAAGGAAAATTCCTTCTCCTGCTAGCTGTATTGGTAGTACTAGTTTTCCTCACAAGAGCGGGAGAATGGCATCAGTTCATGCTCGCATTAAATGTAAACGGAATGTTCAGCAACTCAAAACTGTAACCACGCTGTACCGGGAGAGGTGGTACGGGTATCAGGCACTTGCAAGCGACAGTTCAACTACGACAAACAAGTACACTAGCTACGATGCCCATCCTCACTGGACGTGTAGTGGGACAGGCACATACACCTACTGGGGATTTTCAAACCATTATACCTTGGAAGGTGGGAAGAGATTCTACGCCAGAACAGGTAACGGTGGAAATAATCACGTTAGCAGGTTTAAATGTTGATTAGGCTACGTGTTTTTGGCTTAATGGTCGTTACTGTTTTCGCAATCTCGGCATGTACCGTAGACGAAAATACCCCTCCAGAAGGAGGAGCTAATTCTGCGGTGCTGAATCAGGTAACCGAAGGCTCTAAAGATCCACCAGAACTGTTGGTTAGTGGAAGCGTATTGTTTCCTATTGAGTTTTATTGGGTATCTGGGGGGGGCAGTTGCACACAGCCGATGCGCCGCCAACCAGTGAAGGTATTCGGAGTATAAAACGCACTGAAGGAGCAGATAAGCTATTGATCCGAATGAATGAAACCGTATCTCCTTTTTATACCTTGGTTCGGGAATGTACTGGAATTAATGACAGCGAAACGGGCGAGCTTAAAGGATGTACTTATCTGGAGTACGGTGCACAATTTCAGGTTGATTGGGAGAGGGTTAATTCAGGTTTGGAGCCAGCTGTCCCTGTCTCGGAAAAATCAAAATATGTCACCGTGACAATCCAGTACCCTAATGTCAATGGCTGGGATCGCACTACTGAAGGGAATCCTGTGAATCATGCAAACTACGCGTTTATTTTTACAGAAGATTAACCCAAAACTGGCATCCAGAGTAAATGAGCATAGCCCCGGACTAGTTTCAGATCTAGTTTTTAACGGGTTTAGTGAACGAATAGTCCTCTTATTACCCCTAGCAACCGACCATGGAGAGACCACTTGGACAGCTCTAGCCTCTAAACACAAAATTTCTGTCCCTAGTCATTACTGGACTCGAAAAACATTCCAAAATCGTGGTGCTGAAGGTATTTACTATCCAGAAGGAGAGATTCCTGATAGAGAATATGCCTCTAAGCTAGCAGCTGCACTATCAAATTCTTCTGAAAGTTCTTCTTGGACTGGAATTTTTTGGGACGGATATGCTGAACAGCAATGTCGAGCAAATATTATCGGTCCAGAAGAATCTTCATTCCTTAGGCCCGAACCATATTCCATGATTCAGCTTCCGACAGGGCAATTGGAAGCTTTATTGCAAGCACGTTTACCTTCAATACTTTTTGATGACTTGGTTTCGTGTGTGGTGACTCAGCCAATCTACGGAGATCGACTTTACGTTTCGTGCGAACACACACTGGCTAGAGTTTTGGCCTCTGAGCTTGGTGACGTTTTCCCTGTTTCACCGGCTGACCCCATGCCAGATTATCTGCCCTATTAACCTATCGGCGTAGTCTCAGCCAGCTGGTGAGGACGAACGCTGCGGCAAGCCCCGCCTCATTATACGTATAAAAGATAAAGTGAGCGAGCTTGAACTGGGTAAACGTTACTGTGAAATGACGCTGTTTTACGGCGATGGCATGGGAGCAGGAATAGCTGACTCTATTCGCTCTTTGGTCCAGTAATTACTATCACCTACAGGTGCTTGCGTTGAGGTTGGAGAGTCCGGCACTGGAGTAGCTTGCCGTGAATGCAAAGCAAGAAGAACTAGCCCAATCACAAGGCAAATCCCTACACATACGCAAAGGCTCGGTAGGACACGACCACCCCAACACGCCCGAAAAATACACACATTTGAGGGTGCGGATTATTTTTTGGGTATTAATCCAAAATATAGGAACGAACCCTCCGGCAAACAGTTATCACTGCCTGGAGGGTTTCGTCTTGTCTAGCAAAGGACGGTGAGACTGGTACCAAGCAAACCTAAAGGTTCCTGCTCTGCGCCGGGCTGTCCCCAACTAACCCACGAAAGGTTCTGCCAAATCCACGCCAAAAAGGCAGACAAGAACTACCGTAAGTTTGAACGTGACTCGAGAATCAACCGACGCTACGGCGGGCGCTGGCGCCGCATTCGTGCTGCTTACATCGCGCAGCATCCTTTGTGCGAAGACTGCCTGGAAAAAGGACTAACCATCCCAGTTGCTGAAGTCCACCACGTCCTCCCCTTAGACCATGGTGGCAGCCACGACTTTTCTAACCTGCGTAGCCTGTGCAAACCCTGCCACTCCAGGCAGAGCGCGTTAGACGGTGACAGATGGAGACAAACTCCAAGGGTCTACAGTTATTAGCTCGGCGACCTTTTCGTGCTCGAATGGAGAGCTACCTCACCAGTGTTTGTTAACATTGGAAGTAGTCAGATACCTGAGACCCCCCTGAGGAGTGTCATTATGAGAGCTTCACTTACTAGGAGTCTTGGCAGTGCGGTAGTTGTAGCTAGTAGCCTTGTATTAAGTCTGCCGGGGGCGTCAGCAGCTCAAGCTTCACCAAAAAAACGACTCTTCTACCGCCTCGACGTGTGTAACGCCTTTAGGCTCTTCGCAGTCGCAATCGCACGGAGAGTACGCTGAAATCCTCAATGTGAAGCTTGAAGAGAATCGTGTCGTTACCGCATCAACCAATCAACCACTGTCTGTTCCCAAGAAGGTCGAGGTCATTAACGGAGTGGCAAAGTATTCTTTCCCTTCAGACTTCGGATATTCATACGCGACAACAAATGACGGCGAATCACTTTTCATATCAAACGCCGAGTATGAGCTCGTTGGTCTCATTGATTCCGTATCCGCAGTCGACACGGATGGTGCGACCTGGGCAGCAACCATGAGTGTCTCCAATAACGTAGTTACCTTCTCTAGCGAGGAAAGCGGGATTCGTTATTACCGAATCGAGTACGTGGGTGCTACTGCGGCAGATGCAGACGAAAACGACTTCGGGTATCGAGCATCCCTTATCGGAGTTCCGCGAAACTATGTTTACAATCCCAAGCTTGGCTCTCTGCACGATTACTGCACTAAATCGCCCGATGAATTCCCTAATCCTTTTGGCAAGAACGCGGATTTTAGAGGGCCATGCGCACTTCATGACATGTGCTACGAGCGTAAAGGTTGCGCCTCAAGATCATGTGATGCATCGTTGAAAAGTAATTTGAAGAACAATTGTCGCGCAACATACTCGAATGGACCCACTCTCGCATCATGTTTAGCAACCGCTGAAGTGTATTGGGGTGTCGTCCGCGGTGCTCATATGTTCAGTTCATGCGCATAGCGAGCACGGGTGCGTAATGAGGTATATTCCACTCGCTACAACCGCGACAGGAATCCTGGGTGGTGTCCTACTGTCGTGGTTTGCGTTGAGCGTTGATGCACCTTTGAATGCGGTCGACTACCTGGCGGTCTTGCCGCTAGCTTTCTATCTTTTGCTCACTGTTGTTGGTATCGTGTGTGCTTTCAAAGTGTCAGGTGTACGTGTCGGGAGTTTCCTCTACTCGACTTTTATGACACTTAACCTCGCCGGCATCGGCTCGTTCTACATCTTTACTGACCCCACAACGATTAACGTTTTTGGATTCCTAGCTATTGTGATTGGACTTCTTGGCGCGCTAGTGCCTGCAGTGTTCATATCCCGTAGCACTGAGACGAACTAAGCTACAAGCTTTTAGGGTACGGAGTTGACGACGTTCTTCACTGTCAAGAGGTCGGCTTTAGTACGTTGCGGTACATCCAGAAGAAACAATCCGATGCTCCTAAGCAGACAGACCGAAAGCGTTGACAGCATTCACTTCAGTCATGTTAGGAGTTCCAGGTGGGGTTCTAAGGCGAAAGCTAGCTGGTTCAATTTCCTCAGAGGTGATTAATAAAGCCTGCGAGAAACTAGCGAATTATATTTTCTAACGGATCATTAGGTTCAGAAACATGGCAGGCTACCCGTTTTCGTATCGCTAAACGAATCAGGTAGCCTGCCATGAAAATAACAGCTGGGATTCCGTAAAGTCCGCACCATTTAACATCCGAAGGGGAATTTGGAGCTACTGGATACCAAATGTGATTTCCGGTTGAAAACACGCTTCCTCCAGTTGAAATCCAAAATGCCATAATGTCGGCAACCAAGCCAAGGCAGTAAAGTAAAAGTGGTAGAATAAAAAAGTCTAGCTTCCAGTCTGCTACCTGGATTTTCCGGGTGATTAATAATGCGACTACAGCTATGAGGATCGGTTCAATGACTGCCGCAGGGTACAGCACCCACACCAGGTCGCTGAGAAAAACAGTCTGGAATACCAGAACACATACGGCATAGACCAAAGCGATTTTGACGATATCACGCATCAGTGCCCTTTCCCTCACCATGCCTAGTCAGAGATAAGCCAACTTCACTATTGACTGAAAGCTCATCGATGTTGGAACCGTCCCAATGTCTGTCTAAACCGCAACGTGGTGGGAAAGCGCTGGGCGCTATCCTGAGGCAGAGATTTGTCTTGGTTGCTTTGTAGTGGGTGCGCAGCCTTCTGATTGCCCAGTCGTAATGGCTGTGCGCAGCCGAGACAAAGTAGGAGCCCAACGACGTGGTTCCCGTCCAGGGAAAATACTTCTTAGTGAACAGCTCCTCGTCGCTGAAACTCTCAATGAGTTCGACGGTCTGAGTGCGGCTCGCCATGAGTAACGCTTGGATTTCATCTAGCGACACATCATGGTAGTGCTCCCAGATTTCCTGGTTCAAAGCTGGCGTGGTGCGCCAGGTGTGAGGAAACGGAAGAAACGGCCGAGACTGACCGTGGAGGTTGGCGTCGACGAAGCCAAACAGCATGCGCTGCCACTCGTGCAGGTGGGCTAGTACATCGCGCAAGTTCTTATCTCGCATCTAGTGGGCTTCTGGTCGGTCGAAATCGTTGCCGAAAAACAGGTCGGCGGTTTAGATATTGGGGCGCATGGAGTCAATGAGTGCTTGCAGCTTGCTCCACTGTGTGGTGGTTGCATCTAAGAGTTCTGTTTTCGTTTTTGCGCGAGCCACGTCTCAATTGCAACACGGACACACAGAAGGGAGCAAACGAGAAAGGTCGGTCTGATGGCGAAAGATGGAACGAACCGTGGTGACCGGCGGGTGCGTGCTGGCGCGAAGCCGGATGCTTTGAACGAGAAACTCGCTAAGGGTCTGCCTGCTACTCGCCTGGAATACCCCACGATTGACCCCTTTAATTTTTGGCAAAAACTTGATTCCAACTGTTCTTTGTGATAGATTCAACAAGCCAGTCAGCTCGAGGAGGAGTGATGGCTAGAAAGAATCGACTGGTTGCAGTCTTGGCAGTACTGTTATGTATAGGCTTGATTGGAGTCCCGACCGTAGCTTCTGCTGCAAGCGCGAAGATACACGGTGAGGTTTCAGAACAATTTCGAAGGTATAACACTCAACGTTACAAACGTATGCGAGTGGGCGTGGCTTTTAAAGGTAGCTTAGCCAAAGGTAAATGTACTTATCGTAACTGGGATAACCCTAAGCTATGGAATACTGATATTGTTGTACTTCCATATGGTTCTTGGAGCCTCGGATTGCGTTACGCAAAAAATGATGTTCAGTTTACTCGTCTGCAGTTTAGTGGTCAGAAAGGTTCGGGAACGTTCCCGAATACTGGAGGAGCTAAAGGAGACTATGCAACGTGGTTCAAAATTAATACTTTGGGGTCCCATTGTGAAAGTCCTATCGTTATGCCTTTTAGTGGAACATTGACTTACTGAAAGTACTTATCATGCGAATCAACATGCCTTCCAAATATATTGCTGGTGGTTTATCCATAATTGCAGCGATTGCCAGCATAGGTGCAACTATACATTTCAGCTCTCCATCAGACGCTACCAATATTGAACCCGCTAGTAACATCTATAGCGTCTCAGAAGCGACCAAAGTTCTTGATGCTAACCTTTCTGAAGCGCAATCACAGAAAGAAGACGAACTAAAAGAGGTACAAGAATCCTATAATCTTCCCCCTGGTGGAACGTTTGAAATAGAATACACTTTCCCTGAGATTAACGACCAACTCGATCAAGTCCAAGCTCAAACGACGCAACGTTCTTCGGAAGAATCAGAATTTCAAGTACATGAGGTTTGGTATGAGCCAGGATATTTTAAATCAGATGCGCTGGTGCAATGGCAATGCGCATGGATGAAGGAAGCAGTTCTTGCTCAGGAATCACAAAATACTGCACGTTTTGCTGACGCCATAGCCCAATTGCGAGGATTTAAAAATAGACCAGAGATTTCAATGTTCCCTGACTACGACACATTTCTATCAGAAAATATTACACCTTTAGAGAAAGGGGACTCTCGGGCAGCACGTGCTTTCTTGAATTCAGGTTATTCGTGTGTAGAAGAAAACCAGATTAAAGAGTAAATGGTTTTCGCACAAACTAATGCACCCCAACAGACGCTTCGTCTGCTGGGGTGTGAAGCATCCCGGGTTTTGTTCCGAGGTTTTTGTGAGAGGATTTCGCATGCCAAGGAACTATATAAAAGTTTTTGGGGAGCGGGCTGTCAGGCTTGTTGAGGATCGTCTGCGGGATAATCTGGGAGTGTCTGAAACCCGCGAACACGTCGCTTTCGTAGTTGATAGGAAGCTTGATGCTGCTTCGGTGATTGAACTGCTCGACCTTGCCTGCCTCGAGCATGGTGGACGTCCCAGGGTGATCCGGATGGATAACGGCCCCGAATTCATCTCTCACGCACTGCAAGAGTGGGCAACCGAGGATGGGACAATCCAAGCGTTTATCCCGCCCGGTCAGCCATGGCATAACGGGTTCGTTGAATCGTTCCACAACCGGATGAGAGACGAGCTGTTAGAGGACAACAGTATCGAGAACCTGGAGCACGCTCGCCTGCTCGTAAATCTGTGGTCACGGCGTTACAATGACTTCCATCCGCATTCCTCGCTGGGCTACCTCAGCCCACGACAATATGCGGAACAATGGAGACAAGAAAACACGGTCAACGCTTAAACCACGTGGATCTAATTCTTAGGCCACTCCAGGTAACGAAGCGGAGAATCAAGCCCATGTACATGTGGTGATTATCGGATTTTCTTATCAGGATGAGCGTCCGAAGTATCTTTTTGAGCATCCTAAAGAGGGGGAGTCTCGCCGCTACCAGGTGGAACATATTAACGGTTATCTAACAGCTGCTCCGGATGTGTTTGTGGAAAAACGAGCTAAACCGCTATGTGAAGTTGTTCCGATGGTTGCGGGTGGTAAACCTACCGAGGGTGGAAACTTGCTGCTGTGGCAGGAAGAAAAGGACGAGCTAGTAGCGAAAGAACCAGCAGCCGAAAAATGGATTCGCCCTTTCTCTATGGGAGCGGAGTTCATTAATGGTAAACCGCGTTACTGCTTGTGGCTGGTTGATTGCCCGCCGCCAGAGTTAGCTCACCTGCCGCTGGTGCTGGAACGGGTACGCCGGGTAAAAGAAATGCGGCAATCCTCGGCTAAGGCAGCGACCCGCAAAAAGGCAGATACCCCCTGGTTGTTCGATGAAATCCGCCCCCCGCAAGGAGATAATTATATTGCAGTACCTGCAGTTTCTTCTGAACGCCGCAAGTATGTGCCCATTGGGTTTGTTGATAATGGCATGATTCCAGGTAATAAACTATTTTTTATCCCAAATGCGGGGCTATATGAGTTCGGTGTCCTCACCTCCCAGTTTCATAATGCCTGGATGCGGGCAGTCGCAGGTCGCCTAGAAATGCGCTACAACTACGGGAATACTACCGTCTATAACACCTTTATTTGGCCTGACCCCACCCCGGAGCAAAAGCGAGCAATCGAGGAGGCCGCCGCCCTCGTCCTCGAGAAAAGAAAAGCCTATGCCCCAGCTATCTTGGCGGAGCTATATGACCCGGATAATGATTTCCTCTATCCCGAGCTAATCCGGGCGCATGCCCAGCTCGATCGGGCAGTGGAAGCTGCCTACGGGGTGGATTTTTCCGGTGACGAAGCCAAAATCACCTCCCACCTGTTCACCCTCTACCAAGCTGCCACCACTCCCTGACCGGGGTAAGCTACAAATCTGGCGGAGAAGCTAGTAGCTGCTGATAACCCTGGCTTGCAAGCAGCGCTTCCCGCAGCTGCCGCGGGCGAGGTTTCTATGTAAAGCTGCTTACATATCGCGAAAACGAATAGGCTGACATGAAGTCCCTTATAACCTGAAAACAGGTAGTTTGTTTATCTGGTTCCAACAGTGTCGGCTTGTCTCCTGTTTTGAGGATTAAAAATCCCTGCATAAATGTTGCAATATGCGACACATATACTTATCTTGATGGTATAGGTAAGGAAGGGGAGTGGCAGTAGTGAAAACCGCAAGTGTGAATGTTCGTATTCAGGAAAATGTGAAGGCTAAGGCCGAAGAAATCTTGGATACCATGGGGGTTTCTCGCGCGACCGCGATTGATATGTTTTATCGGCAAATCATCATGCACAATGGGATTCCTTTTCCCGTAACTATCCCCAGTGAGCTTCCTGCGCGTGACACTTTGGATAAAAGACAGTTTAACGCCCTCATGAGCGCGGGATATTCCCAAGCTCTATCAGGTGACTCCTACGGTATTGACGAAGTATTCGACGATTTGGGTAAAAATCTGTGATGGATCAGTATGCAATCCGCGTTACCGCCCAGGCTCGACAACACCTGAGGCTTATCAGAGACTATATTGCGGTAGACCTGCGAGAGCCTGAAATCGCGAAAAAACTATTGGAACTGTTGCAAAAAGAAATATCCACGCTGTCATTTATGCCCTATCGGGTGAAACTAATCGAGGAGCAGCCTTGGCGTGAGATGGGTTTTCGTAAAATTCGGGTGAAAAACTATTACATTTACTTCTGGGTTAATGATGATACTAAGGAAGTCAATATCATTGCCGTAATCTATGTCAGACGCGACCAAGCCCAGCAATTAGAATCGTATATTTGGTGAAGCTCGTGAGCTTGTCTATCTGTGCCAACTCTAACAAGACGCTAGTTCGCTCAAATATGTAAAGCAGTTTTATGTATCGAAAAGACGTGTAAAAAAATCGCAAAAACTTTTACACGTTCCCTAATTGGTGCTTCATGTTGCAGCTACCCGGAATAAAATCCTAAAAATCAGTGTGAATGCAACCGTCGCCGCTAGCTGCCGTGCCTTTACCAAGCCGCCACCACGCCCTGACTGCAGTTTCGGTCAATACGAGTATCTGAGTAATCCTGTTTCCGCCTCCAAAAAGTAATACAATAGTATTACTTGAAGATAGGGGGAGTTGATGGGGGTTATTAGTTTGCGGGTTCCAGAGGAGGAACTCGCTCGTTATAAAGACTATGCACGTATCCAAAACCAGAGTTTATCAGCAGTTATTCGCGCTACCATGATGGAGCGGATTGAAGAAGAATACGACCTTAAAGTTATCGAAAACTATGAGGCGCAAAAAGCTGCTGACAAGGTAGAGCTATATGCTCACGATGATGTGTGGGCGGAAATGGGCGTATGAAACGCTATAGCCTCTACTACACCAAGGAAGCTAAGAAGGCTCTCAAAAAGTTGGATAAGCCGATATTGGTTATGGTTAAAGCCTGGATAGAAAAGAACTTGACCAACACTGATGACCCCAGAAGATATGGCAAGGCTCTAAAAGGGAAATACTCTGGATACTGGCGTTATCGTGTCGGCAACTACCGACTTATTTGCGAAATCCGTGACCGAGAATTGGTGATTATCCTTATCGACCTGGGGCATCGTGGGGAAATCTACCGCTAGGACGGCGCACTGGGCTTGCGCCGTGGGCGGGGTTTATATGTAAAGCAGTTTTACATATCGAAAAAACGTGTAAAAAATCGCGAAATTTTTTACACGTTCCCCAATTGCTGCTTCATCTTGCAGCTACCCGGAATAAAATCCCAAAAATCAGTGTGAATGCAACAGTCGCAGCTAGCTGCCGCGGGCGGAGCTTATCTAGGTGCTGAAACTAAACAAGGTGCTAGTGAGATCGCTACTGCCTGTTTGCCTACAATCCATTTGAAGCGTGCGACACCACCGCTGTTGCTGTTCCTATGCTTGTCAACTAATATTTCATCTTGTCAGACAAATTTTATAGTTGGAAGCAAGGTAGCTTCCTTAAGAAAAGAGATAACTATGAGTCAGAAATTCATAGTCGGTGCATATGCCTCCATGCCGGATACAAATAAACAAGATGAGTACTATCGCTTACTTGGACAACTTGATTGGGTAAACGGAATTGAAATTCCTTATCCTGGTGATCTTGCCGATAATGCTACTTGGCTGGCAGAGCGACTGTGTCCTCAATGGGATTCGAACACAATCACCGCGATTCCCGGCACGATGCAGAATCTTGGAAAAAATCCTTTATTCGGTCTCGCCTGTGCGGATGAAGAAGGACGCGGCCTCGCTATTGCCCAGGCTAAGCAAATTTCCGAGGTAGCCAGAGAGCTTTCCGATTATTTAGGGCATGTCGCAGTGAGTAAGGTGCAAGTGCATTCCGCACCTACCCGTCTAGCAGATGCAAGCGCTTTTCGCACCTCCCTTGAAGAACTAAAAGAACTGGACTGGGGCGGAGCAACGATCGTGGTGGAGCACTGTGACCGTTTCATTAAGGAGCAGCCACCCGAAAAAGGTTTTTTATCGCTTAAGGAAGAAATCGAGATTTGCCGAACCCTGGGACTCAAAATTCACATTAACTGGGGTCGATCTGCCGTAGAAGGTAGAAGTGCCGCAACTCCTTACGAGCACATTCTAGAAGCCGGACGGTCTGGAGTACTTGCGGGAGTATTTTTCTCAGGTGCCGGTTCTCAAGAATGTGCTTACGGGTATGCCTGGATTGATGGTCACCTTCCTTCACAACCGGATGAACCCAGCTCACTTATGAGTGAAGAAGAAATTTCTAGATGTTCAAAGGCTGCAATACGAGGGGGAGCGAAGTACCTAGGAGCAAAGATCTGTGTGCCTAAGGATGCACCTCTTGAACAGCGCATCCGTATGCTTAAAACGATTTACAACGCTACCCGATAAGAAGAGAGGCGAGACCGCCCCGGTTGCTGGAATTAGTGTTTGACCGGCAGTGGTGGAAGGGAACGTACCACCAGCAAATAATATCGTCTCCATAGGGATTGTCTTTCTTAATGGACGGTTTTGAAAGAGTTGTCAGCTTGGCAATAATTTAGCGAATGTAACCGCGGTTGCCCACCAATCTGAATCCTTGAAAGGTTTTCCCGATGCTCACTTGCCCTGAACCTGCCGAAAATCCTGTGCTCTGGCCGTGGGGAACCCGGCGAGAAGAGGACGGACAGTTATCTTTTGCCGGACAAAAAGTAACTGACCTGGCGCAAAATTTCGCCACCCCCTCCTACCTGTTTGACCTGGATGATTTCGCTGCCCGCGCCGAAACCATTTCCAGCGCAATGGCGGAAGAGTTCTGGGAGGGCTACGGATTTTCCGGTGCCAGCGTCTACTATGCGGGCAAAGCCTTCCTGTGCACCGCTTTAGGGGAAGCCATCACCAGGGCGGGTATGGGGATAGATACCGCCAGCCTGGGGGAGCTTTCGGTAGCACTCCATCCGGCGATGGGAGCTGACCCTAAGAAAATCGGGCTACACGGCAACAATAAATCCTTCGAATCTTTGCGCTTGGCGCTGCGCCGCGGTATTGGGCGGATCATCGTAGATTCCCTGGGCGAAATCGACCTATTACAGTCTCTTTGCGAAAGCGAAAACACCACCGCTCCGGTGATGGTGCGGGTAACCACCGGGGTACACGCCGGGGGACACAGCTTTATCGCCACCGCCCACGAGGACCAAAAATTCGGCCTCTCCCTGGCCTCAGGAGCCGCCCTTCAGGCAGTCAAAAAGATTATTGCCGCCCCCAATCTAAAGCTAGTGGGGCTGCATTCCCATATCGGTTCCCAAATCAAAGATTTAGCATCTTTCCAAGTAGCAGCAGACCGCCTGCTGACTTTCCGCGCCCAGGTGCAAAAGCTAGGTGAAGCCGTCCCCGAAGTTGATTTAGGTGGGGGACTAGCTATTTCCTATCAGGGCGAGGACGTGCCCAGCGCCAGTGAATATGCGCGCTCCCTCGCAGCTTCGGTAAAGAAAGCCTGCGAGCAGGCAGGCACCGATATTCCTCATATTTCGATTGAACCGGGGCGCTGGCTAGCCGGCCCGGTATGCGTGAGCCTGTACCAGGTGGGAACGGTCAAGGATGTGCAGCTAGAGGACGGGGCTATCCGCAAATACGTGAGCGTAGACGGGGGGATGAGTGACAATATTCGCCCCGCCCTCTACGATGCCGGATATGTGGCGACCCTAGCTTCGCGCCTTTCTGATGCCCCCGCTGCTAGCTGCCGCATAGTGGGTATGCATTGCGAATCTGGCGATATTTTAGTTCCCGAAATCGCCCTGCCCGCCGATATTCAAGCTGGTGATTTGCTGGTAATTCCGGCGACAGGAGCCTATGGGCGGGCAATGGCCTCGAACTATAATCTGGTTCCTCGTCCTGGGGTAGTTGGGCTGAGCCGTAAAGCGGCTCCGCGCTATATCGTTGCGCGAGAAACCGTGGATGACCTACTGCGACTGGATACCGAAGCCGCCGGTTTATCTCAGTGACAAATCTTCGGAGCGCTCGAACTCCAATAACCGTTAGAGTAGAAAACCCCGGCGGGTAAAAGCCCCGCCGAAAGTGGTGAAAAGAGGGTGAACATGAAGCAAGCGGTGAAAATAGCAGTCCTCGGGTGCGGAACTGTGGGGGCGCAAGTAGTGCGTCTACTGCAAGAACGCGCCGCTGATTATCAAGCTAGGTGTGGAGCCAGCCTAGAGATTATTGGTATTTGTGTACACAATCTGGCGGCTCCCCGCCCTGATTTTATTAGCCGCGACCTGCTTACCGACCAAGCGGAGCCCTTGATTGATCAAGCCGACCTGGTAATCGAGCTAATCGGGGGAATCGAGCCGGCGCGCACCTATATTACCCGCGCCCTCGAAGCTGGAAAATCCGTGGTCACAGGGAATAAAGCCCTCCTCGCGCAACACGGCCCGGAACTGTTTGACCTTTCTCGCGAGCGGGAAGCCGACCTTTACTATGAGGCCGCGGTTGCTGGCGCCATTCCGGTGGTTTATGGCCTGCGTGAATCCTTAGCGGGAGACCGTGTTCAAGTGGTGCAAGGCATCGTTAATGGCACCACCAACTACATGCTTGACCAGATGGAAAAGAAAGGCTGGTCATTCGAGCAGGCGCTTACTACTGCCCAAGAACTCGGATACGCGGAAGCTGACCCGACCGCCGATATTGATGGGTTAGATGCTGCCGCCAAATGCGCCCTCCTTGCGCAGCTAGCTTTCCACACCCGGGTTTCCCTAGATCAGGTGGCGGTGAAAGGGATTCGCAGTATTACCGCGGACGATATTGCCGACGCCAAAGAGTCGGGGCGCACCATTAAACTGCTGGCGATTGCCCAACTCGCGCAAGATGAACAGGGACGCGAATGCGTATCTTGCCGGGTAGAGCCGGTATTGGTGAAACCAGAAAATCCGCTCGCGAGCATTGCAGGAGCCTTCAATGCGATTGTGATTGATGCCGAGGCCGCGGGCAGACTAATGTTCTACGGTCAAGGCGCCGGCGGGGTACAAACCGCTTCCGCCGTGCTCTCCGATGTGGTGGCAGCCGCGTTCCATTTGGTATCTGGGGGGAGCGCCCCGCGCGAATCCGCCTATGCTGATTTGCCACAAATGCCAGCTGAGCAGGTGAGTTCCAAGTACAGTATCCGTCTGCAGGTCGAGGACGTAACCGGGGTATTAGCCGAGGTAGCAGGGATTTTTGCTCGTCGGGGCATCTCTATCGAACAGGTGCGTCAACGCAGTGACGCTAAATCCGGGAAAGCGATTGTTTCTTTGTCAAGTGACTGGGCTAGTGCGGGAGACATAGACTTGACGGTGAAAGATTTGGAAGCTGCCGAGCCGGTGAACCAAGTAATTCAAGTAATCAGTATGGAGGGCTAGCAAGATGGCACATCTGTGGCAGGGAATAATCAACGAATATCGCGATTGGCTCCCCATTAGCGAGGAGGAAGCAATCGTCACCTTACAAGAGGGCGGCACTCCGCTGGTCTACTCCGATGATTTGTCTAACGAGGTGGGGGCACGGGTATATATCAAGGTCGAGGGCATGAACCCTACCGGCTCTTTTAAAGATCGTGGTATGACCATGGCGATTACCAAGGTGCTCTCTAGCGGGCAAAAAATGGTGGCTTGCGCCTCTACCGGCAATACTTCGGCTTCTGCCGCTGCCTATTCGGCAAAGGCTGGCCTGGAATGCGCGGTAATCCTGCCTGCCGGGAAGATTGCTGCCGGAAAACTTGCCCAAGCGATTGGGCATGGGGCGCGACTGGTGGCAGTGGATGGAAACGTTGACCAGTGCCTGACCATTACCCGCCAGCTCACCGAATCCTATCCGGTAGCTTTAGTGAACTCGATTAACCCCTACCGACTGCAGGGACAAAAAACTGCGGCTTTTGAAATTGTTTATTTCTTGGGGGATGCTCCCGATATTCATGTTCTCCCGGTTGGAAATGCCGGAAACATTTCCGCCTACTGGATGGGATATAACGAATACGCTGGTCGGCGCACCGATGCCTCCTTGGAAAAAGAAACTAAACTAGGGCAGGCTCGCGCCAGTAAAGTTCCGCAAATGTGGGGTATCCAGGCTAAAGGGGCTGCGCCTTTCGTTGCTGGACACCCGATTGACAACCCGGAAACCGTGGCGACCGCCATCCGAATCGGCAACCCGGCTTCCTGGGATTATGCATCGGCAGCGCGGGACGATTCCCACGGTTTTATTACTGCGGTCAGTGATGAAGATATTTTAGCTGCCCAGGCACGGTTAGCAGCCGATACCGGCATTTTTGTGGAACCAGATTCCGCGGGCTA
>ENA-OQLI01001332-OQLI01001332.1-human-gut-metagenome-genome-assembly--contig:-NODE-1332-length-18558-cov-3.478813_pt1 | contig 18558 bp, 15 predicted proteins | sample MGYA00242805_ERZ504812 | MGnify/ENA primary metagenome ERZ504812 (study PRJEB26092, sample SAMD00036430) | human gut metagenome | host: Homo sapiens | study: EMG produced TPA metagenomics assembly of... | reverse complement strand
ATTGATTGCGCTGGCATTAGTACCTATCGGATTGGGTTACACCTACTGGAGCGACACTCGTATGCCCCTGAAAGTCACCCTTGAAGAACGAGATGAAAACCCCGGATTACCGTGGGAAAAGATTCGTCAGGGTGCTTCTTTCCTCGCGGAAAGCTAGGCAAATAATCGGCACTTGCCAGATAACTTTCTGCGAGCTGTCGATTAATCAAAACTGAATAAATAGTGCTGGTCTTGGCTAAATAGCCAAGACCAGCACTATTTATATCACCCAACTTAAACCGCTGCCCCAAGCGCTGGGGCGGATTTATGTCGAGGGGTAGGCTTCGGGCGTTAAATCCGTAAAAATGCCAAAGCATTTTTACGGATTTCGGGGCGCGAGGCATAATCCGCCCCGGCGCTGGTTACCGACATCTCAGTCCTGGAATGAGCGCGAAGGCATCTGCCTGCTTCGGATAACCGATCTGGGGTAGGAAAACACTCGGAACAAGGATGTGGGGGGCTAGGTTTTTCCTCCCGCCCAAGAAATTCGGAAAACGTGGCGGCGTTTTCCGAATTCTTATGCCCACCGCACCCACTCGGATAAAACCTAGCCCCCCCCCACTCGAAGTAACCAACCTGGAATGAGCGTGGGAGGAGAAATCCCTCTCCCGCGCGTACGCGGCGACTACTGATGAACAAGGTTTAGAGTTTTCTACTTCCTGTGGGAAAATAGTCCTATTATTTGCATGGAGGACACTCGTTTTGAAACCACTTGATCCGAAACTGCTGAAATATGCTCGCTCAGCACGCCTATCGATTGCGATAACTGCAATAACCGGCATTATGCAAGCAGGGTTAGTTATCGCCCAATGTTTCCTGATAGCTGCGTTGATTTCTCCGGTTATATCTTTACGGCAAACCTGGGGGCAAGTAGCTCACTTTGCATTCTGGTTAGCAATCGTTTCCCTGGCTAGGGTGGGTCTAACCTATTTTCGTGCAAACCATCAACATAAATCAGCCAAGAAAGCGATTCGAGAATTGCGCGCCCAAGTGCTGGCACATTGTTTGAAACTGGGACCGCGCTGGTTAGCACGTAAAGGTACCGACACAGTTACCTTAGCTACTAGGGGGCTAGAAAAACTCGGTCCTTACTTCGTTGATTATATTCCGCAACTGATTTTAGCGGTTACCGTCACTCCCCTGGTCTTAGTGGTCATGGCGGTAATGGACTTTTGGTCGGCGCTAGTAGCCATTATTACTATTCCCTTGATTCCTATCTTTATGGTGATTATTGGGAAGATGACTCAAAGCGCCTCTGATCGCCGTCTGGCTACGATGCAACACTTGGGACGGCAACTACTAGATTTAATTGCCGGTCTTGCCACTTTGAAGAGCCTGGGCAGACACCGCGGCCCGGAAAAACAAATCTCCTCGATTGGTAAAACCTATACCCAAACCACGATGGCTACTTTACGTATCGCCTTTCTATCGGGAGCGGTATTGGAGTTTATTTCTATTCTTTCGGTAGCAATCGTGGCAGTCACGGTAGGACTGCGAATGGTAAGTGGTGGTCTTGACCTTTACACTGGTCTAATCGCGATTATGCTTGCACCAGAGGTGTACACGCCGGTACGTCAAGTAGGCAAGTTCTTCCATGCTTCCGCTGATGGGGTCGCTGCTTCCCAATCTGCTTTTGAAATCCTAGAAACTTCCCCAGCTACTGGCGGTGACCAGCCGGCTCCCAATTTGACCGACACCACCATTACTCTTAGCGGCCTCACTATGGCTTCACGCGGAGCTTGGGCTCCAAATAACGTGAATCTAACTATTAAGCCCGCCACTATCACCGCTTTAGTAGGTAAATCTGGGGAAGGTAAAACCACCACAGTCATGGCACTGTTAAAACAGTTAGCTTGCGACCGGGGCGAAATCACTCTTTGTGATAGCACCGGGAATACCATTTCCCTAGATGACATCTCCCCTGAATCCTGGTGGCAGCAAACTTCTTGGCTACCCCAAATACCAATACTTCTACCTGGAACTTTGGCTCAAAACATTGCAGAGTCACACCCGCATCTACAAGAGCTTTTCCCACAGGGACTTCCCGGAAGAGAGGTTCGACAAGCCTCTCGCTTAGCAGGATTTGAAGAGGTAGTGGCAAAACTTCCCGAAGGCTGGAACACTTTCCTACGGGCAGGAGGAGAAGGACTATCTGTAGGACAGCGTCAGCGTCTCGCCCTGGTGCGGGCTTTGCTCTCCACGAAACAACTAATCGTCCTAGATGAGCCTTCCGCACATCTAGATGCCCATTTGGTGGCACAGGTGGCGCAAGTAGTTCAACATCTAAAAAATTCCGGTAAAACTGTAGTCTTGATTGCCCATCGCCAAGAGCTAGCGCAACTAGCTGATCAGGTAGTGCGGATATCTTCAGTTCCCTTCACCGCTGAAGAAGCGGAACGTTATCACGATACTCAGCCCCAGGCAGCCCGAGCCAGCGAGGCAGAGATTCCCGAATTTCTAGGCTCGACACGGGGGTTGCAATAGTATGAAAACTTGGTTTATTACCACCGAAGAACGCCAGGCACTTAAACGGGCTATAAAGCTCTTAGAACTAAAACCTGCCACCTTGTTTTTGGCTTGTTTCTTGGGGGCAGCCGGATTGGGCGCCACCATTGCCCTAGGCGCTACCGCAGCCTGGCTGATTGCCCGTGCCTCCCAAATGCCGCCCGTCCTCTACCTGGAGGTAGCGGTTGTTTCCGTGCGTTTTTTCGGGATTTCCAAAGCGGTGTTCCGTTACCTGGAACGGTTAGCCTCCCACAAGTTGGGGGTGTCCGGGATGACTACCCTGCGCACCAATCTTTACAGAAGTCTTTCCTATTCCGACACCGCCCGGATTGCCAGCTTGCGACGAGGAGACATTCTAGATCGGATGGGAACCGATGTAGACAATATCGGTGATTTCGTGGTAAAAAGCCTGTTACCAGCCATGGTTGCCACTATTGTGGGGATAATAACCGTGGTCGGTATCAGCCTAGTGGATTGGAGAGCCGGTCTTTTCTTGGCACTAGGTCTACTGCTATCTGGCCTGGTCGGCCCCCTTTTCACTATCCGTGCTACCCGAATTTCCCAGCAGCGCGAAACTCAAAGTCGCGCCCAGATTTCCGAAGTGGCAATGACTATGGTTGATGGCGCTGCCCAAATCACGGTAGATGGTCAAACTCAACAGGTACTTTCTGGCCTGTCGAAGCTGGAAGATCAGCTCTATGAGGCAAAGGATTCCTCCGCAAAACCAGCTGCCTTGGCAGAGGCTATCGACGTGTTCGGAATGTTAATGGCGGTAATCATGGCTGCCTATTTCGGGATTTCGGCGGTAAATCACCAATCTATCCCCGAGGTAATGCTGGCAGTGCTGGCACTTACTCCCCTTTCTGCTTTCGAGGGAACCGCACAGCTCGGACCGGCCGCTCAACAGCTAGTAATATCGGCTACTTCAGCGGTTCGGATAATGAATATGCTTCCGGCGCAGGAACAGGTAAAAATGACTGACGAGGACGAACAGCCAATTATTCCCCGCAACCGGAGCGCTTCCAGTATTCTGGAAGCTAAGGATTTAGCTATTGCCTGGCCGGGGGGTCCGGTAGTAGCCGAGGGGATTAATTTACGTCTAGAACCAGGCAATCACCTGGCGATTGTCGGGCAATCCGGTATCGGGAAAACCACCCTGCTCTACACCCTGGCTGGACTGCTAAAACCAGTTTCTGGGAGCGTAAAAATTGATGGGGTAGATATTTTCTCCTTACCGCGTATTCGGGCTGCGGCCAGCTTCGTAATTACTCCCGAGGATGCCCATATTTTTGAAACCACTATTTTAGAAAACCTGCGAGTAGCTAATGGTCAGCTTTCAGCTAAAGAGGGGGAAGAACTACTTAAAGAGGCTGGTTTGGGGCAATGGATATCTTCACTGCCAGATGGTTTAGAAACCGAGCTAGGTTCGGGCGCAACCACTATTTCTGGTGGTGAACGTCGCCGGATTCTTTTGGCACGCGCTATGGCAGCGAAAGCACCGCTATTAGCGCTTGATGAGCCCGGAGAACACTTGGACGCCGAAACCGCTGACGCTCTGCTGCGAGATTTATTAAATTCCGGCAGTAAAGAACAAAAACGGGGAGTCATCCTGGTAACCCATCGTTTAACCCCCCTCGACCAGGCAGATAAAGTATTTATTATGGATAAGCCCCACGGCAATCCCAACGAGCCAGCAACCTTTGTCGCTTCAGGCACTCATAAAGAACTCTTAGAAACCCACCAAGGCTATGCCTGGAGTATCCGCCAGGAGCAGGTTGATGTCTTTTGATAACGTTCCATTACCAAGTTTCCCCGGCTTATCAAGTTCCGACAACCCGGATTTACCCGACCCAATTGCCGCTTCTCGCCCTTTAGATAGCAGTTTAGATAACCATTCGTCGCTATCAGAAGATAGTTCGCGCCTGTTATCCTCTGTGCTACGCCTGATGGGAAACCTAGAGCAAGACAAAGTTTTGCAGGCATTCGTAGATCAGGCGTGCGCCATGACATCCTCGCCCTATGGAGCCTTAGCTATCTTGGACTCTCGCGGGGAGACCAGCGCTTTTTATACTCACGGGGTGAGCGAAAAACAGCGTGCATCAATGGGACATCCCCCGGTAGGACGCGGAATTATCGGAGATGTTCCGGTAAATAACGGCGTTATCTCTAATGATTTGGCTTCCGATCCGCGTTTTACCGGCTATCCGCCCTCACACCCGGAAATGCACTCGTTTTTAGGGGTACCGCTGCGTATCCATGAACAAGTCTATGGTCGCCTCTACCTGTGTAATCGTCCCGGAGGATACAGTGAACACGACTTGGCATACGTATCAGGACTTGCAGTTCTAGCCGCAGTAGCGATAGAAAACTCGCGTCTTTACGAGGTTTCGCGCTCACGCGAACGCTGGACCCAGGTGTCCCAGCAGCTCACCACGATTCTATTAGAGGGTACGGATGAAGAGGACGCCCTGCAGTTTATTGCGAAATCGGTACGGGAAGTAGCGCAAGCCGATACTGCTTTACTGGTTTTACCCTCGGTCGGTGATTCTTGGGTTTGCGAGATTGCTTCCGGATATGGTGCGAGCGAACTGATTGGGGTGGCTTTTCCTCCACAAGGACGGGCCCGCACGGTACTTGCAGAAGGTCAAGGTTTAATCGTTGATTCCTTGGCGCGAGCGACCACTTTACGGGTACAAGAACTGTCCAAGTTCGGTGCCGCTCTCTACGTCCCCCTATTAGCCAGATCGCACGCTATCGGGGTATTACTGCTTTTACGTCTACCAGGTAAACCAGAGTTCAACCCTGAGGTTTTAGCTATGGCGGAACAGGTTGCTACCCAAGCGGCTCTCGCCCTCGAAATCGCTGATGCTAAACATGCAGCCGATATTGCAACTTTGCTAGATGAGCGCGCCAAAATTGGGGAAGATTTGCATGACCTCGCAATCCAACAGCTTTTCGCTACCGGTATGCAGTTAGAACGGATTCGAGCAACTTTTGCCAGTGAAACTAATCTGGATTTCTCTCAGGCGGAGTCCCTGATGGAAAAGGCTTTGGCCAGTGTAGATGACTCGGTTAAACAGATTAGAGCGATTGTCCACAATTTGCGAGAACCAGATGCGGCGGTAGATTTAGTTGAACGGCTGCGCCGAGAAGCTTCCCTGGCTCGGCGGTTACTGGGATTCGCGCCCTCTTTCGTTTTAGAAATAGATGGAGAAACCCTCTCGGCTTCAAACCCGGCTAGGGAAGAAATCTTGATTGAAGAAGCCGATCAACGGGTCGGACACGATATTTGTGATGACGTAGTGGCGGTAGTACGTGAAGCCCTGTCTAATACGGCACGCCATGCGGGGGCATCCTCTGCACAGGTGGTGGTAAAAATTAGCGGTATGGGCTGTAACGGCTCTATCCAGGTGGAAGTAACCGATGATGGGCATGGCCTAGATCCTAGCGTTACCCGCCGGTCTGGTCTTGATAATCTGAAGAGCCGCGCCCGCCGCCACGGCGGTATTTGCCTCGTTAAGGCAGCTAAACCTAACGGGTTAGCCTTAAGCTGGGAAGTTCCCCTATCTTAAGACCACCCATCAGCTAAATAGCTAGTTATGTCCGCTAACGAAGTTAGGTTATAGCCCTACCGATTTAGCGACCTCGGACAGTTTTTCTGCGCTGCGGGTCAGAGCATCTCGCTCATTTAGGGTAATCGGCGGATCTAGTACGCGCCCTACCCCGGAGCGACCCACCAGAGTTGGGGCTGCCATACATACCCCGGAGATACCATTCCAGTTGTCAAGTAGGGATGAAACGGTTAGAACCCGATCCTCATCGCGCATTACTGCGGAGATAATGTTGGTTACTGCCAGCCCGATCGCGAAATTAGTTACCCCTTTTCCGTCAATAATCCGGTAGGCTGATTCCACTACGTCTTTCGCTATCCGTTTTTGCAGCTTATCATCAAAAATTCCTCCCCCGACGGTGGCTCCCCACCGCGAGAGCGGCACGTTACCAATCTCGGCACTGGACCAGAGCGGAACCTCGGAGTCACCGTGTTCACCGGCAATATAGGCGTGAATATTTTGGACTGCAACCCCGGTTTCTTGCGAAATTAGGTAACGCATCCGGGAAGTATCAAGTACCGTTCCGGAACCAAAAACCTGGTGCGAGGGCAAACCGCTCATCTTTAGAGCCATATAGGTAGCGATATCTACCGGGTTAGAGACCAAGATATAAATGGCATCGGGGGCAACGTTTAGCACTTTCGGCAAAATAGAGTTCATGATGTTTACCATCGCCTGCACCATATCTAGGCGTGACTGTCCCGGTTTTTGCTGCGGACCGGCGGTAATCACGATAACGTCCGAGTCACGTAAGACCTCAACATCGTCTGAACCGGATATTGAAGCGGCAGGGGTGAACTGAATCCCGTGTGCAAGGTCGAGAGCCTCCGCTTCGACCTTAGCTTTATTTATATCGAATAGAGCTATTTCGCGAGCTGCACCTTTAATCTGGCACGCATAGGCGAGAGCAGTACCAACGAAACCGGCACCGACAATCCCCACTTTCGAGCGACGAGTCAGCGCCGAGGGGTAGAGAGAATTTGCACGCTCTTTCGACATAGTTTCTCCTTTAGGGATAGAAGTTTTCTTCTAAAACCAAATTACCCTGCCAGAATTGATAATGCCGATGAAAAACGACCTAGTTTCAGGGTGATTTTATAGTCTTTCTCGTCTTTTAGCTGTCCTGGGCAGATTCTTGTTGTTTCGATAGACGCTTTAAAGCGCCCAGCACAGTATCCCGATTGGTGGTTTTCCAAAAAGGGGGTAAGGATTTAAGCAGGTAGTTAGCATACCGGGCAGTAGTTAGTCTCTGATCTAAGATTGCAACTACTCCCCGGTCATCGGCAGTTCTAATCAGTCGCCCTACCCCCTGAGCCAATAATAACGCCGCATGAGTGAGGGAAACCTCGGCAAAGCCACTTCCCCCTGCGACCTCAACAGCGCGGGTACGGGCAGAAATATAAGGGTCATTAGGACGAGGGAAAGGTATTCGGTCAATCAACACTAGGCGACAGGTATCCCCCGGCAAATCCACTCCTTGCCAAAGTGAAAGCGTACCAAATAAACAAAAATCACGATTAGCTGAAAACTCATCTATCAGCTGATTTATAGGTCGTTCTCCCTGTAACAGTACCTTGAAGTCACAGTTATCGGCAAAATATTGGGCTGCCTGTTCAGCCGCCTTAAAGGAAGAAAATAGCCCTAACACTCCCCCGCCAGCTGCCTCAGATAGCTCTAAGGCTCTTTCCAGAACCGATTGATCTAGCCCTGATTGCCCCGGACGTGGCAAATCAGAAGCCACATACAGGATTCCTTGCTTAGCGTAATCAAAAGGACTACCTAAATCACTACCTTGCCAAGTGTGCGAACCGCGCAGCCCCAGGCAGGAAGCAATTGGATTAAAAGATCCTCCCAGCTGCATAGTGGCAGAAGTCAGCACGCAAGAACGTCCCTTAAACAGGTTCGCATACAGTTTATTTCCCACGTCGAGAGGCCCCGAATAAAGGCAACGTTCCCCAGATTTTTCTTCCTCAATCCAGGCAGCCGATTTGGTCGGGTCAAAGCAGCTAATTAGTTCAGCGGCCTCTAAAGACTCTTCAATCTGAGCCAGGGTCACTTTTTGTTTACCTTTATTTTCGTCCTCTTTATTAGCGCTACTAACCTGCCCAGAGATATCAGATAGTTCGATTTGCAGCGCAGTTAAAGTCTCTTGCAAAGCTCCCTGGATAGAGTTCAATTCCCCCTCGGGCAAGTCATTTAAGGTTTTTGATAAACGTTCGGATACCTCAAAAAGGTTGCTGACTGGCAAATCAAAATGCTTTCTAGCGCTGCGAGCAATCCTTTCTATTGCCGCACCTGAAAGGTTCACGCAGGCTTGCGAGCGCGCCCGGGAAGGAAGCTCGTGCGCCTCATCAACGATTAATACTTCAAAATCTGGCAGCAGCTCGGCGCTGGTGAGTGCCGAAATCGCTAATAGCGCGTGATTAGTGACAATAATATCGGCATCTTGGGCTTTGAGCCGGGCATCTCTAGGAAAACAGTCAGTAAAATAGCGACAGGTTTTCCCCTGACATTGATTAGCAGCGATTGAGGCTTGCCGCCAGGCGGATAACGTGACTGCCCGCTCTAGGTCGTCACGATCCCCGCTATCGCTCTCTTGCGCCCATTCCCGCAGCCGCGCCAATTGTTTGCCCACCAAAGTGGGGGAAGCCGCAGTCACCTCATAGGCGGGAAAGAGAGCTTCACTTTCTTCGGGAGCGGCCAGTTTCCAGCGACAAATATAGTTTGACCACCCTTTTAGCACCGCCACGTTTGGAAGAGGATACCCCAACTGCCGACACGCCCCCACTACCGTGGGAATATCACAGCTGAGGAGCTGACGCTGCAACGCCAAAGTAGCAGTCGAGATTACAACCCGTTTCCCATGGTCTATGACCTGCTGGAAAGCAGCCGCCAGATAGGCAAGAGATTTGCCCGTACCGGTTCCTGCCCCCACCAATTGCGCGCCCTCTAAAGAAAATGAGAGGCTCGCCAGATTACACATTTGAACCTGTTCCTCGCGTTTACTTCCCCCAATACGCTCAATACAGGTTTGCAGAATTTCGCACGCTGCTCTCGCATCTTTACCGCCACTGCCTTTACCCTTATCGGCAGTGGCAACTAGCGGAGAAACCGAAGAATCCATCTAGTTCGCCACTTCCAATATGGCTTGCGCCAAGGCCGGTCCAGCTCGCCCTATAACATGAGTGCCCTGTTCTAGATACTCCACGGTATCGACGATACCCTCCTGGTGGAGTCGGGCTACCAGAGCAGAATGACTATAGGGAATTACGTAATCTATGGGTTTAGCGGGCGCAGGTAGCGCTTTGCCGATTGCTTCGCGGAGCTGGCTAAGACCTTGCCCGCTGCGGGTCGAGAGCGCTATCGCCCCAGGTATTAACGATTGCAGTGCGCGGATATGGAATGCATCTACCAAATCTGCTTTGTTGAGGACGATAATTTGGGGGATCGCAGAAATGTTGGTTAGCTCCCCCAACACTTCCTTAACGGTTTCTACCTGATGGGAGGGGTTCTGGTGGCTGGCATCTACTACGTGCACGATTACATCGGAGTATTCAACTTCCTCTAGGGTGGAGCGGAAAGCTTCTACCAGCTCGTGCGGAAGTTCATCAATAAAACCTACCGTGTCGGTTAGGGTGTAGCTGCGCCCATCGGGGGTTTGCGCCTGGCGCACGGTGGGATCTAGAGTAGCAAACAGGGCATCTTGCACCATCACATCCGCGTCTACCAGGACATTTAGTAGAGAGGATTTTCCGGCGTTGGTGTAGCCCACGATTACCACTGAGGGCAGGGCGCTTTGCAGACGGCTTTCCCGTTTAGTGTCCCGTCCTTTTTTCATTTGCTGAATCTCGCGGCGTAATTTCGCGATTCGCTTGGTAATCCGGCGGCGGTCAGTTTCCAGTTTGGTTTCACCTGGACCGCGCGCACCGATTCCCGCTCCCCCCGACACGCGCCCTCCTGCCTGGCGAGACATTGATTGTCCCCAGCCCCGAAGGCGGGGCAGCAGATATTGTAGCTGCGCCAGTTCCACTTGGGCTTTCCCCTCGCGCGAGGAGGCGTGTTGGGCGAAAATGTCCAGGATTACGGCGGTACGGTCGATGACTTTCACTTGAACTATGTCTTCCAGTCCTCGCCGCTGGGAGGGCTGGAGCTGGGCATTTACGACTACGGTGTCGGCGTTCAGCGCCGCTATCTGCTCGGCTAACTCTTTAGCTTTACCTCGCCCTACGAAAGTTGCGGCATCCGGGGTGCTGCGTCGCTGCAAAGCCGCGCCTACCAGCTGGGCTCCTGCGGTTTGTGCCAGGGCAGCCAGTTCGGACAGGGACTGCTGCGCATGAGAGCGGTCATGGTCATATATGCCCACAAGAAATACTTTTTCTAACTGAACCCGGCGATACTCGACCTCTGAAATATCCAGGTCAGATGCGTTCGTGCGCTGAAATTCTTCCCGCAATTGCCGCGAGAAATCTCCGCCGTGCGAACTTTGTCTAGATAGCGCGGTACTCGTCCAATCCAGTAGTTCTAGCCCTTTTTGTTCCGCGGGCGGATAGTTATCGGATTGGTTTTGATTTGCGATAGCTGGGGCGGCGTCTGTTACGTGTGGGTTTGGGTGGCGTGCGCGTACACGGCGAACCAGGTCATAGGCTCGTTCTAGGTCTTGTTTGCTGACCCGTGATTCTTCTAGGATTTGCGCCGCCCCCTTTCCACTAATCGCTTCTCCTGATTTTCCCATGCTCTCCCCCAGGGCTGCAATAGGGCGCGCAGGCAGGAGGGCGCGTCATTTTATTCTCTACCGCCAGATTTGTTGGTATTGGCACGGGTTTTATGAGTTCGATTCATATCACACTCTGTCAAGTTTGTTTCTCTGTCGAGATTGGGTATTCTTTAACAGGTCTAGGGCCTATAGCTCAGTTGGCTAGAGCGCCACGTTTACACCGTGGATGTCGGGGGTTCGAGTCCCTCTGGGCCCACCGTGACGAACTCGAACAGCAAGCTTGCTTGCTAGTGAGAGTGAGGAAACCGTGCGTAATCCCGTTAGGGATTACTGGCACAGGAGGAGCCCGAACGGTACGAAAATCGTTCGGGTTTTCGCAATAGTGAGGGCGACGAAATTGTGTGTAATCCCGCCCGGGATTACTATCACTTTATGTATTACAGGTGGATACCGTTATTTTCTTCGCTGACGCTCACCGGCTTGACCGGAGGGTTGTGGGGGTATGCCTGGGAGTCCACCGCCCCAGCCCCCACTTGGGTGCCAGCTAGCGTGCTAGTTCTCGCATTTCTGTTTGCAGCTATAGGGGCTATAGGGATTGTTTTTGCGAGTAAAACAACCGCTTCCAAGGCCGCAAAAATTACTTACCTGACCGGGACGATGCTGTTCCTTGCGGGATTCGTTTCCTTCTATGTATTCTCCCAACCTACCACTATAAACATTTTTGGGTTTATAGCAGTTACAGCAGGTTTAATAGTCGCGAATCTAGCCGCGGGTTACCTTTACCGGGATGGTTCCCGGCAAAAGTAAATATTTCGCTGCTTAGCGGGCGCGGGAAACGATTTGCGTACCTGCCCACTGGGGAGAAACCACTTCCGAGGTGGTAGGATTCATTCCCGCGGTTTTAGCTGCTTCCTCGATTAGACGCGGATCAACAGCCTGCGGATCAGAGGCGATTGGGCTGAGCACCCAAATTCGTCCTCCTTCATCCATATTACCCATTGCGTCCATCAGCAAATCTGAAAGATCATCGGCGTTCCCGTCATCATCACGCCACCAAATCAGGGCACCATCACTCATGCCGGTGAAATCTTCATCTGCTAAATCGTCATCAATCTGATCCATAATGGCTTGACGAAGATTTTCATCAACATCTTCATCCCAACCAAATTCTTGAATGACTTGCTCTTCTTTAAACCCCATTTCCGAAACGGATAGGGAAGTTTCATGCCTTTCGCCTGTGGTTTCCACGTTCTCTAAAATACATGATTGAGACGATTGGGAAAAACACTAGCGCCGAGTTTCAGCTAATCTCTGCCCATATTTCACTGTTTCCTGAAATAACCCCACGCCATTACCACCTATAATCCCTGGTAAACGCGATTATTCTCAGCATTATTGCCACCTTAAATCACTTTTGAGTGTAACCGGTTTACCAAGACTTCCCTCATTTTCATTAGTCGGCTAAAGAGCAGTAGCGAAAGCACGAAAAATAGATAAGAATTAGATTTGTATGGTCTTTGGTTGAAGGAGCAGCAATACCTATGAGTGATATGTCTGAGAATAAAGCATCCCTGGATTCTATACACCAATTAGCCAAGGCAATACCAGACCCTGACCCGGAAGAGACCCGTGATTGGCTCGATTCTTTAGACCAACTGATTAAAGAACGCGGTCCGGAGCGTACTCGCGATTTACTGTTGCGAATGTTAGCGGCGGCAGGTGAACAAAACGTGGCGGTGCCTGCCAATTTAAATACTCCTTTCACGAACACGATTAAGCCGCATGATGAACCGACTTTCCCCGGGGATGAACGCATCGAGCGGGATTATCGTCGCTGGATGCGCTGGAATGCCGCCGTGCAGGTTACCCGCGCGCAACGCCAAGGGGTGCATGTGGGGGGTCATATTTCCTCCTATGCTTCTATCTCTACTCTTTACGAGGTGGGCTTTAACCATTTCTTCCGCGGCAAGTCTCATCCGAGCGGCGGGGATCACGTGTTTTTCCAAGGGCACGCCTCCCCCGGTATTTACGCGCGGGCTTTCCTAGAGGGGAGGCTATCTGAGGAGGATATGGATGGTTTCCGTCAGGAACTATCTCAAGCCCCTCACGGTTTGCCTTCTTACCCGCATCCGCGACACCTGCCCGAGTTTTGGGAATACCCCACCGTGTCTATGGGGCTGGGGCCGGCCGAGGCGATTACCCAGGCCTGGTTTGATACCTATTTGACTAACCGGGGAATCAAGGACTGTTCTGACCAGCACACTTGGGCTTTCCTGGGTGATGGGGAAATGGATGAACCGGAATCGCGGGGAATGTTGCAGCTAGCGGGACAGCAAAAACTCGACAACCTAACGTTTGTCGTGAACTGCAACTTGCAGCGTCTGGATGGTCCAGTGCGCGGTAACGGACAGATTATTCAGGAACTTGAGGCATTTTTCCGAGGCGCCGGCTGGAACGTTATCAAGGTGATTTGGGGTCGCGGCTGGGATCGCTTGTTAGCCAAGGATCATGACCATGCGCTGCTGAAGGTGATGACCGAATGTCTGGATGGCGACTACCAGACGTTCAAGGCTAATGATGGCGCTTACGTGCGTGAACACTTCTTTGGGCGGGATCCGCGCACCGCAAAAATGGTGGAGGACTGGACCGACGAGGAGATTTGGGATTTGCGGCGGGGCGGTCATGATTACCGCAAGGTTTACGCGGCCTATCATGCGGCAATGGCGCATAAGGGACAGCCGACTGTTATCTTGGCGCACACTATTAAGGGATATGTGCTGGGTGAGACTTTCGCGGGACGCAACTCCACTCACCAGATGAAGAAGCTGAACTTGAAAGATTTGAAGGCGCTGCGCGACCGGCTACATATTCCGATTACCGATGAGGAGCTGGAGAAGGATCCGCAGCTGCCTCCCTATTACCGTCCCTCCGAGGATCACCCATCCTTGCAATATATGTTTGAGCGTCGCGAAAAGCTGGGCGGTTTTTTGCCTTCGCGTCCTAAAGAACGCAACCAGATGCAGATCTCTTTACCCGACGATTCCGTGTATGACGTCCTCAAAGGAGGTTCGGGTAAACAGAAAGTTGCCACCACCATGGCGCTGGTGCGTCTAATGAAAGAGTTTTTAAAGGATGAAGAGTTCGGCAAGCGGATTGTGCCGATCGTGCCGGATGAGGCGCGGACTTTCGGGATGGACTCCATGTTCCCCTCCGCGAAAATCTATAACACTCTGGGCATGAATTACACGGCAGTCGATGAAGATTTGATGCTGCATTATTCCGAGGGTAAAGATGGCCAGATTCTGCACCCCGGGATTAATGAGGCGGGAGCAGCTGCCGCTTTCCAGGTGGCCGGCACTTCCTATATGTCTAATGGGGAACCCACGATCCCGTTCTACCTGTTCTATTCGATGTTTGGTTTTCAGAGGACGGGTGACCAGTTCTGGGCTGCCGGAGACCAGTTGGCACGAGGTTTCGTAATTGGCGGAACCGCGGGACGTACCACTTTAACTGGTGAGGGTCTGCAACATGCCGACGGTCACTCCCCGATTATTGCTGCTACTAACCCGGCGTTTGTGCAGTACGATTCGGCCTATGCTTACGAGTTGCGCCATATTATTCGTGACGGTTTGCAACGAATGTATGGAGATGGCTCCGATGGGCGCGATCAGAACGTCATGTACTATTTGACGGTTTACAATGAGGCGATTCACCAGCCGGCAGAACCTGAAGGAGTCGATGTTGAGGGGATTTTGCGTGGCATGTATGCCTTGACCGGCCACTATGAAAATGGCGGACCGAAGGTAGAACTGCTAGCTTCGGGGATTTCGGTTCCTTGGGCGCTGCAGGCGCAAAAGCTTTTGATGCAGGATTGGGGGGTGGACGCGGCTGTCTGGTCGGTGACCAGTTGGCATGAACTGCGCCGGGACGGTATGGAGAGCGATCGCCATAATCTGCTTCATGCGGATGAAGAATATCGCTTGCCCTATGTTACTCAGCGGCTCCGTAATGCCACTGGACCGGTGATTGCAACTTCGGATTATGACCATCTGGTTCCCGATATGATTCGCCCCTGGGTGCCGGGACGCTACAAGGTGCTGGGTGCTTCCGATTTCGGGTATTCCGATACCCGTGCCGCCGCTCGCCGCCACTTCTTGATTGATGCAGAGTCCCTGGTGGTTCAGGCCTTGGAGGCTTTAAATGAGGACGGGATTCTTCCAGATCGCTCGGTGGTTACTCAGGCATTGAATCGCTATGACCTGTTAAATCCGAATGCTGGTTCTTCTGGCGAACAGTAAAGTCTGACACTAATAGCATCAGGGGGGCGCCCATTTCCCAATGGGCGCCCCCCTTTACTTTCTGGAGCTACCTCCACCCCAAAAAATGCGCCCCCAATTGAGTCTGGAGTTACTATTTGCCCTATTAAAGGGCACTAGGTCGCATTAACCCGCTTATTGCGAACCCGGACACCCCTGGTCTTATTTCTCGGGGTTTACCAAGAGTTGCGCCGCTACCGCTAGCGATAGATTTCTTTGCTATGCCCGATTACTAAGGCTTGAATATAGAAGTGGTCATCTTCAATCTCGCAGATGAGGCGATAGTTTCCGATGCGGTAACGCCACTGCCTCGCATAGTTCCCGCGCAACGGTTTACCGTGACTGCGGGGATCGGGAGTGCCCACCAGATTTTTATCAATCCAGTTGCTTATCATGCGCTGGGTATAACGATCGAGTTTCCGAAATTGTCTTTTGAACCTGTTAGTCACCCGGAACTGATATTTCACAGGTCGAGCTCTTTCTTGAACTCGTCCCACGAGTAGGATTTCTTTCCGTCCTCTTCCCATTCGCGGTGAGCCTCATCGGCTACTGTCAGGTCGAACTCGTCCTCTATCTTTTCGAATAGTGCCTGCCTAAAGGCTTCTGCCAAGGTAATGGAGTGTAAGTTCGCATAGCTGGTGGCTAGCTCCTTTTCTTCTGTACTCATCCGGATGGAAAATGCCATCTCTTGCCCTCCCCTTTGTAGTACAAGATACTACACGCCTGGACGCCGGTCAATAGATTGCGACAAGTTATAGCATTAACCGACACTGGGCTAGGTTCTGAATGCAGGATAACCGCAGGTGCGCCCTCTAGAAATATCCTGGGATAAGCGGCTGCGGGCGAGGTGTGGGAGGATAGCGCTATGGAAAAAACTGGAGTTTCCGCGGAGCAAATCGAGCGGGTATCGCAAATGGAGGCAGCGCTAGTGAGCCTCAATGACGCGATTGCAACTGTCGAGGACGCCCTCGATACCTATGAGCAGATGTGGGACGATTACCGCGCCTTGGATAGTTATTATTCCGGGAAGGCCTGGTGGGAAGATTTAGATGCCGATAACCAGGGGCTTTTACCGGAAGATTTGCCGCGCGGAGTTCTTTCCGAGGACGCAGCCTACGACGCCCTCGGCAATGCCGAAGCCCTGCGTGAGCGACTAAAAGAAATCGCGCAATCCGCCCAGTAAAACTCTTGCGTGAGCACTAAGACACTCCTCCATACAGGGCAGGATAACCCTTGAAAAAAGTAGATTCTCCAGAGATAGCAGTAGTAGTTGTCGTAGGATTATTAGCAACCTCCGGTATCTGCGTGTCGTTCTTATTTGATTCTTTTTCCATGAGGAAGAGCAAAAGTCCCATGGATAGCAAAAACGCTACCACTGCCACGAACACAGTAAACGTAAACGATTGTGTTAGAGATTTAACCATCTTCCACGAAGTGCGAAGTGAAGCCCTTTTTGAACAGCCCTCCATTGGAGGCTCAGATTTCTCCGGGCAGCCATCGATATCCGTATTAGGTTTCGGGTTCTCTACGCCGGGGGCATTGTCCCGCAGAGGCATATTCTGGCTGCCAGAGGTCGGATAACCCTTGTCAAGTTGGAGCGTTAGCCCAGATTCTGCATGCGGCTTCCCAGCGAATCTGCCATTAATATGTCGCGGATGTTTGTTCTCAAAATCTTGATTTTTACTCATACTCACTATTGTTGGCGGGGAGAGTATTTCTCTCGAAAAAATGGGGCAAGCATCAATAGTTTGTAACCATATCTCCAAGACAAGTCAGTATCTTTGAGTTTTTAAACAAGATTTACGCCAGCGATAAATGCCAATTATTCGTTTTTGACCTCATAATGGCAGGAAAGACCTCAACATTGCCATTATTTGAAATAAAGATAAGAATGTATATCTTTATTTATTTGCCCTGTTTTTACTGGATCCATATAGGAGCGCCAGCTCCCCTAGGGTTTCGCATTCTACGATTTGAGCATCGGAGCGTTTTTCCTTTAGTTCCGCCTCTAGCTGCGCCACTACCGCATATAACGACAGGTCATCGAAATCAAGATCGTCTAACAGATTTGTCTGCGGTAACAGCGATTCTTGTTTCTCACCAGTTTCAGCAGATACCGCCGCTAACAGCGCGGCTACAACTTCTAAATCACTTGGAAAGCTTTCCCAAGCAGGAGGGAGATTTCCTGAGGGCGCATCCGAGGCAGTAGCACTGGTTTCCTCGGTAACTATCCCAGTTTCTGAGACTTGAAGAAAAAACTCGCCCTCTTTTCCATCTTCAACCTCCGCGCCACCAGGCAGACCCTTACCGAAATCGGCGAGCGCCGCTAAGGCATCAGCATCTAGCGCCATCTCAACCCACTCGGTGCAGCCAGCGCACTGGAGCTCCCGCCCCCGCGTAGCGGAAAGGTTCCAGCTCTTCATCCCACGCGGTTCCCAACGCCAAGTCCAATAGATGCCGCAGTTCCTCTTGACTGCCTTGAGCAAGGGCAATTCGCACCCGATCCTCTGGGATTACCACATTGCCTACCACATCAGTTTGGGCATGAAATATCCCCAGTTCAGGGGTGTATGACCAGCGCCCTCCGTTGTTATTTACGGAAGCATCTTCGGTTACCTCGAAACGTAAATGCTCCCATCCGCGCAGCGCAGAGGCAAGTTTAGCGCCAGTACCTATTTGCCCTACCCAGGACAGTTCCGAGCGGAACATTCCCGGTTGAGCAGGTTGTTCTGTCCATTCTAAGTTGATGCGCTGATCTAGAACTGCACCAACCGCCCATTCCACATGACTCGAAAGTGCACGCGGGCATGAATGCACAAAAAGTACACCGCGGGTGTAATCCTTGTTCATCGCTTCTCCTTTAGTGATTGTCAGGTTCGTCTTCCCCTACGACCTGTATGCACTACAGAGTGATGACACGCGGCGTCTCAACTTCTATTTTGCCCTCGATAGCCGTTTAGGACAACCCCAAAAGCCTCCGACCGGCAATTATGTTACCAATGAGGCTAATGTGACACCTGTTGCTACTTAGTGGTCGCGATTCTCACCCTCTACCCAGCTATTGAAAATAACTTCGGCTATTTCCGAGCAACCACGCCCACCTGAGCAACATTTTCACCCTCCCGTTTTCTGGTATGCGCGCCGTTTCACCCTCCCGAGACAAAACCACCCTCCCAATACCGGCAAACCGCCCCAATACCGACCACAATTCCCATCTCGGGAGGGCGCAACCGCACCGGGAGGGTCAAAACGTCACCCAAAAAGGGCGCGGTCGGTACAAGATGTGGGAGTATAGACCGGAAAAGCAGGGGGAAAGTTTCCTTAAGGCAGATGCGGGGGGCGGTTTTTGTGCGAAGGTTTGGCCTTTGGTCAA
>ENA-OQLI01001327-OQLI01001327.1-human-gut-metagenome-genome-assembly--contig:-NODE-1327-length-18666-cov-7.620476_pt1 | contig 18666 bp, 17 predicted proteins | sample MGYA00242805_ERZ504812 | MGnify/ENA primary metagenome ERZ504812 (study PRJEB26092, sample SAMD00036430) | human gut metagenome | host: Homo sapiens | study: EMG produced TPA metagenomics assembly of... | reverse complement strand
TCAAGGACTCGAGATGGCTGCTCAGAGGGAGGCTGAACCGTTAGCGGCAGTGCAAGGATCAGCCCAAGAACCAGCTGGGCGGCTGGGTGTACGGCCTGTTCAGCGATAAGCCCGGCGATTACGTCAAGAAGCCCATGCGCGACTGCACCGGCCGAGAGATCTGCATGGAGTGGCTGTACCACATCGGCGTGCCCGAGGATCAGATCGCTGAACTGGCAGAGCACAGCGCCAACACCGTGCCTGTGATGATGCCCTATATCGATGCCTTCTTCATGCCCCGTGCCATGGGCGACCGTCCCGATGTTGTGCCCGAGGGTGCTGTGAACTTTGCCTTCCTTGGCCAGTTTGCCGAGACCGCCCGCGATACCATCTTTACCACCGAGTACTCCATGCGCACCGGTATGGAGGCCGTGTACACCCTGCTGAACATCGACCGCGGCGTGCCCGAGGTCTGGGGCAGCACCTACGATGTGCGCGCCCTGATCGATGCCACCGTGAAGCTGCGCGACGGCAAAAAGATCACCGACATGGATCTGCCGCTGATCCCGCGTCTGGCTTTGAAGGAAGCTTTGAAGAAGATCGAGGGTACCGACCTTGAGAAGTTCCTCAAGGAGTATAACGCCATCTGATATTTCCCTCTCCTCCGATAGACCCGGCAACGGGTCAACACCCCCTAAAAAAGACCTCTCCGCTGCTCTGCGACAGGGCACGGGGAGGTCTTTTTTGTGTAAAAATGGTACAATATGCGTCAAAATAAAGCAGAGCGTGAAAATAATTTGTGCCAAAAGAATGATTTTGGCTTGTTTGCGGCGGCGTTCTGTGCTATGCTAGAGCTATTGAAAGGGCAGGAGGGAAGAGCCTGCCTCAAATGCGATACGCCAAAAATAAAAGGAGGTCGTTTTCCTGTGAAACAACTTATTTCCCGTCGCAGCTTTTTAAAGGCTGCTGGTGTGACCGCTGCCGCTGCATCCATGGCCATCGGTGCGCCTGCCGCATCGGCCTGCTGGTATGGTGACAAGTCTGACGTTACCATCCTGTACACCAACGATGTCCATACCTACATCGACAAGCAGAGCCCCAAGTTGACCTACGCCGCTATTGCCGACCTGAAGCAGAGCTATCAGAACGCCGGTAAGGACGTGCTGCTGGTGGATGCAGGCGACCATGTGCAGGGCACTGCCTACGGCTCCATGGACGAGGGTGCCTCCATCATCAAGCTGATGAACGCTGCCGGTTACGATGTCGCCACCCCCGGCAACCACGAGTTTGACTACGGCATGGACCGTGCCAAGGCCATCATGAAGGAAGCCGATTTCCCGTACCTGTCCTGCAACTGGGTAGACCTGCGCACTACGCTGCGTGTGCTGCCCTCCGTCAAGGTGTTCGTGCGCGGCGGCAGACGCATTGCCTTTGTGGGCGTGACCACCCCCGAAACCTTTACCAAGTCCACCCCGGCCTACTTTATGGATAAGGCACAGCGCAAGTACATCTACGATATTCAGGGCGGCGAGGACGGCAAAAAGCTCTATGACGCCGTGCAGAAGGCCATTGATAAGGCAAAGCTTCTGGCAGACGTGGTCATCGGTCTGGGCCATCTGGGCGTAGACCCCTCTTCCTCTCCGTGGACTAGTGAGGAAGTCATTGCCCACACCAGCGGCTTTGACGCCTTTATCGACGGCCACTCCCATACCGTAATGGAGAACAAGCAGGTGCAGGATGCTTCCGGCAAGGCTGTCACCCTGACCCAGACCGGCTCTTACTTTGCAAACGTTGGCGAGATGACCATCGCTGCGGACGGCACCATTACCACCAAGCTCATCCCCACCCACGAGGGCATGGACGCAGGCATCGCCGCCATGCAGACCAGCTGGGTGAACACCGTGGACGATATGCTGGGCGAGAAGATCGCTGTGGGCGACAGCGATTTCTACATCTCTGACCCCGCCACCGGCAAGCGCCGCATCCGCTCTGCCGAGACCAACCTCGGAGACTTTGTGGCTGACGGCATCTACACCTACTTCAACGAGGTGGAAAAGCTGCACTGTGATGTGGCCATCATGAACGGCGGCGGCATCCGCGCCGATGTGCCTGCAGGCGACTGGACCTTCAAGACCTGCAAGCAGATCAGCCCCTTTGGCAACGTGGCCTGCCTGATGTCGGTCACCGGCAAGCAGATCCAGGACGCATTGGAGTTTGCAGCTCGCTTTGCAGGCGAGGACGGCAAGGAGAACGGCGGCTTCCTGCAGGTGGCCGGTGCTACCTACGAGATCCACACCGATATCCCCAACACTGTGCAGACCGACGAGAAGAACGTCTGGATCGGCAGCGCCACCGGCACCCCGCGCGTGCAGAACGTGAAGATCTACGATAAGGCTTCCGGCAGCTATCTACCGCTGGACCCGGGCGCTACCTACGCGCTGGCCGGCATGAACTACACCCTGCGCAATCTGGGCGACGGCTTTGCCATGTTTGACGGCGCAGAGCTGATCAAGGACTATGTGTCCGAGGATTATCTGGTGATGTCTACCTACGCTATGATTTTTGACGGCGCAGATGCTGCGGGTCTGCCGCACCTGTCCAGCGCCAACAGCCCGCTGGCCGCATACCCCGGCTACCTGCTCAACTACGAGCAGCCTTACGGCGCAGGCCGCATCACCATTCTGTAAATTTATATTTCCCGTGAAAAGGCGAACCCGGAAAGTCCTGCGGACTTTCCGGGTTCGCTCTATCTATAATAGTTTTTCCGCGCGGAATCATACAAACAGAAAAGCCACCTGAGCTTCCTCAGATGGCTTTAGTCTGGTTGGGGATGAGAGAATCGAACTCCCACAAGTAGAGTCAGAGTCTACCGCACTACCACTATGCAAATCCCCAATATTCTGTTGTGTTTTGCGGGGTGAGCCGCTCAACGTGTGCTATTATACGGGAAAAGCCCGGAGTTGTCAAGCATATTTTTGAAAAAAGTTGTACTTTTTTGGAAAATGCCGCAGCAGCGCCGGATAATCTATGCCGGAGCGCTGCCACACTTCGGCAGGTTCTGCGCACCGCACCGCCTATACTGGAAGGTACAAAACCTTGCAAAGTACCAGAAGGAGGATGCCTATGCCGGAACGAACCACACAAAACGCCCAGACCCTGCTTTCGCCCCGCGTCCCGCGGGATACCGAGCACGAGCGCTACCACCCGGAGCTGGAGGAGGAACTGAAGGAATGCCTGTTCTGTTTGAAGCGCAACGAGATGATGTTTGATATGGAGGTGGATACGGACCTCATCGAGCAGCGCATCTACGAGCGGCAGGCGCTTTTGTGCCGCTACCGGTACTTACTGGCGCGCGCCCGGGAGCTGGGGCTGCATACGGTGCTTACCCGCTACCAGCCCATGGGCGGGTGAAAAGGCTTAGCGAAAAAATCTTGACAAAAGGCGCGCTGCGTGATATCCTATTACAAGATAAAAGCGTACCGGAACTATGTCCGGCGCGATAAATTTTTGAGAGTTAGAGAGGTTTCTATCATGGAGCGTATTAAGACTATTGCTACTCGTGACCTGACCAAGAGCGTTAAGACCGGTGGCTGCGGCGAGTGCCAGACTTCCTGCCAGTCCGCCTGCAAGACCTCCTGCGGCGTGGCTAACCAGCAGTGCGAGAACAGCAACAAGTAATTTTTGCAAACCCTATGCCGCCTTTGCCGGGCGGCATTTTTTTGTGTAATCTGGAATGGAGTGTAAAATGGTACATCAGTATCAATTGAACGGTTATAACATCGTGCTGGACACCTGCAGCGGCTCGGTGCACGTTGTGGACGAGGTGGCCTACGATGTCATCGCCATGTACCCGGAGCATACCGCAGACGAGATCGTTGCCGCCATGCTGGCAAAGTACGGCAGCCGCCCGGACGTGACCGAGGAGGATCTGCGCCAGTGCATCGACGACGTGACCAGCCTGAAGGAAAACGGCAAGCTGTGGAGCCCGGATGTCTATAAGGACATGGCCTTCGACTTTAAAAACCGCAACACTGTGGTAAAGGCGCTGTGCCTGCACGTTGCCCATAGCTGCAACCTGAGCTGCTCTTACTGCTTTGCCTCGCAGGGACGCTACCATGGCGACCGCGCCCTGATGAGCTTTGAGGTGGGCAAGCGCGCCATGGACTTCCTCATCGAGAACAGCGGCACCCGCCGCAATCTGGAAGTGGACTTCTTTGGCGGCGAGCCGCTGATGAACTTTGATATGGTCAAAAAGCTGGTGGCCTACTGCCGCGAGCAGGAGAAGATCCATAACAAGAACTTCCGCTTTACCATGACCACCAACGGTGTGCTCATTGATGACGACGTCATCGACTTCTGCAATAAGGAGTGCCACAATGTGGTGCTGAGTCTGGATGGCCGCAAGGAGGTCAACGACCGCTTCCGCGTGGACTGCGCAGGCAACGGCAGCTACGACCGCATCGTGCCCAAGTTCCAGGAGTTCGTCAAGAAGCGCGGCGACAAGAACTACTATATGCGCGGCACCTATACCCACTATAACACCGACTTTACCAACGATATCTTCCACATGGCAGACCTCGGCTTTACCGAGCTGAGCATGGAGCCGGTGGTCTGCGACCCCAGCGACCCCAGCGCCTTGACTGAGGCCGACCTGCCCATCCTGAAGGAGCAGTACGAGATCCTTGCCAAGGAGATGATCAAGCGCGACCGCGAGGGCAGAGGCTTTACCTTCTACCACTACATGATCGACCTGACCGGCGGCCCCTGCATCTATAAGCGCATCTCCGGCTGCGGCTCCGGCACCGAGTACATGGCTGTTACCCCTTGGGGCGATCTGTACCCCTGCCACCAGTTCGTGGGTGACCCCAAGTACCTGCTGGGCGATATCTGGAAGGGCGTTACCAACACCGCTGTGCGGGATGAGTTCAAGCACTGCAACGCCTACGCCCGCAAGGAGTGTCAGGACTGCTGGGCAAAGCTGTACTGCTCCGGCGGCTGCGCTGCCAACTCCTACCACGCCACCGGCAGCATTACCGGCGTGTACGAGTACGGCTGCGAGCTGTTCAAAAAGCGCATGGAGTGCGCCATCATGATCAAGGTAGCCGAGAATCAGGAACTGGCTGCTAAGGGTATTGAGGTGCCCATTGAGCTGGGCTCTACCTGCAACGCCTGCGCCGATGGCGAAGCCTGCGAATGAGCATGACCACCCCCATCGTGGATTTTGTGCGCAGCTATGCACAGTCCGGCACCGCCCGGCTGCATATGCCCGGCCACAAGGGGCAGAGCCTTTTAGGCTTTGAGCCGCTGGATATCACCGAGATCTGCGGTGCGGACGAGCTTTACGCGCCGGAGGGCATTATTGCCGAAAGCGAAGCCAACGCCACCCGGCTGTTTGGCACGGCGCACAGCTATTACAGCACTGAGGGCTCATCTCAGTGCATCCGTGCCATGCTGTTTCTGGCGCTGCAAGGCGCACCGCAAAACGGTAAGCGCCCGGTGCTGCTGGCCGCCCGCAACGCCCACAAGGCGCTGCTGTATGCGGCGGCGCTGCTGGATTTTGATATCCGCTGGCTCTGGCCGTCTGCGCAGGCAGAAGGCGAACTGTGCAGCTGCCCCGTCACAGCCGAAGCGCTGACAGGGGCTTTGCACGCGATGGCACAGCAGGGCAACACCCCCTTTGGCGTGTACGTCACCAGCCCGGATTATCTGGGCGGGGTGCAGGAACTCCCGGCGCTGGCGGCGGTCTGCCGGGCGCAGGGCGTGCCTTTGCTGGTGGATAACGCCCACGGCGCCTATCTGCGCTTTTTGCCGCAGAACTGCCACCCCATCGCGCAGGGCGCGGCCATGTGCTGCGACTCTGCCCACAAGACCCTGCCGGTGGTCACCGGCGGTGCGTATCTGCATCTGGCGCACGATGCCCCTGTGCAGGACGAAGCGGCTGTGCGGGGCGCGCTGGCGCTGTTCGGCTCTACCAGCCCCTCTTACCTCATTTTGCAGTCGCTGGATGCCTGCAACGCGGTGCTGGCAGGGGAATATCCCCGGCGGCTGGTGCAGTGCTGCGTGGCGCTGGAAGGTCTGCGCCGCAGCCTGAATAAGGCCGCAGCGGCGCGGCAGTGTCCGGTGCCGCTGGCAGTTGCCGGGGCACAGCAGGAGCCGATGAAGCTTACGCTGGACGCCGCCGCCCTTGGCTGCACCGGCACAGCGCTGGCAGATGCTTTGCGCCGCGCACAGCTGGAGTGCGAGTATGCCGACCCCCGCTATGTGGTGCTGATGTTCACCCCGGAAAACCCGCCGCAGGACTACACGCGCCTGCAAGCTACGCTGGAACAGTTTTTGGCTGCTGTGCCTGCCGGGCTGCCCCGCCCCGAGAACCGGGCAGGAGAGTTTGCCGCCTTGCAGCAGCAGGCGGTGCAGCGCTGTACCATCCGGCAGGCGGTGCTGGGCGCACAGGTACGCATCCCGGTGCACAAGGCACTGGGGCGGGTGTGCGCCATGCCTACGGTGTCCTGCCCGCCCGCCATCCCTGTGGCGGTCAGCGGCGAGGAGATCACCCCGGCGGCCATCGTCCTGATGCAGCGCTACGGCATCGAGGAACTCTCGGTGCTGCGATAAAGATTTTACAAGAAGAGAACCCGGAAGGTCTGTGGACCTTCCGGGTTCTCTATATTTATTCTTAAATATCCGTCCGGGGGGTTGCACACATCTCCCAGAAGTGCAGCTCGTGCTCCGAGCAGGCGCGGAAGATCGCGCGGCAACGGGCGGCACGCTCCGGCGAAAGGCCGGTGCAGGCCGCCTCGGCGCGCTCTGCCCATGCACGGCAGGCGGCATCGTAGCCGGGACCGGCGTAGTCCAGCACCAGTGCGCCGTAGTAGGTGTCCTTTACGGCGGGGGAGCGCTGCAAAAGCTTCTGGAATAGCCACCCGTAACTCAGCATACAGGGCAGGCAGGCCATCAGGCACTCAGCCTCGCCCTCGCCGGTGCGGGCAGCGTCGATCATGCAGTCCAGATAGGCGCGGCTTTCCGGGCGCAGGGGCAGGGACTGGATATCAGCTTCCCGCAGACCGTACTGTTCCAGATACCGCAGCCGGGTCAGGTCCTCGTTCTCCTGCACGAAGGACAGCAGGGAATAGTAGGTGCGCATAGCCGCCATGGTGGTGGCCTTGGTCATGCCCCAAGCAAAGATCTTAGCGTACTCCCGCAGATACAGGCTGTCCTCCACAAGGTAGCTTTTAAAGCAGTCCTCGCTCAGGATGCCGTTTTCCATCTTTTGCAAAAACTCGGTCTGCAAACACTGCTCCCACACAGGCAGGTCGGACTGCACCAGCGCCGAAACAAAGGGCAGGTCAGTCACGGACAAAATCTCCCTTCAGGTTGAAGGTATGATCCATGGGCCCGGAGCCGTGCCCTAAGTCCAGCATGGCAGACAGACAGCCGGAAATGTAGGCCTTGGCGCGCTCCACGGCGGTGTCAAGGTCGTAGCCCTTTGCCAGATTGGAAGCAATGGCGCTGGACAGGGTGCAGCCGGTGCCGTGGGTGTTGGGGTTTGCGATGCGCTTGCCCTTGAACCACTTGCCGGTGCCGCCCTGCCACAGCAGGTCGTCGGCATCATTGATTTGGTGGCCGCCCTTGCACAGCACGGCGCAGCCGTAGCGCTCGCTGATGGTGCGGGCAGCGGCTTCCATGTCGGCGGCATTGGCAATGTGCATGCCGGCTAAGATCTCAGCCTCCGGGATGTTGGGGGTAAGCACCTCAGCCAGTGGCAGCAGCTTTTCGGTCAGTGCCTGCACGGCATCGTCCTGCAGCAGCTTTGCGCCGGAGGTGGCCACCATCACAGGGTCCACCACGATATGCTTTGCGCCGTAGAAGTGCAGCCGCTCGGCAATGGTGCCGATGAGCGGGGCAGAGGATACCATACCGATCTTTACCGCATCCGGGTAGATGTCGGTGAACACGGCATCGAGCTGCTGTGCCAGAAACTGCGGCGTGGTGTCAAAAATGGCGGTCACGCCGGTGGTGTTCTGTGCCGTCAGGGCGGTAATGGCGCTCATGGCAAACACGCCGTTGGCGGTCATGGTTTTGATATCGGCCTGAATTCCGGCACCGCCGCTGGAATCACTGCCGGCAATGGTCAATGCAGTTTTCATGGGTAAAATGCTCCTTTGCAGCAAAAATGCGGATATGCCCGCAAAGACATATCCGCAGATAAAAGCGCTATCTCCCTACGTTGGCATGATCCAAATCAGGTCACAGGTCAGGGCAATGCAGCCCACTCTCAGCCCGCTTGCACGGGCTCCCTTTTTATACTAGAAAGCATACCACAATCGGGGAAAAGATGCAAGAAAAACAGGCCGCGCAAAATGCACCGCTTATTCGCCCAGTGCGGTGCGGATGTTGTCCAGCACCTTTTTGCTCAGCAGCACAAAGGCCTGCTTGGTGCGGCCTGCGGACACATTGGCGCAGCGCACGTTTTCCCGGGAAAAGAAGTCCTCGGCCACGGGGCCTGCGGCGGCGCGGGTGTCGCAGAAGAAGCGGGTGCCGGGCAGGTCAAGCCACTTTTCCAGCGCAGCGGAATCGAAGCCGGGGCCGATGGAAGTGTTGAACAGAACCTTGCCCGCACCCAGCTGGGCAAACTCATTTTCGCCTAGCAGCAGCACGTTCTTATTCAGGCAGGTGAACACCACCTCGCTCTCAGCCAGCAGCTGAGCCAGCGGCTTAAAGGTCATACCGGCAGCCTCGGCGTCCGGCTTTGCGCTGCGGGCAAAGTAGCTGATCTCTGCGCCCATAAATTGCAGCGCATCGGCGATCATCCGGCCGGAAACGCCCAGCCCCACGATGCCCACCTTCAGGCCGGTGATCTCCACCGGCTCGTCCCGCAGCATGGGCATCCCAAAGCCGTGCAATAGGCCGGTCAGCTCGTGCAGAACATACTCCACAACGCCGCGGTCGCCGTAATCCCGGATACCCAGCACCTGGATGCCCCGGGTGCGTGCGTAGGCGATATCCACGTTGGCGCTCTCCTCAGAGTACAGGCTGCAGCACATCCCGATATAGCGGATGTTGGGGCACTGCGCAATGACTTCCTTGCCCATGCGGGAGGTGTAGTTCAGCAGCACGGCGTCGGCGTCCCCGATGCGGCGCACCATCTCGTCGTCGCTGGCAGGCACGTCCCGGTACAGCACCACCTCTTTGGCGTAGCGGTGCAGCTCCTCCTCGGCAGAGGGGATCAGGCTGACCGGCTCAATGGCAACAAGCTTTTCAAACATGACGGACTCCTCCTTATATTAGTAGAAGCAGACGGGCGAGGCCAGATTGCGCAGCAGAGAGACGGCGCTCCAGCCCGCAATGGCGCTGGTGGAGGAGCAGATATCCACCACGGCCTTCACGCCCTCGATCTCGGCAGTGATGCAGTGGTCGTCGCCCACCCAGCTGGGCACGGAGTGCATGGTCACACCGGTGATCTCGGGGCCGGTGGTGGCCAGAGAGGTAGCCACAGCCACATTCACCCGGCGGGGGAAGGTGGCAATGGCCTGCTTTGCATTGCCGGTGAACACGGTGGTCTTTTCGGTGTCGGTCAGCAGATGCTCTGCCCACACCGGGGTGTTGCGGAAGCCCTTTGCACCGGTATGGGTCTCGATGCCGGCGGTCTCCGGCAGGCCCTGCGCCTGTGCCATCAGGGTGACAGTCTGCAGCACGTCGAAGCCGCCGATAGCACCGCTGGCCAGATGCACCTTGGCACCGCCATCCACAGCAGCTGCCTTGACCTGTGCGTAGAAATCCAGATCCGCAAAGGCACCGATGGACAGAATGACCAGATTCACGCCCCGCTTCAGCACCGGGATGGCCATGGCGCGCACCGACTCCACCGAGGCCGCCTCCACGATGTACTCCGGCTCAAGTGCCAGCAGCGCGTCCATATCCTCGCAGACGGCGCAGCCGACGTTGGCGGCGGTCTTTTCAGCCGAAGCGCGGGTGCGGCTGGTCACGCCCACCAGCTCGTAGTCCGGCAGCAGACCCTTCTTCCACGCGTCAGCCACGATGTTGCCCAGAAATCCGCAGCCCACAATACCCAATTTTGTTTTCATACCGTATCCTAAACTCCTTTTTTCTGCCTGTGGCAGCATATTCATAACCAGTATACCATACCGGGTACAAAAAGGGAAACAATGTTTGCGGCAGCCCGGCGGGGCAGGACATAAAAAGTTAACAAAATAAATTACAAATAAATTACCATCTCGCTTAAAATCTTTTTTAAATGAATGATATATCGAATAATAATTGCGAGTCGTTCTGTTTACTACACCACTACTACACCAATTTTAGATAATTGTCAAATCCGATTTTGAATCTTAAAAGAGCCCGATGTGACAATCCGGTAAGACTTGTTAAAATTGAAAACCGTATTTGAACCAAGGCGTCTGGACACTCTCCAGCGCCTTTTTGTTATAAAAGTAAAACGCTAAAAAATGGGGTACCAGTCCAATTAAGGATTGATACCCCATTTGTTTTTATTCTGCTATTGAGTCTAACACGGCGTTAACAATATCTAGCCCAATCTGCCCGGGAGCACTCGAGTCTCCAGCGCTTGCAAAAGTCATTGCAGACCCAAATACCTCTCCACACAATCGGCTGGCAATACCAAGTCTACCCATACTGATTGTAATAATAGGAGTAGCAAAATATTTGTCTTTCATTTCAACCGTAGCAGCCAGCAGAGTCAACACATCCGTGCTGTCGTGCGGCATAACTGCTACTTTTGGCAAATCAGCGCCAACCTGTTGCATTTTAACCATACGAGAAACGAGCTCATTTTTATCAGGCGTCTTTTGGAAATCGTGACTTGAACATACAACCACAACTCCAGAAGAATGTGCATTGTCTATCAGTTCACGAATATCATCTCCGGCTGTAAAGAACTCAATGTCAATAAGGTCAGCACAGTCCGCATCTATTATCATGTTGATGAAATCCAAATATTCTTGGTGAGTCAGAGACGCTTCTCCGCCTTCGTTTTCGGTGCGGAACGTCACCAACAAGAGCTTGTCTTTTAGCGCTACACGAAGCTTTTGTAGGCAAGACACCACGGAATGTGCATCCATGCATTGCTCAAACCAATCAACACGCCACTCCACACAGTCAATACGAAGCCTTGAAAACTCAAATGCGCGTTCTAAAATCTTTGACTCGGTTTTTTCAACGATTGGAATTATGACCTTGGGTCTACCTTCGCCAATATGACAGCCACGAACAACAATAGACATGATATCACTCCTTGGAATAATAATATCAATGTCCATTCGTATTGTCAACTAATTCAATATCGCTCGGTTCAACATAGCCCGATACGTTTACTGAAATTGGATACTTGCCAATGCGGCTCCCAAGGTTTGTCACTCGATAGCGACCATTGACTAGTTTTCCATCATAGATAAACCATTCTCCCCGGCGGCGCATACCGCAGTGAGTCTGGCTGTTTGAAAATAATACTCCGTCTAATTTAATTTTGTCTCCTGCACGAAATGTATTCTGGTTGCCTGCCATCAAAACGAACTCCATGTTGCCATTCCGCAGATGCCGTCAGCCGCCAATCCATGTGCTTTCTGCCATTCTACCAGCTTAGCTTTTGTGCCAGCGCCAAAGATGCCATCTACCTTCAAACCTAAATGCCGTTGCAATACAGTCACAGCATAAGACACGCCGCCAGTGCAGTCCTTAGAGCCCTGACGAATCGTGGGCATGATTTTACTCACGACCTGATATGCAGTACCACTTTTACTGACCCAACGGCTATGAGTCTCACGCACATCAACATGAACAAAGCCACCCGTCACCTGTGCTCGACTATAATAGCCAATACCGCCATGCTTCTGGAAGTAGGGGAGTGAGGCTACGTATAGCGCAATACGAATTGGGTCAACACCGTTGATGTGAATATCCGCTGCTGTGCCCAGACAATGCTGACTACGAGAACTGCCACCGATTGAAATGTTATATGCAGGAGTACGGTAAGCAGAGCTGATTAGAACCGGCTTGCCGAAATGGTCACGAATCTGCTGCAGAGTCTCTACTAGTTCAGTTGCGACCTTGAACTCGTCGCTCCGGTCATTGCAAGCAAATTCATAGGCACAGAAGTTCTTGGACAGCTTCTTGTTCCAGTCCTTCTTCATAGAATATGTAATAATGCTCATAGAGCCACACCTTCAATCCTTCTTGAGTTCTGCATTGATCTTCTCGTTCTGGATATCCATTTCCTTAACGGCGGCCTCAATCATCATCTCGATAGTAGGAGTGACCTTAATATGCATCTTCTCCAATGCGGCAATAACATACTTCTTCTTGTCGGCCTTCTGAATTGCGCCGGTAACACCCAGCTTTTCAGCTGCACGCACAGCCATCTGGACGATCTTGTACATACCGATCTGCTTCAAGTAGGGGATGCCATAGGTCATAAATGCAGTGCCAGCAACAGTGATAACCAGCTTCACAATAACAGAGACGATCTCATTAACAATACTTGCCATAGTAATACCTCCTGTTTTTGAATAAAAAATAAAGCCCGGCACACACGTACCGAGCTATATATTAAATGTCTTTTAAATTTTGTCCGTCGATCAGGTAGCTTTCAAGAGCAGCCTTAGCTTCCTTCATGGGGTCGATAGCATTACCATCAATGCCGTGACTAAGCAGAGCCAGTAGGGCTTTCATCATCACATTGATACCATGTTCGCTTTTATTCACACGCTGTTCTACGCCAGCGATTTTTCGTCCATGGTCTTCAACTACGATGTCCTGTTCCTTCTGGTGCTCTTCAATAGACAAAAGCTTGGAGCGATATAAATCCAAAACCTCTTTATCATTTTTGAGCTTACGGTCGATATCTTCCAAACGCTTGTCGTGTTCAGTAAGCTTCAGGTTCTGCTTCGTGTCGGGCTCTTTGGCTTTCTTGATTGCTTTTATAATAACAACAATGGCAGCTGAAATAGCCGTAATGCCACCAGCAATACTTAGAATCATTTGCCAAAGCTGTTCTATTGTAAAGCTGATAACACCCGGAGCATGAGTTGGTGCGGCAGTCAACAAACCAATCATTTCATCACCTCGATTCTGGTTGACAAAAATTTCACACTATGATAAAATAAGTGTGTCAAAAATTCATCGAGCGAATTCACCGTATGCATTAGAGCTAGTGCCCTGTCCCTTGTGTGAACCAATGGCGATCCAGTTGTCTTCCACAGCGCGGCCATTTTTGTAAATGTGCTGGATGGTCGTATTCGGAACTTCGTTCTTTTTGCCAGTCGTAAAGGTTGGAGCAGAGATCTTGATAATGCGCAGGTCTGGGCACTTCTCAGCCAGTAGGTCAGGATTCAGCTCGCCGCTCACATCCGTAATATCATTGCGGGTGTAGCGCTCAATCATTTCCTCTGCATTCTTTGCGTCTGCAATAAAGTTATCAAGGATCTCGTCGTCCGTCAGATTCATCATGTAGGACTTCATGCGGTAAACCAGCACGTCACAATCAGGAGAACCAATCGTAATGCCTACCGGAGAAGCCTGTGTAAAGTTGTCGCTTGCGTCATACAGCTCAACACGACAGGGAATACCATCCAACCATAGAACCATTTCCTTATACTGACTGTCTGGCAGAATGTTGAATTCGAACTCCATAAAGTCATCTTCACAGGTCGGCAGGGAAATGCTGTTCTGCTCACTGGTCAGTGTGACTTTTTGTGCCTGAATGTTCAGACCGATGCCGCCGTTCAAACAGGTCAGCGCCGTAGCATCGTAGTTCTTGACATTCGTAGTCTTAAACACAAGTTTAAAGTTCTTACCTAACTTCTTTGCGTCATCACCAAACAGCTTGTAGCTGATATTTGCAGTTGTACCAGCCTTCACACAGAAGTAGGTATCACCATCTTCGTCCAGCTGATAACCACCGTTAGACCAATCAAAATTATCGCTTACGGTCAGTCTTGTATTTCCATCAGACCACAAACGGGTCTCGTCAGCGTTAGTTTTACCAGCAGGGTTAAAATCAAAAGCCAGATTTGTCTTAACGGGTTCAATCGTAATACCAAGCTTTTTAATCTCGACACTAATCTCCTTGCTCACGGAGCCGCATACGATTTTTAATGTATGAGTGCCAATATCAGCGGATTTCCATGTCCATGTCTGCATGGTACGTCCGACAGTCAGAGTGGAAATCTTAGCGCCGTCAACCTCCAACGTTACAGTAGTTGTAGAGCTAGAAGGGTCATAAACGGTATAGTTGATTGCAACATTACTATACTGTTTTGCACTTGCTGTCTTTGTGGCGCAGCTGATAATAGGAGCTGTATTGCCTTCAGTTGCCCACATGATATCTTTGACAACCTTATTACTGGTGACCTGTTTCCCATTGATTTCAGCAGTCATGGAAACTTCTACCAAATGTGCACCGTGGGTCTGTGCAGGAATAGCATAAGTCAACTGTCTTCCGGTAACGCTGCTTGTGGTAGAGCCAAGAGTCTTTCCATCAATCGTAAAGTTGATAGTTTTTGTAATATTGCCATATGGAGTATAGCGGAAGGTTACCTCTCCACTATAAACCAACGTATCATCAAAAGAGCTCTCCAGATAGAACTCAACGACATTGACAGTCCAAGTCTTTGTACCAACACTGCCCACACTATCGGTTACCTGTAACTTAATAGTATTGTCACCGCTGTGTAGATACTGTGTTGCGTCAAAGCTATTTTTGCCCTGGATAACGGTCTGCGTGCCAACTTTTGTATTTCCGACATACCAGACGCCAGTAGCAGAACCAGTGTCATCGCCAGAGTTGTCCACAGAAGAGAACTTAAAATTGATAATAGCTGGGTCTCCAGCAACAACAGTCAAAGCAGACCCATCCAGACGCTCGATCTTGATAACGCTTGTGTTACCGCCAGTACCGCCACCTCCACCGCCTTGAATGACCACGGTAGTCTTAACAGTGCCATTCTCTAACAGGTTCAGCTTGGAATCCTCATAAGTAATGTCATACTCGCGTCCAGCATTCGGGTCTGGTTTCACATTCTTCAACTGCTCCTGAATTTCGGAAATATCGCCATTGATGGTATCGATGCTGTTCTGCAAACCAGAAGCAGTGTTTTTCACCACGGTCAAATCATTTGCCACGGTCTCAACGCTGGTCTTTTCAGCCTTTGTTTCTAACAGCTTGTCGGTTGCCTGTTTGTTGTAATAATCACTTTGCAACGTCTCAGGCAGGTTACCAACGCTATCCTGTAGATTTTTTACAGCAGCATCATTGCTGGTCTTGTACTCGGTCAGTTCAGTCTTAACGGGCGCAATCTTCTCATCAATTTTTGCTTCAACGGTCTTATTAAAGGCTGTCACCCATTCAGCACTCGGGTCGGTGTTCAATGTAATGGTCTTGATAACCTTTTCGCCATTTAAGAACTTGACCGTCTGTGTTTCAGCATCATACTGGACATCAAACTTTGCCAGACCGTCAACCTTGGCGATATCATCCCGAAGCAGGGTAACAAAACCGTCAACCTGTTCCTTGGTGTAGTAGTTTGCCAGTGTGTCAGCCAGACCATCTACGACAGCCTGTGCTTCTTGTGCGCTCTGTGCAGCCTGAGTGGCAGCAGTCTGTGCCTCACCAACCTTCTGGCTCATCGTAGCCAAGAACTGAGTATACCAGTCATCGCCGGTCGGATCGGTCATTGCGGTGCCGGTAAGTGCTTTCAAAACATTCAGCTTTTCGTTCGGCTTTGTACGCCACAGATAATTCTTCGATTCACCGCTGCTAGGTACGGTAATTGCACCAGTCGCCATAATTTCAAACTTCAGCACACCCTCTTTGATGGTGGCATAGTTGCTGACCATCCAGTAGAACCGGATTCTATCACTGCTATAGCTCACATTGATAGGTGCGGTATAGTTTTCAGCATTATTGGCGTTAACATAGTGGATCTGAATCGTCATAGTCATCAAGTCAACGCCATCGTAATAACGCGGCATCTCAAACGGAATTACCTGACTGTTGTTTTCCTGTGTGATATTTACCTGAGTCGGACTCAGTGTGATTTCTTTATTGGTATCAACCGTAGAAAAATCATTGTCCGAGAAGGTATCAAACCACGTATAGTTACCACTTCTAGTGAAATTCTGGTCTTCCACAGAGAAGGTTGCCACATCCTCATCACAATCAACCACTGGACGAGCATCTTCCACGGAAGCCTCCATCGTCATTGCGGGGCTTGCAGCGACCATACGTTTGGATTCTTCAAATGATAATGCCATCTACTCACTCCTCTCATTAAGTATCTTTCTTATTATCGATATATTTTTCTTTGAGGACATTCTCATAAGTGATATAAGGATAATACGGATAATAGCGGCTCAATGTAACATTCATTGTGCCTTCTCCAATGTTTTTATCTATCTTTTTTATAATCCACTCAACTGCAATATCAGACTTTAAGTACTTTGCTGCATACTTTACCTTTTCATTTACGTCAAGCCACGGAATCATGTGCATACTTAATGTGATAGAATCCGTCAGTCGGCAATTTTTCCATAGCGTGTATTTACATACCGTCATGGCTGATTCGTCCGATGTATATCCGTCAAACTCACTACCCGAGCACACAAGGTTTCTTCGCCCGATTTTATCAATCGTCAGCCGGCTGTTATACAAGTCATCAATGCGGTTTGGGTCATTTACAACAACATACTCAAGGTTGTCACATGCCTCCGCAATCTTGTCTGCCTCAATTTGTTTTGCGGTCGGCATTGCATCCACAAACTTCGTCATAGCATGAGACTGAGACTGACCAATAAAATAGACCCGGCTCTCAATAAGAAGAGCAGGGTCTGATATCTGGATCTCTGTATTCGTTGCTGGATTATACTTCACATACACGGTGTCATAATTTTTCGTGGATGGATTATAGATTTGTTTCGGGTAATAGCGCACCTGTGGATCACGCTGTTCTTTTTCGTATTTGCCTGTAAGTGCGTTAAACTTATATGTGAATGCACCATCAGTTGCCTGATTTAACCAGTGCTCACCATATTTTATGACGTAATAACGCCCTTTCTTTAGTAGAGAGGTATCTTCTGGTTCGTCCTCTCCTTTTTCGTTAGTAACAGCCTTAAACAACATCATAGGTCCATACACTGCACGTGTCGTTTCCCGATACTGTCCTTCTCCAGTCGGATTCGATTTAATTGTCGTAACAAGGTTCTCAACACAGATTCTTGCATTTATCGCAATATCTTCTGGGCAAATAAACGAAAATCTTGTACCGTCCTGAATACTTGCCTGTTTTAATTTTAGCAATAAAATAGACGCACCTGTATCATTTGGGTTCATGTTGTAGCTCATATTCAATTTATTATCTTTGAGCAGCGTAACAACATCATTCCATTCTCTTGTTCCTTTTTTACAATACACGACCTCGCCAGTACCTTCAGGGTCATTTTTTTCAAGTTTATCCTTACAGAAATAGTCGCTGGAGTTTGATGCACCCCATGTCTCTATGCAGTTATGAATCTGACTGTAATCAACGCTGGCATCTTCGCTGATAACCATACTCTTAAATGTATCCTCGTCCAGAACAACGGGGTCGTCGTAGCCAGACGGAATTTCTTTGCACACAAAAGTATCGTCGTCAAAATACATCTCGAAAGGGAAGTAGAGGTCTCTCAACTCCGTCAAAATGTTCCATATGGTCGTGCCAGTATTATATTCTAGGTCGTGCGGAATTCGCCGCACCCAGTAATCCACCATACTCTTTGTCAGCCCTGAAAGTTCAAATGTCTCCTTGATGGAGTCACGAACATAGTGCGGCTTCTTCTTGTCATCCTCATAATATTTAACGCCATCCTTAACAACAAGCTTGCGGTCGTACATAGGAATGCGTGTTGCGTATCCAGTCAGTGTTCCGCCAAGCGTACCGTCAAGTAAACAGGTCATATCAAGACAAGAAAGGCTTAGTTTGTTCGTTGTAGCATCATAACTGTATCCATTTTGCTGTATCGCATATACGCCAGCGCCATACCAGTGCACTCCATCTGTGTCCACAAAGTTCGTGCCTGTACGTATTTCAGCCTCACCAGAGTATAAAGCGTGATAGAAGTTGTATATCTGGGTCAAACCATCCTTCAGTTCCCATATTGTCTCTTGAATATCGTGCATTGAATAGCCAACAAATACACTTGTGTCATGGAAATACTTGTCAAGCTCTTCTTTGGTACAACCAGCAATCGCTGCAACATCGGCTGCAGATAATATCCTTCCTGCTGCGATGCCACCCTCTATAGCAGCAATCATATTCTTTACATGTACTGTTTTCCCATAAATCGTACAGTCAACACCAAAACTATCAAGTTCAAGTATTTTACTTTGTAAAGTTGTACTATCTTTCTGAACTGCATCACAAGCTGCATTGAAAATCATTTCAATATAAGACCTGATATCTGCATTCAGCAGCGGAATAACAGCATCTCCTCCGCCTATCAGCAGGGGAGTATATGCAATCTCATACGTTTTGCCGTTCGTAGTATATCCAGCGGATGCAGGATAGTGCGGTTGGGTGACTCAAGAGAAAGAAAAAAGAGACCTCATCTCGTCAAAAAACTAAATCATAAAAGCATCAAAGAGGGCATTCAAATGAAACAAAATCGAATTTTTGACCAGAA
>ENA-OQLI01001321-OQLI01001321.1-human-gut-metagenome-genome-assembly--contig:-NODE-1321-length-18726-cov-4.483789_pt1 | contig 18726 bp, 10 predicted proteins | sample MGYA00242805_ERZ504812 | MGnify/ENA primary metagenome ERZ504812 (study PRJEB26092, sample SAMD00036430) | human gut metagenome | host: Homo sapiens | study: EMG produced TPA metagenomics assembly of... | reverse complement strand
CGATGAGTTCAACCTGAAGAAAAGTAGTTTCGACAAGTATTTCAGTAAGTATCATATAAACTTGGAATACGAGTCCGATGCTGTCAGGAAACAGGTTGAGGAGAAAATCAAGTATCACAGAAGGTCATTACGAAATGCCATAGGCTACAATGTCACCGATAAAAGCCATGTACACTTCTACGACCGCAAATTAGGACGCAAGAACTTCCTTTCTATAATTATTGCATATTGTCGCAGCATATTTCGTTTCTGACAATCTGCTGCCATTTACAATCCTTAGCCAAGCGTAAAACAGCATTTGGTTAAGGATTTTTGATGTTGTCACGTTAATTCCATTAACAAAGAGTAGTCAATAGTAGTCGCATCCTACTGCCTATTCAAATCTCATTGAGAGCCGTCAAAAGCCATATACCTTTGCACCGTCAATCCGACAAGCCAGCGGATTGGCGGTGTTTCTTTTTTATCACGCTGCGAGAAAGAGCATCCTGGTTTACGAGCAAAACAGCGTATGTATAACGAATATCAAAAGAAAAAAATATGGTTGACATCATGTCATTGACAAAGATGGGAGGACAGGTAGCACTAACCGTTACTCCCGAAGACCTTTACCATTTTGCAAATGCTCTCTTGGCGCAGTCACACAAGGAATGGGAGGAACAAGCTGCGTCTGCTCGCAAGGAAGAATCTGAGGAAACCTTTCTTACAACAGAGGAGGTTTGCAAAATTTTCAATGTATGTCCTGCTACCCTATGGCAGTGGCATCGCACTGGCTACTTGCAACACATCAAGTTTGGCAACAAGAACATGTACCCAGCTTCGGCAGTCAAAGCCATTACACACGCTCGCTCTATGAACGAAACTGTTGCTGGCTATTGCAAACGGAAGAGTAAAGTGGACAAGAACTTGCCTAATGCTTATGACAACGATAGTAAAGAGAGCGTATGACGTATATCGAATACATGAACCAGCTTTGGCGTTCTGCTTTGTTGTCGCCATTGCCAGCGAGTGAGATAGCCTTGTTTGCCTACCTTGTGAACGAGAGCAATAAGCGGTATTGGAAAATGCCGTTTGCGTGCTCCACAACAAGAATATGTGAAGACTTGCGCCTATCAAGGCAAACTGTCATCACGGCACGGAAGCATCTATCCGAGCGCAAACTTATCGCTTTTACAGAAGGCAAGTCCCGCCATCTACCGTCCAATTACACACTGCTTGAATGGACAGATAACTTGACAGTAGGCTTGACGGATAACTTGACGCATGGTTTGACACAGGACTTGACACATATTAAAGATAAAGACAAACACCAAAGCAAAGATTCTTTTATAAAGGGAAGGTGTGAGATTTTTGACAGTAAAAACGGAGGTGTATATGGAAATAGCAAACGAAAAGAAAATCGCAGGACTTCTCCAGTTCCTGCGGAAGGGACGGACTATGACGGGGCGTTTTAGACTGCCTATGTCGGAGGAGCAGGCATACGAATACCTTCTGGCAGCATATATCATGGAAGTACAGCTCCGCTATCGCAGGTTTATCTATAATGGTTTTGTTGAAGAGCAACTCAAACAGGTAGCCAATTGCCTGACTGCGAACACTGCAAAGTTCGGAATCGTTCTATGTGGCGGATGCGGCAACGGCAAGACCACTATGCTCAGGGCATTGCAGAATCTTGTCAGGCGATTGGAAATCCTCAAACCGAACCTATCGCCTAATGCTGGACATAGTTCTGATAACTACTATAGTTTTACCATTGTCAATGCCATGCAGATTGTGCAAATCCGCAAGACGGACTATAATAAGTTTTGCAAATTGGCGGAAGCTGATATATTAGGTATAGACGATATTGGTACTGAACCTGCTGAAGTGCAGGACTACGGCAATTTCATTTATCCCATCAAGGAGCTCTTGGCTATGCGGTATGACGCCCAACTGTTCACGGTCTTCACCACAAACCTTGAGCCCAAGGAAATCCGTCAGCGATATGGTGACCGAATTGCCGACCGACTCAACGAGATGATGACAAAGGTGGTCTATCGTAATCCAACCTACCGGACAGAAAAAGCACAGATGGCGGATAGTCAAGGATAGAGGCAGTCTTTCGTGAGGGAGCCGACTTTTTGCAAAAGTCCATGAACATAATAGGGACTTTTAGATTCACCTGCTGACGCTGTTCACTTAAAAAGTCCTTCTATTATGCTCAGGCTTCGCCCGAGACCTGCTGCCATTATACCGAGTTACGCCTTTTACAATGTACAACAAGACTGAAATACAATATGCAAAGCAACATACCACGTGCCGCTATCCATGTCGGCAAAGACAAGAAATCTTTCTCCGCCCAAGTGGGTAACGAGGCGGAACGCAGAGGTTGGGACGAGAATGTCTATCGGTTGAAGAATGCCGACAAGGACAAGAACAACCATTATAATTTCTCTCGCAAGAATCTCAATTTTGAAATCGTCAGAGGCGGAAAGTTTGTTCCGCTTGGATCTAACCCTATTCCACTCCACAAGCGCATTCAGATGCGTCTTGATGAATTGGGCTTCAGGCCATACATGGATGCCAGGCATCCCGACCAAGTATCAAAGAACAGTCCGAACTGCACTGTCGGCATGATATTCAGTGGCGACCACGACGTGCTGTACAACCTCGCATTTGGCAACCAAAAGATTGACACCGCCAATCCTGATGCAGATCATAGCCACATCGTATTGCAACAAGGCATCTATCAATGGGCAAAGGACACCTACGACTTTGCCTGTCGCAAATGGGGCGAGGAGAACATCATTAGTTTTGCCGTCCATTGTGACGAAACGAGCATCCATGCCCATGTACAGATTATTCCTGTGGAGAAAGTCAAGAAACGTGGACGCATAGGCAGCAAGTATGTCAACAAAAACAATCCCGACATAGTGCTTTCAACTAAGGAATGGAGAGCATTACCCAAAGAGGAGCGAGACAACTATACCAAGCAGACTGCCTCAAAGGACTTTGTTGAGCGTGTGTCTTATGCCAAGGTATGGGGAGAGACGAGAAAAGCAAAGTCGGAATATCTCTCGCAACTTCATACAGACTACCACAATGAGGTTGGCTGCAAGTATGGTCTTGCACGCGGCATCCCTTACAATGAATTGTCCGAGGAGGAAAAACGAGGACGAAGGCATAAGAACAAAGTCGTTCTTGAAGCAGAACGACAGGCGAAAGCTGTTCTTGACAAGGTGGGGAAATACGCTGTTCTTGCCACTATTGACAAGCAAGAGCTCACCTTCCCTCTTCTCAATATCAAGACACCTGTTCAAGAGGCAATGGATGCCGTTAAGAAAGAACTTGCCATTCCTATTCCAGCACTTATCGGACAAAAGACTTGGCGAGAGGAACGGACAACAAGCATCAATGATGCTATCAAGGCTCTTGTCGTTGCCATCAATGCTGAACGTGACAAGCAGAATAATGGTATACGGGCATCTGTCAACAAAACTTACACTTACTATATGCAGCAACTCAACAGACTGATTATTGAGAATAAGGCATTACAGAATGAGAATGATACACTAAAGGCCGAAAATACGAAGGTGAAGCAACGCATATCGCAACTTGACGAGAACGCAGTCAGACGAGTAACCGCTCAAAAGGATGCTGTTATTGAAAATCTCAATACGCAATTAGCCTCTAAAAGTGAAGATGTTGCAAAACTCAAAACGGATTACAACACTTTGTGGGAGAAATACAAAGTCCTTGTCTTCCAATGGAACGATTTGACAAAGCAACCCGAAATCATTGAAGCTATTAAGCGTGTAGAAGAACGCAAGGGACAAGAAGCGGAGGCAAAACGTGAAGAACAGGCAAGGCAAGACAGATACCAAGGTGTACTTGACCGATTCATAAGCGAAGGTCGTGAACAGCTCAAAGCATTTTCGCAATCAAGCAGAATCGATTTCAACGAGAAAGAGGCCAATGCCATCTATTATGGCATCATGGCAACTGCCACAAAAGCCAACGTTGCGCTTCGTTCTCCACAAGGAGCAGAAACTGCCGTTAAAAGATTTCTTGCAAGCATGGAGTGGAATGGTTGTGGCAACTATCGAAAAGATTGTGTCGCACATTGGACAAAACTATTTGCTACCGATGAGGTCGTTTATACCGAACCCATCATTCAGAACTTCCTTTCGTTCATTGACCACATGTCGTGCAGCGCAGATACATACGTTTCACTTGGCGGCTCTAATGGTTGTGCTGACCAACTAACGAATTGGGACGGAACCCAGAAGTTGGGGGTAGGAGCACCATCAAAAAAGAAGTCGCAGGGTTTATCCAGACAATGACTATGAGGGGTGATTTGTAGTGTAGATTACTACAAAATACCTCGAATTACAGAAATGTGCCACCAAAAGTGAAGATTCCCAATGATTTATTCTTTCGTCTGAGTCGAAATTTATACCTTTGTATCCAATAATTGACAATTCTTTTTAGAAAAAGTCTATTGGTTTAATCTAACCTCTGAGAAATAACATTGGAAGATAACACCAAACAGCCTCCAACGGCTGACGCTTCATTGTATAATGGGCAGCCTACCGACACAGGCTCATCGTGTCCAAGTGCAAGACTTACCTCTTGTACGCCCTCCATCTCAAAGAACAAAGGTGGGGTGTCGGTAGAGAATGTGCCTAATGCAAACAGACAATGGTTTGTTCTGCGAGTTTCGTATAGACGTATCGTCAAGGCTAAAGCATTTGTAGAAGCTAAAGGATTTGAATGTTATGTTCCTATGCGATACAAAGAAATTAAGAAGCAAGGCAAGAAACGAATCATCACAGAACCACTTCTTCCCTCATTTCTATTTGTTCATGTCACAGCAGAACAAGTAGAAACTTTGATTCACGACAATAAAGTTGTGACAAATGAAAGTAGAGCCTTGCTCAGCTACTACTTTGACCACACATCCCATCGTCAAGACAATCCTTATTGCAATCCACCGCTCACAATCAAAAATGAAGCCATGAACAATTTTATCCGCCTCACTTCTATCAAGAATCCTCACATCATCCCAATTACTTCCGACAACATCCAGTTCAAACTGGGTGATAACGTAGTTGTGACGGAAGGTAAATTCAAGGGTATTCATGGCAGAGTAGCAAGGATTGCAGGTCAACAGCGTGTGATAGTGGAATTGTTTGATGGGTGCTTGGTGGCTACGGCATATATACCAAATGAAATTATGATGATAGATAAAGAAACTGAATAACATGGAATACAATAAAGGAGATAAAATAAAGGTTCAAATTGCTAATATTAACGATATTGGTGCATTTGTAAAACTTGAAGGTCGAACATCAGGAATGATTCATTACTCAGAAGTTCCATGTAAGTTCGGTCAAGTATCAAACTATCTTGAGGTTGGTCAGGAAATAGAGGTCATTATCCTTGGACCAGGAAAACCTGATAAGTTTGGAAACCCACGATACAATCTCAGTAAAAAGAAAGTTGACGAACAAGCTATAAGGGAACAAGTTGCGGTTGATATTAACAATCTTGCAGGAGAAGAAAAATCAATTCGTGAAATCTGGAAGATATTTACTCAGATTAACAAGTGTCTGCTTCAGTATATGAAGCAACCAATTTTGCTTGATGTAAACTCAGCGAAACTTCATCGTGCGGATGGCAAATTGGTTATTAAAGCTAATACCGAATCAAAATTTGAACTTTTTCAAAAGTCGTTCAAACAAAGATTCAATACTGAGCTAATCCCTGCTGGTAAAGATTCATGGAACTTTTATGCAAACATAGATACCATTTCTACTGCATCATTAAAGGCGTTTGAAGAAGAATGTGAGTGCCTTTATATGAATTTCTTTCCACAACCATATATAGAAGGAAAAATTTGGAACTACAAGAAAGATAAAAGAGAAGGTATTGAAAATCAGTTAGGTGACTGCTTCCCTAATATCGTAATTGTCGCAAATAAGCAAGGAGAATTATCTTTCCGCCAAGCTTATAGTTCTCATTCTCAAGCAAGAGATTTCTTTATTGCACTTCGTGATATATTGAAAGAGATCCAGGAGGGTTCTATCGTTGAAGACGAAGATACTGGTGAAACTAAAGAATATGCTCCAATACCTTTTGACTTTGAAATATTCCCTTTAGAGGAACAGGATAAGTTTTATATCGAACGAAATGTTTTTGGACAGCAAGAGCATGAGGCTGTAGTAATAGGAACGCTCCGTGGAGAAATTTTCAGTTGTGATGGAATTGAAGTTGGCAAGCTAAAAAATGTCAACTACCCTGTTCTTACTTTTGTAGTTGAGAAAGAGAAACTTGATGCTGTGGAAAAATTAGTTAGCGAAAAGCGACTAACTATGGTATCAACAGATCTGACCGGAGATTCTGAAAAAGTAAATCGCTTGCAAGAATCTTTTGATTTTATCACCGAGAATTTTGAGCAGCTTAGAAATCCGATGCTTGCAAGTTATCTTTTTGATGCCAGCAAAGCAACTCCTACAGATGAGAAAAAAGTTAAGGAAAGAATTGAGCATATTGAAGCCAATCAGCTTAATAAGCATCTTAATAAATGGCAGATAGAAGCCATTGCTAAAGCTGTGGAAGCTAAAGATCTTGCAGTTATTCAGGGTCCTCCAGGAACAGGAAAATCAACTGCTATTGCAGAATTGATATGGCAATTAGCATTGGCTAATCCAAAGGACAAAACTCTGCTTACATCTGAAGCGAACTTGGCTGTTGATAACGCATTAGATCGACTGAAGTTCTCAGGCCATAACATAGTAAAACCTATTAGAATTGGAGCTGGTGATAAATTTTCATCAGAAGGTTTGCCATACGCCATCACCGAGATGATGAAGTGGGCTGACATTGATTTTTCAAAGAACTACATTCTTTCAGAGGACAATAGAGCAATTGAAGAATCAGATGAATATAAGCTTTTTAACAAGGACAATAATGTATTAGTTAGATGGATGAAGAATATTATCAACCGCTCTCAAATTCAAGATGAAACGATTGAAAGAGCATGGTTCCATTTTATGCTAAATCTTCCTGTTGAGTTTCGTAAAAAAGCATTCTATTCTTATCGTAATAATTGTAATGTTATTGGCGCAACATGTAGTTCTATTACCGAGAAGAACTATGCAGCTATAGAATCTCAGAAAGAAGATGTTGAGAGTCGTTTTATGAAAAGATACAAAAATGTCTTCAAGGATGACGAGCATTTAGCTTTTGACGTAGTAGTTCAAGATGAAGCTTCGAAAGCAACCCCTTCTGAATTATCTATGCCTTTGGTTTATGGAACAAAGTCTATAATCATTGGAGATCATCGTCAATTACCTCCTAATCTTGACAGGGAAGATATTCTATATAAACTTCATTATCAAGCACTCCAAACAGTTGATGTAGAAGAGAAAAAACAGATAATTGAGTTGGAAAAATTTGTAAGATACCATTTTGATCAACTTGAAAAATCTCATTTTGAACGACTCTTTACACAGGCAGACAGCTCCATCAAGGGCACCTTTAGGAAGCAGTATAGAATGCATCCTGATATCAATAAAGTCATTGAACAATTCTATACCAAAGATGGAGGTTTGGAATGTGGTTTTATAAATGAAGACTACGAATCAGAGGGTACTCCATTCTCTCGGTATCATGGAATCAATATAGATGGGCTTATATCACCTGAAAATCATGTGATATGGATTGATACAAATTCGCCTGAAATTGCGGAAGGAACCTCACGTATCAACCGTGGAGAGGTTGATGCCATTGAATGGGTGCTTTCACAGTTGGCAACTTCTGATTCCTTTGAAGCATATAATAACAAATTTTCAAGCGAAGAAGACAAGGAAATTGGATTGATCACTTTCTACGGTGCTCAGCTAAGACTATTAAGACAATTACAAGGTAAATACTCTGGTAAACTGACATTGAAGCCAAGTTCTGTTGACAGATTCCAAGGTATGGAGAGGAACATCGTTATTGTCTCTCTTGTCAGAAGTAATTGTATTGCTGAAAACGAGAAACAAGCTCCAGATTATCGTGTTTACAAAGAGCTGGGATTTAGGAAGCAAACGGATTTTGGCTTCGCTAAATCACCAAACCGATTAAATGTAGCATTGTCACGTGCAAAGCGTCTTTTAATAATTGTTGGTAATAGTGCTCACTATTCTTCTTATAAAAACAAAGAAGGTGAAGCTATTTATAAGAATGTTTTTGAAAGTATCAAGACAAATCCTAATGGAAAAATAATTCACTGGGAGCACAAGTTAATGAAGAAGCGTCCACGACCGATATCAAAGAATCGCTCTGCAAATCTCAATACTCGCGATATTAATCCGGAAACAGATGGACATCTTAGAGTAATTGAAACTTGGTTGCGTCCAAATGCAAATAGAACCAATCCAAAAATTGCTGTTCTTGAACTTTCAACCAAGGCTGTAAAATGTCTGATTGGCAAAGATCAAGAGTTAATAAGAAACGCAAATGTTGACGAGTTCAACTTCCAGAATTTCATCAGAAACGCTAACAAGACAGAAACTGGTAAGGGATTAGACTCTCAAAATAACATGAACATGCGTTATTTTGAGAAGAACGTACTGCCGACTATTCGCAATTGGAAGCGAGTAATGATGCAAGAGAATGTAGATGTCGTATATACAGTAGCTACTGCAGCGTATCGAACTGCCAGGAATCGTGATGAGATTGTAGCTTTCATTAAAGAAAGAGCTGGCATTAATGTTCGCATTCTCTCCAAGAAGGAAGAATCTGTTTCTACTATGTTTGCATACTTATTTAGCTCCAGGTACAAGCAGCAAATGCTTACTTCTGAGCATGTTATCATGATAGATCAAGGCGGTGGATCAACCGAGGTGTCTGTATTCCAAAATAGTGATCTTGTAAGTTCGTATAGTATCAATCTTGGTACTACAGCTTTACGAAACATATTATTTTTGGACTCGGATCGAGATACACCTGTATATGAGGCATTAAAACGTAGTGACCAAAAAATCAAGGAACGATTGGTAGTATTCTACAAGAATATGGGAGATGCAATGACATCCGAAACTGAAAGTTTCTGTATTAGCGTTGGAACGGCTATCACTCATGCTACAGGCGGAAAGAATAATGCAGCTCAACATGATAGAGTTATGACTCGTGAGAAGATTGAAACTTGCATCGAGACATGTACTCAGGCGATTCTAGACCAGTTTGATACTGTTGATCAGTTGAATGAGTATGATTTTGAATCATCAAGAGGCAGTAAACGACTTGATGACCAGATAACAATGCGTCTTGGTCTCCCAATGTTCTTGTCGCTTATGGATCGCTTCAATATAAAAGAAATCCATGTGAGTGGCACTGGACTTTGGTATGGTATTTATTTGCAACATTTACATAACATCGCAGACAATTAATTATGCTATATAGTGATATTATAAATAATGGAACACTAGTTTACAAGTCTTTACTCAAAGATAGTAAACTTCGTGAATGGCCTGTAAAGGAAACTTCATGCGCCGTACGATTCTATAAGATAGAAGATCTGTCCGAATTAGAGTTAGTTTTACTTAGATTGATTAGTTCACAAGAGAGCAATAAGATAACAAAGGAGGATATAGCCTTAACTCTCGGTTTTGATGTTGCTGAAAAAACATTCGGCGACAAACACTTCTATCGTGATCAAGCAGAGGTCTCTCTTTTTAACAGCATGATTGATTCCATTTTCAAATGGCATCTAGCTGTTGAAGAGTCTGATAGTTTTGATCAATGTTTTGAAGAAAACTCAGACTCTGAGGAATCAGAAGAAGCTAATGAGGAAACTTCTTTAAAAGAAGATGCCATAAAATATATTCGTCTTACAGGATTGGGTAATAAGGCTTTAGAAATGAACTGCAAATTTTCTTTCTATGAAGGAAAGAAACGTTTGCTCGAGAATGTCAATAAGTCTGAGTTATCAATAGACACAGTTGATTTCCCATTTTATTCAGAATTAGACTTCTATTCAGAAATTACAGACGTTAAGGTGGTTGCCGACTTTAATCCAGACGAAATCAATATAGAGTATACTGATGATTTGATAAAACGAATAAATCTTCAGTCTAATAAAACTACAAACGTTTTTGAAGCGAATACACTCTCTGAATGGAAATATTTATCTAAAAGTGTTGACGTTTGTCTCTATCAACTTAATGACGATTTTTATCCAATTATTTTGTTAAATGACAAAGTATCTGTTGCTGCGACCGATATTTTGTATAGAGAGCAAAATGCGTATCTCCTCAATAAGAAAATAAAGAAGGCGTTATATTCAAAGTTGATCAATAATGCTGATTCAACAATTAACTATAATGAAATACGATATTTTGAAGACGAGATAGAGCAAGATGAATTTGATTTTATTGTAAGAGATTCTAGAACCGATTGGAGCGATATAGATACATATAACTATATTGTCTCTAATGAATTTTGCAATAACAATAATTGGGATTACATATCAAAATATTGTCCTGAAGATATAATTATCCTGCATATTGGGGAATCATGTTCAAAATTTAACATGATTACTCTTTCTCGTAGATTGCCAGTTAGCTTCATTATTGAGTCATGCGCAAAATATGCTTGGGAAATGAGCGTAGTTCTTTCGCGAAATGGCATTACCAAGCAGCAAGCGCAGAAATTGATGTTGTGTGATGAAAACACAAATATCGAGTGGGATTGGGAAATCGTAAAGTCTTTCCTTGATGTCGATTTTGTAGTAAATAACATAGAGCATCTAAACATTGACTTCTATAATCTAACGAGCTGGCTACCATCATCTAACCAGAACCTTATAGTAAAATATTGTCATAAGAATTGGAATTGGTCTTATTTTAGCAAAGAAGCAAATGTAAATCTTGTAATACAGAATATTAGCATATTGCAGGAACATATTGCTGTATATATAGAGACAGTTCTCGATAAAATATTCTCAGATGATAACCTTACAAAATCAATTGTCTCAAACAATGAATTTGCAGAGGTTGTGAAATCTATAAAGAGAAATGGACATTTGATTTCTTATAATCTTGGATCAAAGGAAAATTATATATGGTCTGATGAACTTATCGATTATTTGGAAAAGTGTGACCTGTTAATTTGGAATACTATCGGTTCAGTCACTGGCTTCGCACAGTACTCTTATATCGAATGGACTCCAATGTTCTTCAATAAATATCATGAAAAAATCAATTCTGCTTGTGACTATGCCTACATTTCTGAAAATATCAATGATATATCACTTATAACTCAATACCCTAATTTTTTATGGGACTGGAGTAGTTTGTCAAGAAATCCAAACTTTGCAAAATCAGAAGATATCCTTTATATTGGCAAAGATAAAGTATTATACAGTGAATGGATGAAACGTTCATCAACCAAGTTTACATCCGAATTCTTTGCCTCTCACAATCAATGGATGAGAAGTAGAGAAAACGCATCATTTGTATCATCTATAGTTAACGATTATGATACAGTAATGAAGTTCTTAGATTTTCCTTGGGATTGGAATAAACTTGCAGGGAACAAAAAAATCGCTACAGATGAGAGATTTTGTGCCTTGCTAAACGTTCACACTGATGCTATTACAAATTGGTTAAACACAACGTCATCTGATTTAATTGAGCGTTACTTTGATACATTAGGATTATCAGCATATATTAACAAAATTGCGGAAAGAACATCAACCGCAAATAGTTGGGTCATAAATACCAACATATGGGATAGCCTATCTTCAAATCTTAGCGTCAATTTCATTTTTCATCATCTTAACGAAAAATGGAATAAAGAAATCATATCCATAAGATTAATTCCGTTATTAGAAAAAATGCCTGGTTCTTTGGATAACTGCATATCTGCACTAAACTGGTCAATACTTTCTAATAATCTAAATGTAAATTTCATCGAAGAACATATCTCGAATTATATTGATTATTGGGACTGGTCTATTTTAAGTAGCAGAGTTGATCCTACATTCTTACATATCCATTTTAAAGACTACTTGTCTTTATGGGATAAAGATATTGCAGTAAGCAGAATAACTCCACTGCTTGACGATGATGATTTTAATGATTCAGAATTGGATAACATATGGAATTGGTATCTACTATCTGAATCTGTTACAGATAAAGTATTATTGAATATTTTATCTAAGAAAGCAGATTATCTTGATTGGAACATCGTATCTTCTCGTATTTCAAATATGGAGGATATGGATTTTGGATTATTGCTTGAGAATACACCAAGCTTAGCAGAGCATCTTGATTGGAATATTTTGAATGAAGATATGGCATTACCAGAGATTCTTAAATTCAAGGATCTTCAAAATGCTGTATGGGATTGGAACATTATAACCAAACGATTTGATACCGGTTTTATCGTTAATAATCTGGCTAAATATGCTCAATATTGGGATTGGGAAATTATATTAAATGAGAAAATCAATCGTTCATATGTCAAGGACAATCTTGAACATATAAAAGACTCTATAGCTGATCTTGAATCCGACACAAAGGAACAGTGTTGGAAAACAATCACATCTTTGTATACTCCTGCTGAATTATTGGAATTATCGGACCAATACAATCCTACTAATGGATACGAATGGAATTATAGTTATATATATAAAGCCATTTTTGATCTTGACGACTTTGTCAGCAAAGAGCATAGCTATGTAGATAATAAAGCGTTATCAGCATCTCAAGCTGCCAACAACATGTTTGCTTATGATACTGATACTTATGTATTTAGAACCTGGAAAGCTATCATTAAATCAAAACTTAATGATGGAAAATACAATTGGAATTTTTCCGAGTTGACTAAACTTGATTCCATTCAGCAAAAAAATGACGTATTCTATGAGCTTACACCTGAACGCTGGGATTGGAATTATATAAGCCAGTTTGGTATTTGTCTTTCCCCAGCTCATAACGGAAAGTATCTACGTAAGTACAGAGATCGTCTGAATTTTAAGCTTATATCAACGAGAGAAGATATAAACATTGATGATAATATGGTTAGCAGTTTCATCGAAGAAAATTGGGACTGGCAAGCATTATCATCAAATACTGGTACGAATATCACTTTCGACTTTATCTTCAAGAATAGAGAAAAAGAATGGGATTGGAGTGCCCTTTCTAAAAATTCAACCATCAAATGGAATGATACAAAACTGCGTGAAATTCTCAAGGACCCAATTATAAAAGCCGCCATATCTTGGGGTGATGTAGTAGCAAAGAGAGAGTTGCATATTGATGACACACTTATTGAGTTAATGGATGGCATTGACATCAATTGGTTTGAGTTGTCAAGTAATCCGTCATTCTCTCCTTCTGTTATGAGCTTGAAGCGAGCAATCAAAGAGGATGCAAAGATTAATTGGAGTGCTCTGTCAAAAAATCAGAATATTGATTTATCTTTTGCTAGAGAATATAGAGACTTCCTAGATTGGAAGATACTCACATCCAACAAGAAGGTAATTAAGATTCAGGAAGAAAAGATTCTTGATGAATTTATTGAATTCCTCGACTGGTCATATGTTTCAGAGCACATTAAACTTACAAATCAAATTTTGGTTAAGTATAAGGATTCTCTGATATGGAAATCAATAAACAACAGATTTGATTACAATCAGTTAGACCTTTCTGTCATTGATAGCATTAAGGACAAAATTGATTGGACTAAACTTTCGGCATCATCAGTTCTATTTACTGAAGATTTCTTGCATCAATATAGAAATAGTATTGATTGGTTTGCATTCAGCAAAAATGGATCTGTTGACTTTACAGCAGACTTATACAGAGACTTTATTCCTGAACTGAATAGAGTGAAGTTTATCGAAGCATTATCAGAATGCAGCACAAATGGCTACAGCAGTCTCAAGGTGTACCATTTCTCACACATGTTCAACGCAATAGAAATTATCAAGAACAGAAAGATAATGAGTAGAAACAAAGCTGAGGAAACCAAAGCATTGAAATATGATGCTGCAGGAGCTGTTGTACATCGTACAAACAAAGCTCACCCTTATGCAAGATTCTATTATCGTCCAAAATCTCCTACACAATTTTATAATGAATGCTTGGGATGGGACGACACTTTGTTTACAAATTGGAGGAAACCAAAATCATATTATCCTCAAGCGTGTAATCTCCATTTGCCAAAATGTCCTATGCCTGTTTTCTTTGAGTTTGACATTCGTGAGATTATTGCGAAAATGCCTAACAAATGCTATTACAGCAGTGGAAATCTTCAAACTAATGCTGCATCAATTTACAAGGTTGATGATGATCCCACAAGAATTCGAACGAAATATCTGTATAATGATATTTCTGAAGCGTATGACATGGCAACTGCTGGCGGTGGCTATGATCCTTCCTACCATCATGAATTAATGGGAGAAATAAAGGAACAGTCTCAGCAGGAATTTTTGGTGCTTGACGAGTTTAATTTTAGTAGTCTTGATTCTTTTAAGATTTATTGTTATGATGAATTTCAGAGGAATTTGTTAATTCAATATCTGGGAGATGATGAAATTATAGATAAAATAGAAGTAAACTATTCTATGTATTCTCATAACAATAGATCTCTTGATATGTCGGAAGATGAAGATACTATTACAATTTCTTCTGACTACGACTTGAATGGTTGTGCTTATATTCTGGTCAAAGGCGGTACTATCATCAATAAAGGATCAATAAAGAATTTCATATCTTCAGGAGCAATTATATATCCATCGGTAACATTCGATAAGAAAAATCCTCCGTCAGAAATCTATCTGATGGATCCAAATCCAAGAGCTGATACTAAACAGTGGCTTATTTATAAATCATAATTATATGAGTAACATCACATTTGTAAAAGGCAATATATTTAATACAAAAGCACAAACTGTAGTTAATACAGTGAACTGTGTCGGAGTTATGGGAAAAGGGATAGCGTTAGTTTATAAACTGCGCTATCCTAAGATGTTTGATATATATAAGGACTATTGTCACCAGCATCTAATAAATATTGGAAAATTATGGATTTACAAAGGAGACGAAAAAGATCCATGGGTCCTCAATTTTCCAACAAAGTTTCATTGGAAATATCCAAGCAAATATGAATACATTGAAAAAGGATTAGCTAAATTCGTTGAGACTTACGAAAGTCATGGAATCAAATCTGTAGCATTCCCTTTATTGGGAACCAATAATGGAGGATTAGACAAACAGGTTGTTAAAGACATGATGGTACACTATCTCTCAGAATGCAATATCCCTGTTGAAATCTATGATTATGATCCTTCCGCATCAGACGATTTATACGAAACATTCAAGAGTCGATGGCTTGCGATACCAGATAATAAGAAAAAAAATGTTACAAAGATTCGTACTCAAAAGCAGATTGATACGATAGATTCTGCTGTTAAATCAGATGAATTACGGTCTATGATTTCGTTGATAAACTATCCTGGAATTGGTTTAAAGACAATGGAATGCTGCTTTAAAATTGTAATGAACTACAAGAATGAACCATCATTATTTGATTAACCATGCTCGAACTCGAACTACAACAATATCTCCAACGTGAGTACCCACAAGAGAATGCTCGTTGTGAATGGAAGGAATTTAAGAACTTGAAGAACTCGTTCTGTGGGAACGAGAAAGATGATGTCATATCCTACGTGTCGGCTATCGCCAACATGGAGGGAGGACATCTTGTGCTTGGTGTTAGGGATAAGACACTTGAAATTGTCGGGACAGACATTTCAAGACTTACCTTTAATGGTCAGCCTGCAAACACGCAATCGGCAACCTTCAAACTTACCGAGCAATGCACTTATCTTTCATCGGAAGGACTAAGCATTGAGGAATTTGTAACAGATGACACGAACAAACGAGTATGGATAATCCATATTCCGAAGCACTTGCCTCGTCGTCCAGTCCTTGCCCACAAAAAGGCTTGGCAACGTATAGAGGATTCTTTGGTGGAACTGACGCAAGAAAGAATGACTATCATTCTTGAAGAACCTATTTACGCAGCAAAGGACTGGTCGGCAGAGTTAGTGCCTGACGCAACTATAGACGATTTGGATGAAGTGGCTATCGCCAAGGCTCGGATGATGTTTAAGAAGGTTCATAGTCGCATACCAGCAGAGGAAGTGAATGCTTGGAATGTTCAAACGTTCCTGAGCAAATGCGGACTGACGAGAAACGGAGGCATTACTCGGGCTGCCATCATATTGTTGGGTAAATACGAATCTGCATTCAAACTTCGCCCCGCCGTGACACAGGTTACTTGGACTCGCCGAGACAAGAATCAGGAAGTGGTTGACTACGAACACTTCACAGTACCTTTTATATTAACGGTGGACGAGATACTGTCAAAGATTGAGAATCTGACATTGCGTGAAATGCCAGGAGGCACGCTTTTCCCCGACACGATGAAGCAATATGACGACTACACTATTCGTGAGGCTCTTCATAATTGTATTGCCCATCAAGACTACACTCTTCAGCAACGTATCAATTTCGTGGAAAATCCTGGTTACTTGTATTATTCTAATGCTGGCACATTCATTCCTGGCACTTTGGAGAATGCTTTGAGGAACGAAGAACCTCAGACGTATTTCCGCAATGAATGTCTGTGCAGGGCTATGGTCGATTTCAACATGATTGATACCGTGAGTCGTGGCATCAAGAAAATGTTTAATGAACAATGGCGCAGACATTTCCCTATGCCCGACTATGAGATTGACCAAATCAAGAAGAAAGTAGTTGTCCGCATCTATGGCAATGAAATAAACAAGCGATACACTGATTTATTGAAGACAAACGACACTCTTTCACTATGGGATTGCATCTCGCTCGATGCCGTTCAAAAAGGTAGAACAATTCATGAGGATATAGCGCAAGATTTGCTCAAACGTGGACTGATAGAAGGTGAGGCTCCGCATTACAGCATATCTCTTAGCATTGCAAAGGACACGCACCAACTGCCTTCTTACACCAAAACCAAAGGATTAGATAAGGAGAAGTTGCGTCAAATGGTTCTACAATATCTCAGCAATGCTGGCGACGAAGGTGCCAAGCGAGATAGTATATACGAATATCTCAAAGATGTACTTCCTGCCAACAAGACGGAAGAGCAACAGCTTCGCTATGTGGGCAGACTATTAGTAGAATTAAATGAAGAAAAACTGATTGACAGAATAGGATTGAAGTGGATATTGAAAGACTACAATCGGTCGGTTTAATCTCAAACCGACCGAAAAATTCATAATCCGACCGAAAATCCGACCGCTTGAAGACATTCCGACCGAAAATCCGACCACTCTGTCATAAAATAAATGATACGATATATTCAAAAGCCCAAAACAAAATAAGATATGTTATTAGGAAACAAAATAAGATCTCTTAGAGACGAACAAGGAATATTGCAACGCCAAGTGGCTGCATACTTAGAAATAGACACTCCCATGTTCAGCAAGATTGAACGTGGAGATAGGCGAGCAAAGAGGAGCCAAGTAATTCAGATGGCAACATACTTCAAAGTAGATGAAAGGGAAATGCTCACCCTTTGGCTTGCTGACAAAATTCTAAGCGATTTAGAGGGTGAAGATGAACTGAAACTAACAGCCATTGAAACTGCCAAATCCGAGTTAATGGATGTTAACCGCTAATCTGAAGCAAACAATTCATTTTCTGATGTAAACAACACAAGATTGATTTCTTACAGGCAATGGGAACTTTATGGTATCATTTACGCTTGATATCGTAAAGTTTCTTTTGATTTACAGGGACTTACAAAATGTGTACTGGTTCAATCGTGGGACAGAACTTATTATTTGCTTCTGAGGTCTTCGACTACCTGTACGTCAAATAAATGAGTAAAGCCCACGCTGGTGCGTGAGCGTTCACACTTTACTCTTGACGTACTTTTGAAATTGTCGAAGTTTCAGAAGCAAGAAATAAAGCTAACGCTTTTATATGTATGTACCGACACTTTTCGTGCGTGAACGGTACGGGAAATCAAAAAAGCTATTATCGTTATCTATTCATAGGCAAATGATATTAAAAATTTCACTGTTACAAATATAAACAAAATTTCTTAAAAATAGCTTTAAGCCAAAAGCATAACACCACAATTTTCAGCAGATCAACCTCCGAACGATACAGATCATATTATCTGCAAAGAGAAGCAAAAGAGCTTAAACAAGTTTGGCTTATCTCTTACCCTTCATTATCTTTGCTCCAGATAGGATGCGCCTCGGAAAAACTATGGGCAAGTTCTCGATTTCTCGCGGTTTTTACTATATTTGTTCTATTAAGACTAATTACTATGGAATCACTCAAGGAACTCTATAAAATCGGTACCGGACCCTCGAGCAGTCATACGATGGGTCCCAAGAAGGCAGCCGAAGCATTCGTCAAACGGGCTTCCGATGCCGACCGGTACAAGGTAACGCTGTACGGATCGCTGGCAGCTACCGGCAAAGGGCACATGACCGACGTGGCGATCCTCTCCGTGCTGGAGCCCGTGGCTCCAACCGAAATCGTCTGGCGTCCCGACATCTCCCTGCCGTTCCACCCCAACGGCATGCGTTTCGAAGCCTTCAAAGCGGGACAACCCGTCGACGCATGGGTGATTTACAGCGTCGTCGGGGGCGCTCCGGCCCACGCGGAACCAGCACAACATCACCCTGAC
>ENA-OQLI01001312-OQLI01001312.1-human-gut-metagenome-genome-assembly--contig:-NODE-1312-length-18896-cov-3.926208_pt1 | contig 18896 bp, 23 predicted proteins | sample MGYA00242805_ERZ504812 | MGnify/ENA primary metagenome ERZ504812 (study PRJEB26092, sample SAMD00036430) | human gut metagenome | host: Homo sapiens | study: EMG produced TPA metagenomics assembly of... | reverse complement strand
GGCCTAACCCCGGTCTCTTCCAGCGGTTTTGGATCGCGAGGACGGCCAACGCCGTAAATATAAGTTAGTGCTACTTCCAAACGCTTCTCGCGGGGAAGATCAACACCGGCAATACGTGCTGCCATTACTTTTCTCTCCACATTGTTCCCGGAGGCCGTCGCGCTACCTTCCGTTCCCGGCCCAGGCCTCCGGACCTGGGGTCACCATCTATTTCAGAGGTGCCGGTAGCGCGCTGTCATCTCAGCTAGCCTTGACGCTGCTTATGCCGAGGGTTCTCACAAATCACCATGACAACGCCGTGGCGACGAATCACCTTGCATTTCTCACAGATCTTCTTAACGCTAGGTTTAACCTTCATAATTTTCCTCTACGCAGTGGGAATATCCACCGCCAATACTGTTTTACTTGTATCGGTAGACGATTCGACCGCGCGACAAATCGTAGGGACTAAGCTCTACTACCACGCGATCTTCCGGTAAGATTCGGATATAATGCTGACGCATTTTGCCCGAAATGTGCGCAAGCACTTTGTGACCATTCTCGAGCTCTACCCGAAAATAAGCATTCGGAAGTGCCTCTACAACGGTGCCTTCGACCTCTACAACGCCTTCTTTTTTAGCCATTTATCCTTCACTAACCTTGTCCACACAGGATGACCAGCGGGTACAATATACCCTTTAGCCACAAACCCAATAAACAACTTTACGTTAGTAACAGGACAAAGCTAAAGCTGACAGAGGGTTAAATCCGTCACGCAAAGGGCGCTTAGCGCCTGTCTATTTGCAATGTTCACAAAAAGACAACCCTTACCCTAAATCCGTACAGGTTTAACCCCAAAAGGCGCCAATGCGTCCTCGCCACAATCCGGTTGGTTAAGGACACAGATTCCCTCCTCAAGTACCGCAACCTGCGCCTCCCAGTGGCACGCCAATGAGTGATCAACAGTTTTAACCGTCCAACCATCGGCAAGAGTAGTGACCTGATTAGAACCACAAGTCAAAATCGGCTCCACACACAACACCATTCCGGGTTTTATGGCCGCTGAACGTCCCGCAGCCCGAAAGTTAAACACATCGGGCGGCTGATGCATGGCAGTACCGATTCCATGCCCAGTGAACTCTTCAACTATTCCCGCAGTCCAGCCGGAAGTTTCCGCAAAGGCATCAACCTCGTCCTCTATCGCTGCCCCAATATCATTCACCCGGGCACGAGGACGAGCCATAGCTGCTACCCCTGCCCAGGTACTCCTCCGGGTGATTTCCAATAGCTGCTCTTTTTTAGAGGACGTGGGGTAGCTGTGTGCCGAGATTGAGGGTGCTGGCTTCGGGGCTGGTTCTTCCCCGATAATCACCGAAAAGGCAGAATCCCCGTGCCACTGCTTACCATCTTTTTCCAGGTAGCATCCGCAATCAAAACTGACCAAATCGCCAACTTCAAAGGGAATGCTATCCGGAATACCATGCACTACCGTGTCATTTACCGAGATACAGATAGTTGCGGGGTAATCGTAGTAGCCAAGAAAATTGGATTTGGCATTATTATCTGCGATTATCTGCGCGGAAATCTCGTCTATTTCACGGGGAGTAACTCCGGCTTTTGCTGTCTGCCACACGGCCTCATGAATCTGATTAACAACCAACGCTGCCTGGCGCATATACCCCAGCTGGGTGCGATTTTTTATCTCAATCCCCCGCCGAAAAAGCATAGGTGCTTCTTTCTGTCCTTAACGCATCTCTAGCTAAGCTTGGATTTGATACAATCCCAAACCTGGTCGATAGAGCCGTTTCCGTCAATATTTATCAGCAACTTTGCCTCGCGGTAGTAACGCACTAGCGGCTCGGTTTGTTCATGATAAACCTGCAGGCGGCGGCGAATCACCGGTTCGGTATCGTCAGAGCGGTGTTCAATCTCGGCGCGCTTGAGTAACCTGCCGACAACGTCCTCTAAATCTACATCCAGGTTGATAACCGCATCTAGCTGCGTATCTAAATCCTTAAGAACGCTGTCCATAAAATGAGCCTGTTCCAGATTTCGCGGATACCCATCAGCTAGGAAGCCTCGGCTAAAACGCTCAGATTTCAGCTCAGATTCCACCAGAGAGCTGATTATTGAATCCGGGACTAGCTCCCCCCGGTTGATTAGCTCTTTTGCTTTAATACCTAGCTCTGTACCTTCCTGCATCTGGGCACGCAGCATCGCCCCCGTGGAGAAAGTGGGAATATCTAGCAGTTCGCAAATCCTACGCGCTTGAGTACCTTTACCAGCACCCGGAGCACCCAGAATAACTAGACGCTTAATCATTTGAGGAATCCTTCATAGTGATGCTGCTGCAACTGAGCATCAATCTGCTGTACCGTCTGTAGACCTACGCCCACCATAATCAACAGCGTGGTTCCCCCGAAAGGCAACTGGGTGACTTTAAGCGGAATCAACGCCACAATCGGAACCATAGCGACTATCACCAGGTAAAGAGCACCGGCACTGGTAATCCGACTAATCACGTAGTGCAAATAGTCGGCAGTGGGAGCCCCAGCCCGAATACCGGGGATAAAGCCACCGTACTTCTTCATATTGTCGGCGATTTCCTCGGGGTTGAAGGTGATTTGAGTGTAGAAAAATGCGAATCCCAATACCAACAGCGCGTAGCAAATCAGATACAGCAGGGAGTCGTGCTGGAAATTGTCGTTTATCCATCTAACCCAACCGGCATCGGGTTTACCGAAGCGGGAAATCATTTGCGGCATAGCGAGCAGCGAAGCAGCGAAAATTACCGGGATAACCCCCGACATATTGATTTTCATGGGGATATAGGTGGTAGAACCGCCGACCATCCGCCGACCCACCATTCGTTTAGCGTACTGCACGGGGATGCGGCGTTGAGCCTGTTCCACGAACACGATTGCCAGGGTAATCAGGGCAACCAGGGCAAGAATAACTAGGACTTTCCAAACTCCGCCGGAAGCCCCAATGGATTGCAGGTGGGCGGGCATATTTGCCACAATGCCGGTGAAAATCAGCAAGGACATACCGTTACCGATACCATTTTCAGTGATTAGCTCTGCCAGCCACATGATCAGACCGGTACCAGCAGTCATGGTTACCATCATTATCAGATAGTTAATCGCTGATTCGTCAGGAATGATGGGTTTAGAGGGAGAGCATCCCTGTAGCAACTGCCCGGAACGAGCCATGTAGATGATGGTTACCGATTGCAGCACCCCCAATCCGATGGTCAGGTAGCGGGTGTACTGGGTCATTTTAGCTTTTCCGGCTTGACCCTCGCGGTGAAGATCCTCGAAGCGGGGAATAACCACTCGCATCAGCTGGATAATAATTGAGGCCGTAATATAGGGCATAATCCCCATGGCGAATACGGACAGAGACAGTAGCGCTCCCCCAGAGAACAGGTTCACCAAGTCGAGTAGACCATTCTGTTCATTATTTTTCAGGCAGGCCTGTAGGTTCGGATAGTTCACTCCCGGTGAGGGAATATGGGAACCAACCCGATACAGCGCCATAATCGCCAAGGTGAACAGGAGCTTTTTCCTAAGATCGGGCGTTTTGAACGCCTGTACGAATACGCTAAGCAAACTGCCTCCAGCACTATGTCTTTTAAGGGCATATAAAAGAAGATTCTTTAACCCTTAGTAGCCTACACAATTTTGCCCTCTAATAGCACATGCAAAGCTTAATGCCTGGAATAAGATTCGAGGGTCGTAAGTTTTTGAGGGAATACTGTCTTAGATTTTTAAGGGCAGGTGCAAGGTTAAGTACCAGCGTAGGTGATTGGTATAAAAACTGACGCTAGAGCCTAAAACCCAAGCTAGAGACAACGACCAGAACCAGCGTTGAAGCTAATATGTACGTGATCAAAGTGATTAGCAGTGACAGAGCCCCGGTTTTCCATCCCCTGCCAGCTGCGTCCAGGCATCCAGATTTTTTGCTTCCAGATTACATATTTCACATTCAAATCTTGGCTGTTACTAATTGCCCAGTTGGCAATGGTGTCTCCCAAAGCGCTTGAAACGGGAACCATCACGTCAAGAGCGAGACCTTTACCGTGATCGCGAGAATCTCCGGGGCGAAAACCACCGATATTGGTAACCCCAAAACGCTGGGAAATCATAGTGCGTACTTGGCGCGGCCAGGCCTGTACCCGGGGATCACCGCTAGGGGGAACACAGTTGGGGGTCTGAGCTTGGGGCAAGGCAGTATCCGAACTGTCGCTAAGAAGGGTGGTGGAAACTCCCGCGGAACTAGCGTTTACCTTACTGGAAGGGAGCTTAACATCTTCATCAACAGAAACAGCCTGGTTGTAAAGATTTTCCTGCAACATATTGCTGGCTAGTTGCGAAACGTTCACACTGGTACTGTTAGCGCCAGCCGAAGGATGAACAGAATCGGCAGCTACTAATCCCAAAGCTGCCATAACCACGATTGGTGCCATCAACCAGGTTTTACGCACTATATCTCCTGAGGGTCATGTCGCCGTTTGTTTGCGCCGCCGACATATAACGATTTAGTAACAAATATGTTTCGAGTATAAATGCCGACAACTACCAGGTGTCAATCCTTGATAAAAGCGAGTCATAAATCACTGCCCTATTCCCAATGCCCGGTACTTACTGGTCAAAAGATAAAATATGGGGCTAATACCCGAATTGTGCGCTTCCGAAATAGGCAAAGCAGAAAAAATTAGAAATGGTTTACAAACCCCAAATTGAGCATAAAGCTAGAAAAATGGGCATTAGCCCAGAAAAATAGTTTCGGGCGGGGAGATTTCCTCCCCGCCCGAAACTATTAATCTATATAGATTTAAATCTAGCTAAACCCTTAAAGCTACAGCTCAAAGAGCAGACTAGAACAATTAGTCTTGCTCGCGCTTGCTCAGCGAACCCCCGGCAGCTTCAATCTTCTCTTTAGCAGAAGCAGACCAAGCATCTACGATTAGCTCCAGTTTCACCGAGATTTCCCCAGTGCCCAGAACCTTAACCAAAGAGTTCTTGCGAACCGCTCCCTTGGAAACTAAATCATCAACCGTAACCGCTCCCCCTTCAGGGAAAAGGTCTTGGAGGCGATCCAGGTTCACTACCTGATAGACAGTAGCGAAGGGGTTCTTGAATCCGCGGAGCTTCGGTAGGCGCATATGCAAAGGCATCTGACCACCCTCGAAGCGAGGATGAACGTTCTTGCGAGCTCCCGTACCTTTAGTACCACGCCCAGCAGTCTTACCCTGTGAACCTTCACCGCGACCCACGCGCTTACGACGCTTATTAGCTCCGGGAGCTGGACGCAAATCGTGAAGCCGAATCACGCCCTCTTTAGTGGTCTCCTCTGCCTCGGTTACCTTAGTATCTTCAGCCATTAACCAATCTCCTCTACCTGCACCAAGTGGGCAACTTTGCGAATCTGACCACGAATAGCCGGATTATCTTGATGCTCCACACTGTGACGAATCTTGCGCAGACCCAGCGATTGCATAACGCGCCGCTGATTCTGGTTGGTATTCACCAAACCTTTAACCTGGGTGATTTTCAGCTTACTCATCAGGCATTCACCTCTTCAGCTACCCCGTCAGCGGCTTTCTCCGCCTCGTCCTTTTTAGCCTTTTCAGCTTTCTCGGCGCGAGCCTCAGCTTGAGCCCGCAACATTGCCTCGGGAACAACCCGTTCAACCGGAAGTCCACGGCGAGCCGCAACCTCTTCCGGACGCTGCAGCATCTTCAGAGCAGCCACCGTAGCCTGCACGATGTTCAAAGCGTTAGCGCTACCCAAAGACTTGGTTAGCACGTCATGAACGCCCGCGCATTCCATGATTGCACGTACCGGACCACCGGCGATTACCCCGGTACCGGCAGAAGCAGGACGAAGCAAAACCACGCCAGCAGCTTTCTCACCCTGTACCACGTGAGTGATAGTGCGCCCAATCATCGGTACTTGGAAGAAGTTCTTCTTCGCGTCCTCCACGCCCTTGGAAATAGCTTGGGGAACCTCTTTAGCCTTGCCGTATCCGACACCAACCATGCCTTCACCGTCACCGACTACTACCAGAGCGGTGAAAGCAAAACGACGTCCGCCCTTAACTACTTTAGAAACACGGTTAATGGTAACTACGCGCTCTAAATACTGATTCTTTTCCTGCTCACGACGATTGTCGCGGCGGCCCTTACGCCCCCGGTCTTCGCGGCCTTTGCCACGGGATTCCCGGGAATCGGCGTTTTTATTTTCTTCAGCCATTATTTTCCCTCTCCTCTACAGCTTCAGACCGCCATCGCGGGCACCTTCAGCCACCGCGGCGACGCGACCATGATACTTGTTGCCGCCGCGATCAAACACGACAGCCGTGATGCCTGCCTCTAGGGCACGCTTGGCGATACGTTCACCTACCAGGCGAGCCGCATCTACTTTCTTCATCTTTTCGCCTCGCTGCTCCGCTTCCAAAGTGGAAGCTGAAACCAAGGTGTGACCCAAGTCGTCATTGACAACCTGGGCAACCATGTGGCGGTTAGACCGAGTAACCACCAGACGAGGGCGCTGCTCCGTACCATATACGCGTTTACGAACCCGAATATGGCGGCGCTTGCGAGCGACGAATTTGCCTTTACCTTTAGGGGTATATGACATTTACTTACCCGCCTTTCCGGCCTTGCGACGAACGAATTCGCCCTTGTAACGAATACCTTTGCCCTTATAGGGTTCCGGAGGACGAATCTTACGGATCTTCGCAGCGGTCTCGCCCACTAGTTCCTTGCTAATGCCGGAAATAGTGAACGACAAAGCGCTATTCACCTTAAATTCGATTCCTTCGGGAGCTTTGAATGGTACCGGGTGTGAGAAGCCTAGCTGCAGCTCAATATCACTACCGCGAGTCAATACGCGGTAACCGGTCCCCACGATTTCCATTTCTTTGGTGAAACCGTTAGTTACACCCTCAATCATGTTGGAAATCAAAGAGCGGGTAAGACCGTGCAAAGAGCGAGCCTGGCGAGTTTCTTCTACCCGATCAACCAGAATTTTACCATCCTCTTCACGAATGGTGAGCGCACCGGTAAAAGTACGTTCCAGCTGACCTTTAGGTCCTTTAACCGAAACATTCAAGCCATCGATTTTTACTTCCACACCTGCCGGTAGGGAAATCGGAGTCTTGCCAATACGTGACATTCCTAATTCCCTCCCTTACCAGATGTAGGCGAGAACTTCCCCGCCTACGCCCTTGTCTTGTGCCTGACGGTCAGTCATAAGACCGGAAGAGGTGGACAAAATTGCCACCCCAAGGCCTCCCATGACCTTCGGCAACTGAGTGGATTTTGCGTATTTACGCAGACCCGGCTTGGAAACCCGCTTGCAACCGGTGATTGCCCGTTCGCGCTTGCTTCCGTATTTTAGGGTCAGAGTGAGAGTCTTACCCACGCGGGCATCACTGACTTCACTCTTGGCTATATAGCCCTCATTTTCAAGAATCTTTGCGATTCCCGCCTTCATTTTTGATGAAGGCATAGACACAGTGTCCAAATGCGCCGCATTGGCGTTACGCAGACGTGTGAGCATATCTGCGATGGGATCTGTCATTGTCATTTTGGGGTTCTAACCCTTCCTCGCTGCGGTTTCTCTATCAGACCTGCAACGTAGTAGTTTTTACCAACTGCTCTTAGTTACGCCCGGCAGTTCGCCCCGCAGAGCGAGCTCACGCAGGCAAACACGGCAAAGTCCAAACTTGCGATACACCGAATGGGGGCGTCCGCAGCGGTTGCACCGTGTGTATCCGCGTACTTTGAACTTCGGCTTACGATTCGCTTTATTCTTCAGCGCCGTTTTCGCCATTAACGTTCCTCCTTAAACGGGAAGCCTAGTAACTTTAGCAGTGCTCGACCTTCTTCATCACTGTTAGCAGTGGTAACCACAGTGATATCCATACCACGTACGCGATCAATCGAGTCCTGATCAATCTCGTGGAACATGGCCTGTTCGGTCAAGCCGAAAGTGTAGTTACCGTGACCATCAAACTGTTTGGGGCTTAGTCCCCTAAAGTCACGGATACGCGGCAGCGCGGTAGAAACCAAACGGTCTACGAACTCCCACATCCGATCGCCACGAATAGTAACGTGAGCGCCGATTGGCTGACCGGCACGCAGCTTGAACTGGGCGATAGATTTGCGTGCCTTAGTAACAACCGGTTTCTGTCCGGTAATCGCGGTCAGGTCACGAATCGCGCCCTCCATTAGTTTGGAGTCATGAGAGGCATCGCCTACACCCATGTTTACGACAACTTTTGCCAGACCTGGAATCTGGTTTACGTTTTCGTATTCAAACTTGTCTTTCAAAGAATTACGGATTTCTTCCTGGTAACGCACTTTTAGGCGCGGAACTAGAGTCTTTTCTTCAGCCATTAGATGTCCTCCCCAGAACGCTTCGCGTAACGTACCCGAACGGTACGCAGACGTCCTCCGCGTTCTGCCTGTTCCTCACGGAAGCCAACCCGGGTAGGCTTCTTGGTCTTGGGATCAACTAGCGCCACATTAGAGATGTGAATCGGAGCTTCCCGGTATTCGATACCGCCGGTTGCCTGTCCCTGCTGGTTCTGACCCGCGCGAGTGTGGTGAGTGCGGATATTAACCCCCTCGACCAGTACGCGGTCACTGGAACGGTATACCTCAAGTACCCGCCCCTGCTTGCCGTTATCCCCTGGTTTAAGGGCGGGCAAACCTTTTTCAGCGCGGCGCTCGTTGCGCTTAGCTAGTTTTTTCTCGTCACTGGTACGGCCAGCAATAACCTCTACCAGATCGCCTTTCTTAATTTTCGCTCCCATTACAGCACCTCCGGAGCCAGCGAGATAATGCGCATGAACTTCTTGTCGCGAAGTTCACGCCCGATCGGCCCGAAAATACGGGTTCCGCGCGGTTCACCACTGGGCTGGATAATAACTGCGGCGTTTTCATCAAAGCGGATGTAGGAACCATCCTGGCGGCGACGCTCTTTACGAGTGCGCACAATTACCGCTTTAACAACTTCGCCTTTCTTGACATTGCCGCCGGGGATAGCGTCTTTAACAGTGGCAACAATGGTGTCACCGATACCTGCAAAACGCCGCCCGGAGCCGCCCAACACGCGAATACAAAGTAGTTCCTTTGCACCCGTGTTGTCAGCGACCTTTAGTCGCGACTCTTGTTGAATCATCGTGTTCTCCTAAAATCGGGATGCAACACACCCCTTAGGTTGTTTCTTCCTGTTGCCCGGCTATGCCGGCTCCCCAGGTAACCGCGAAAGTGGCAGACTCAAAATGCTCTGCTTTTGCAGCGCACAGGTCTCTGCCGCGGCATTCCAGGGCGGAATGCAACTCTCTTAGCTTAGTTTAGAATCGCAGGTAAATGAAAGTTAGCTCCCCTATTTGTGCTGTAAGTTTCCTCACCCACAGACTTCCGGCTCGTTGCCGCGTTTATAAAAGAGCCCGCGGCGAGAAAAGTTGGGGGTAAAGATTGCTGCGTCCCATCTTTCCCGATGCCGGGAAATAGCGGATTGCTCTTTGCTAGGCACTGTTTCCACGGTCGCTAGCTGGTAGCGATATTCGCGTCCGGAAATATAAGTAAACACCACTTTGGAACCGTCTGGCAGATTCTTGAAAGACGCAAACTGCTGGTTGCCGGCGCTATCGGAGATTACCAGATTCCCGAACCAAAGCCATCGGCTTCCTCTCCTAAGACCAAATCGTCGGCAAAGCCATGCTAATCGTCTCTCCCCCTATCCCACTTCAGCTAAGTCCGTTAGGGTGTTGCGCGGGGATTAGCCTTTTCCGTCCTCACACCAAGAGTAAATACGCATAAAACTAACAGTAACCCCTGGTAGGCACTATAATTAGTTCAGCAGTATCCATCGGGAAATGGGGATAAGTCATGCAGCTAACCAGACGCAGAAACGTTACCAGAGCCATCCATTCTGCCGAGCTCGAAGGCCAGGCAGTATCCTCTGATTTCATCGATGATGCCAACGAATACATTAAGGAAACTATAAACGCTGACGAATTGGTGAACGTACTAAGAATCGGATTATGAAAAGAGAGTCAGTGAGCCCAACCAAGTGATAGATGCAAACCACCAAAGCCCTAGCCAGAGATTTAGGTACCAGAAAATATGCCTCCACAAGACCAAGAACCCCATCCGGAACACGGCCAGGAAGATCAGCTGACCCCGTACGCTGAGGTCGCGAACTACCCTACCCCGGCAGAAGCTGCGATAGCATTCGCTGACGTTGCGATGAGTCTTGCCGATATGCCGGTGACTGACCCTAGAACTCGCGCCCTAGTGCGTCAGGTGGCAGAACAATCCCTCAGCGCCGATGAAGCCGTAAAAATTGGTTTATCCGAGATTCTGGACAAGTAACATTAGTCGCGGCAGGGATGAGCATTATGCTCGGGCAAGTGATTTGGCAAGCGTAATGCGAACCAGTTCACTGGTAGTGAGTTGCTGCTCTCTTGCTGTCGCAATCAACGCTCTTTTCATGGCTACCGGAATTTTTACCGATAGAGTTTCACTCCCCTCGCTGCTTAAAGAGCAGGGAGAGCCGTGGATGACCTGACTCAGATTTCTTTCGCCTTCCGGAAATGTTCCTTGTGCGTAACCCCGCTCCCAAGCATTTAGCTTCTCATCGGTTATTATTTGTCCGTCTATGGCAGCAAAAGCGCTCATCATTGTTCCTTACATCCCTAGTTCTTTAAGAAAGGCTTTGGTAGGAGGGGTCATAGCATGAAATATTCGCCACCTACCTTGGGAGCTAGAATAAATACGGTCGTGCCCAAGGCTCCAATTCTCTGTTTTATATTCCTGAGCGCGTTGCTCAAGATCCGCATCAGAGAGTTCAAACTCGTTCATCAGTTCGTCAATCGAGGCCGGCGAAGTCTCTGTGGGAATGAACTCAGATTCTCTGTCCTGTGCATGCTGATTTCCTTACTCCAAGTAATCTTATTTGTCGCGGTAATGGGAGCCGCACTGCCAAATTTCGAGTTGAGAGTTCTTGATTCTAAATACGATTCGATTTTTCTCATCGATGCGGACACTCCAGAAACCCATAAATCACCCTTGAGCGGTTCAGGCTTTCCGATGCAGTCGTACCCGTTACGCTTAATATCCGTGATAAGTCGATTTATTCGACGTAACGTCTTTTTGTCGCGAGTCTGCCAAGTGAGGTAATCCTCCCACCCCTCCTCGCTCCACACGATTTGCATGATTACATTCTTCGATCAGATCGTGCGGAACGAGCTGCTTTCTACCTGCTTCGACCTCGTCAATCGCTTTCTTGAGGCGGGAAAGATTCTCCTCTGAGTAAAAGGGGTCAGCCGAAACCTCGAACGGTATCCGACGCTCACGACCAACTTTTTTTGCAAAAATCGTGAACGCTGCACTCATTGAAAGCCCAAGTTCCCGGCAGGCACTTTCCATCAAACGTTTATCGTCTGCCTTTAGTTTGAAATTGACGTTAACGGTGTTGGTTGCCATCTGTATCCACCCCTTTCTCTAAAATATTTTATGAATAAATAAATAAAAATACAGGAGATTTAATTTATTGTTTATGGTGTTTTTATTTATCAAACCAGGCTTGGGGCGTGCTTTAGGAATTGAAAAACCCCGTCACCGCTGGATTGCGACGAGGACGAGGTTTGACGCGCTACCTATACGTAAGGTACGCCGGTGTGTTGACTTTTAGAACGTACATGCCCGAAAATTGGATAGCAGGTGGCCTTGGTCTAACCGGCCAGCACCCATCTGTCCGGCTGTGATTTACAGTCACTTTCCCGGTAAAAATGCACCGTTGGGTTGCATATACATACTCCGTGTGCCTCCTAGAAATCTAGGAGGCACACGCTTTATAACCTGAGGAAGAGAAGAACAGTAGCTCTCTAGTTGCGACTCCGCTTATGAGAGATGGCGAGGCAACCGGCAAAGGCGTCACGACATCCTCATTCGGGGAATTGGAAAACCCATCACCGCGGAATATCAACCTGGACGGGGGAATTCACCTTTCGCCTCAGGAATGAACTCCCCCAATCCCGCAGCGCGGCTGCTTACCGCATGTGCACAGATTTGCTTCTACGGCTAATCAGTAGCGCACCAGCGGTGCTGAGCGAAGCGAGAAGCGCTAACGCGGTCAGACCCACAGAACCGGTATTAGATAATGCCGGTTTCTTCCCTGCCGTTGCCGGAGCGCTCTGACCCGGTTTAGGCGAGGAAGCACCCTCACCCGCAGGTTTAGTTTCCGGTTTACCGGTACCAGGGTTAGGGGTAGTTCCAGGCACATCTTCACCTGGTTTCGTGCCGGGTTCAGTAGGATCGGTACCTGGTTGCGCGTCAGCCTTTACGATCACTTTCACCGTGATTTCTTCACTGCTGCCATCTTCATAAGTAACGGTCACTACTGCCGAAAGCTCTCCTGCTTCCTCGGTACTGGGCGCATTACCTTTCCACGCAAACTTGACTTTAGTTAAATCAGTTGGCGCCTTCCCTTTAAACGTAATTACCTTACTTAGTTCCGGCAGCTTCTCACCTTTTTTAACCGTGATCGGATCGGCCTGCGGAGTATAGACATCTTTATCAGGAACGGTCTCAGCTGGGGTCAAATCTTCCCAGCAGAATTCGCCCGAGTCCTTCGCTACCCCAAAGTTGTGGGCGCTAGTGTTATTTTCGAAAACATAGCCGTCTTTAGTTTTAGCTATCAGCTCTTTTGCTTGGTTGATTTCCCAAGTGACCTGCTCAGTATCATTAGGTTTAATCCAATTTGCATTAGGCTCCGATTTCCCATTAGCCACCCATTTATTACAAGGATCGTTCACCTGAGGGGTTTGCGGAATCTTTACCTTGGTCAAGGGTTTAGCATTAACGCTAATCTCCACGACAATGTCTTCACTGCTGCCATCAGCATAAGTAACAGTGATGGTTCCCCTGATATTACCGACTTTGTCCGTGCTAGGTGTCGGCGCTTTCCAAGCGAACTTCACTTTATCTAAATCGGTAGGCATCTGACCGGGAGTATCCGGGAATTTAACCACGTCTTTAAGCTGCGGAAGAGCATCTCCCGCTGTCAAAGAAATCGGGTCAGCGAACGGGTGGTACCGGTCTTTGTCACTCACGCGGGTAAACTTAAATTCCCACGAGGACGTGGCGGAGGGTTTAAGGCTATAACCATCCTTTGCCCTGGCGGTTACGGTAACCGTCACCGGAGCATTCACATCAGCCTGATTGGGACTGACATTTACTGTTCCGGTCACTACTTTTCCGTCAACCAGGTATTCAACGCCCTCTACCTCAGGTAACGTGTAGCTGCCGATATATTCATTCCCGCCTTGGGCAAAGTCGTCATCGCGACTGCTGGGGGCTTTCGGGGTCACATAGGCGGTAAAAGTCCAGGTACCTGTGACGGTTTCGTCTTTAGCTATATTCGTGATTGTCTTAGGTTCCCAGCCCTTGAAGTCATAAATCCCCTTATCGGTCACCACTTGTTTCTTCACTGGTTCAGCCAGGGTCACCGTGCTACCAGCAGCAATATCGCTTTGCGAGGCTGGTAGGAGCTTTTTCACGTCCTCGGGGAGGGCGTCGAAATCGTTAAAGCGGTAAGTGACCGTGTAGGTCTTGGGTGCGTCTTTATAGATGTTGGTAGCAAACTGATTGGTGTTAGTTTTATACGCTAGGAAAATTGCGCTCTTTAACTGTTCCACCTTTGTTTGCGTAGGCATTTTGCTGTACCAGCCCGATTGCTGCAGAATATTATTTTTAAGGTCGTCCTCCACAGCCGCATCCATCAGCTTTTTGAGCTGAGCGTAGGTGGTAATCTGCTGGGTCTTTCCCTCCCAATTAATAGTGATTGGTTTTAGGTTATCTTTCTTAGCAATCCGCTCGGCATATTGAGCTTTTTTGAAATCCGCCATAGTGCGGTATTTACCGTCGCTCACCTTAGAAATAATCACGTCGTCGCTAAACTGAGTATTTTGCGCAACGTTGTCTGGTTTTAGCTGATCAGACAGGTAGGGAACCATACCCTCGTAGTAGCCGTATGCCGAAAGCATTTCCCAGCTTAGGCGCTTAGTGTGGATATCTCCGCTCATACCGTTAGGATTATGGGGTGCTCCATAAATCGGGGTAAACAGGGGAATCGCATAGTAGCCGTTATATTTAGCGGTACCGGTTACTTTCTGCCCATCAACCATGAGTCGATAGGCAACCGCGTTCATATCTACCAGGTCATTGATTGTTTTAAGATTCTTAGCCTCATCGACACTGATATTTTCAAACTTTTCATCTTTCTTTTCATCTTTGCCGGACAAGGTGGCTTTATTGAATAGCTTTGCTTTAGTGGGATCGTCTTTGGATAAAGCTACCTCAGCTTCTAAATAATCCAGGGTATAGATTAAATCCATCTGGTTGCCGTAATAGGTTTTCAAATCCTCGGCTGTCTGGAAACGGTCAGGGGTTTTATTGCCGTAGGGGTTTTGATCGCTGCGATCAAAAATCTGGTTGAGGTCGAAGTTTGCCCCTTTATCAGTGGGATCGTTCTGATGCCACGGCTCGAACACGCCTCGAGTAATCAGTTCGGCACTCGCCCCGGAACGCTGACCATATCCGGCAAAATGAACTTGATTCGCCATTTGGTGCGTGTGTTCGTGAGCATAGGTGGTCAGCCCGCGGTCGTCTAGACCATTGGCTAACCAGTAGTGGATCTGTCCGCTATTAATGTCGGCCACTCCATCTGCCTGTGTGAAAGTAAAATAGTAGCCTAACGGGGTCATAAACTCTTTAACTCCGCTGGCAACCCCAGCACCCTGTTTAGGCGACCACCGTTTTGCAGCAGAAGTCTCATTCGGGTTCTTAATCTGCTGGTTGTCCCATACGCGGCGGTTACCTACAAGTTGTGCGCGTTGTTTATCCTCTTTTGCTAGGCGATACCAAAAATCTAAATAGTCGGCTTGGCGTTCAGCAGCATATTCGACCTTGTTGTCAAAAGCCTCTAGTTCTGCCCTATAGGCATCTGGATCAGCATCTTTGAGTGCTCGATTCACATAGGTGTCGGTCAGACCATACATGATGGACTCCACTGTCGAAGCCACATACAGAGAGTTCTCTGACACGTTCAACAGGGCAAGTAGCTCCGCCTGACCATTTGCTTCACCCTTGAGCTTATCGAATACCCGATAGGGAGCAGTTGGGTTTGCTTTCGACTTCTTTTCATAAATTACTGCTTTAGAGGTTTTCCAAAACCAATCAGCAGGGTTTTTACCGGTCTTAGTCACCTGGTCATTGAGAAAAGTACCTAAATCGGTTTGGTCAGCTATCTTCCCACCTAAAACATCCTTAAACAGTTTAGGAGTAGACAACATTTTGCGTTGGTCGGCGCTCTGCTGCCCAATAGCTTTGACTATATCCAGGGGAGCGTATTCTTTCCCGAAAGCATTATTTTCCGTCATCAGCTGGCGAGCAACCGTAGCGCCCTCTTTTATGTTGAAACCATAGTTACGTTGCAGATAGGCAGCGCCAATCAGGAAACCAGCAGTATCGTTTTTAATCGCGTTTACATAATAGGTGACGTCTTTATTCTTCCCCGCAGCAGCTACCTGAGAATCTGCTTTTATCATTAGCGGGAGGATGGTGGGTAAATCCTGTTTGATTTGGTTGAATGCGCCCTCCATATCGGAAGCGAGTAAGTACTCTTCTTGTAGTGCCTGGAGCACTACCTCTTCCGGGACATCATTAAGGGTAGGGTACTTATCTTTATTGTCCTTCCAAATCGCAACTTTTTTGTTTAGTTTCTCGGCTGCCGTGAAGTTGGTCTTTGCAAGTTTGTCCCGGATGGCTTTATCGCGAAAACCAACGTTCTGGAGGTCAGCGAGAACCTGATCTACCACTTGCTGAACCTGTTGCTCTCCTAAAGCGTCTGCGGCATAAGCACGGGAGACAGCCACCGAACCCGCAATGGTGAGCGTTAAGGCGGTTGCTAAGGCTAAAGCCAATAGTTTAGATAGGCTCTGCGCGAGTTTTCCACGGAATGGAACAGAATAATCCCTCATAATTCCCCAATGCTGTTCGACGCGATATTTTCAACCAATAAAGACTTTTGCATTTTCTTACGCAAGTATCCCCTAGCGACCTTGGGTGATGCAACAAATTCTCGGGTTTTAACCCGAAATTGTTAAGAACAGCTCACTGCCATTGACCTAAGCGACTTAAACCAGTTAAGGGCGAGCTAGAGACCGGCGAACAGCGAGCGTCAGACAAACACCCCTATAAGGAATAGGCCAAATCCGGTGACAAGCCTTTAACAACGACGCTAACCGTATCAACACAGCCCGGAACTAACCTACTATGCTTCAAACGGAGAATTGGGAAAACCCCGTCACCGCTGGATTGCAACGAGGACGGGGTTTGGCGCGCTCGACAGGATTCGAACCTGCAACCTTCTGATCCGTAGTCAGATGCTCTATCCGTTGAGCCACGAGCGCATTTGCCGTTGCCTTAGCAACTACCCTAGTTTAAGACAGAGCCAATAAGCCCTCCAAATTAGCGACAGCTTATTTAATGTGATTCACACACTCGATTTCTAGAGCACAAAACATATGGATGCGGGGAATAGTTATATGCCGAAGGACAAGATTTCAAAATACAAGGGGTGCGGGCGCTAAATATGTGGGAGTAATGACAGGAAAAGCAGGGGGAAAGTTTGATTCGAGTAGGTGCGGTGGGCATAAGAATTCGGAAAACGCCGCCACGTTTTCAAAAATTCTTGGGCAGGAGGACAAGCTTTCCCCTGCACCTGCAACTTCCAGACACGTAACCAGGCAAGCACACCCAGCTGAGGAGCATTATCACGCTCCACAGACAAAAGCACCCTCCCAAAACCGGCAAAACACCCCAATAACGACCACAATTCCCCTCTCGGGAGGGCGCAACTGCACCGGGAGGGTCAAAACGTCACCAAAAAAGGGCGCGGTAGGCGAGAGAAGCGGAAGCACTGACAAGAAGGGCGGGGAAAAGTTTCGTCCAGGCAGATGTGGGGAGCAGTTTCATGCCGCGGGGTAGACACCCTAGCCACCAAGATTCCCTAAAATCGGATACCTGGTAATAAATCTAAATTTCAGTAAATCTTAGGGCGTTAAATCCGTGAAAATGCAAAGCACTTTTCACGGATTTCGGGGCACGGCGGGTAAATATGCGAAAGGAATGACAGAAGTGCGGGGGAAAGTTTGATCCGAGTAGGTGCGGTGGGCATAAGAATTTGGAAAACGCCGCCACGTTTTCCAAATTACTTGGGCAGGAGGACAAACTTTCCCCCGCACCCACAGTTTTCAGACACGCAACCAGGCAACCGTGACCCCAAGTGCAACATTCCCACCCTCCTGATTTCAGGCATACGCGCCGTTTCACCCTCCCGAGACAAAACCACCCTCCCAATACCGGCAAAACACCCCAATATCGACCACAATTCCCATCTCGGGAGGGCGCAACCGCACCGGGAGGGCGAAAACGTCACCAAAAGAGGCGCGACCGGTAAAAGATACGAGAGGGACGAACACTAAATCATCACCTGCAAACCGGATACGTCCTCATTCCAACCGATTCCAACAATCCCTCCAACCGGTGAAGCCGGTCACGAGGCCCCCGGAGTGCTTTTACCGAGCCAGCCCCGCAGCGGTAACGGAAAGCGCAGGGGCAGATTTATGCCGAAGGGTAGACACCCTAGCCAGCAAGATTCCGTAGAATCGGATACCTGGTAAGAAATCTAAAATTCTGTAAGTCTTAAGGCGTTAAATCCGTGAAAATACCAGAGTATTTTCCGGATTTCGGGGCGCGAGGCAAAATCTGCCCCAGCGCGGTAAATTTCGGCAACTCCACGCAACCTAATCAGTAACGAACTGCATAAACAGCTCATTTAAGGACTGGGCGTCCTCATCGGTTTTGCAAATAACCAAAATAGTATCGTCACCTGCAATGCAGCCGAGCACGGCATCAAACCACGCCATATCGATTGCGCCCGCGAGCAGTTGCGCGCCCGCCGCCGGGGTGCGCAGCACTACCTGGTTATGTACCACTGCAGACGATACCAGCAGGTCTTGACACCATTTAGCCAGCTTTTCATTACCGGGATCTTCTTGTCCTCTCCGCACTCGCACCGGATAGGGTTCGGGCAGCATATAGATAGTTTTCCCACTGCTAGCGCGCACTTTTGTGGCACGTAAAGCTAGTAGATCGCGCGACAGGGTGGCTTGGGTGGTAGGGATTCCTCGTTCAGCTAGGTGACTTAGCAGCTGTGACTGACTGGAAATCTCATGCTGGCTGAGAATTTCGCGAATAGCTTCCTCACGTGCAGTTTTAGTAGTTGGTACTGTCCCCATGCCTTTATCTTTCCGCTACATACGCTCGGGAGCTACCACGCCGCAAAGCTCTAAACCATTTGCCAACACTTGCCGCACGGCCTCATTCAAGTGTCGGCGCGCCACGTGAGCGGCGGTTATCTTTTCGTCAGAGCGGGGTATTACTCGGCACTGGTTGTACCAAGTGTGATAGCCGGCTGCCAATTTCTCTAGATATCTGGGAATCCGGTGAGGTTCGCGTTCGTTAGCCGCCAGTTTAAGTTCTGCCGGGTATTGTGCCAAGATGCCTAATAGTTCGTTATCGGCAGGGCTAGAAAGCGTTGAAGCATCATATTTACCGTCAGCTAACACTCCTGCTTCGTCTGCGTTGCGCCCTACTGAACAGGTGCGAGCGTGGGCGTATTGCACATAGTAGACCGGGTTCTCATTTGAATGTGAACGCAGTAAATCTAAATCTATATCTACGGTGGAATCCATTGATACTCGCACCAGCGAATAGCGAGCCGCGTCCACTCCTACCGCGTCTACCAGGTCATCTAGGGTGATTACTGTGC
>ENA-OQLI01001297-OQLI01001297.1-human-gut-metagenome-genome-assembly--contig:-NODE-1297-length-19057-cov-3.687850_pt1 | contig 19057 bp, 16 predicted proteins | sample MGYA00242805_ERZ504812 | MGnify/ENA primary metagenome ERZ504812 (study PRJEB26092, sample SAMD00036430) | human gut metagenome | host: Homo sapiens | study: EMG produced TPA metagenomics assembly of... | reverse complement strand
TACGGACAGCCAGCAGCATACCCGGCATAAAAGAGGAACGGTCAAAGCAGTCAGTACCGAGGCGTAACTGTTCTCCCTGGTTACCTAGGATTACTTCTTGATGGGCATTCGCTCCCAGAATCCGCAAGGAATGAATCCCCACGTCCCCAACTTTCATGCCGCGCGCACCCTCAGGGTCGGTGGTGGTGGCATCGGGGGCTGGCGGAATATCGGCTTGCTTGCGGGCGGCTGCCATTTGCTGGGCGGTTGCTAGCGCTGTCCCGCTGGGGGCATCTAGTTTATTAGGGTGATGGGTTTCTACGATTTCGGCGGAAGTAAAGAACGGTGCAGCCAGCCGGGAAAAAACCATCACCAGCACTGCGGAGAGGGCAAAGTTGGGTGCAATCAATACGTTACGCCCAGTTTCGCGCGCCACTTCCTGAATTTTTGCCTGTGCGTCCTCGTCCCAGCCTGAGGTACCTACTACCGCGTGCGCACCAGCGCGCAAAATCGCCTCGGTATTAGCGAAACTGGCGTTGGGGATAGTGAACTCGACAGCGACCTGCGCTCCCCGCAAAGTTTGTGCCGTGATTTCATCACCGCGACCTAAGCGGGCAACCAGCTGCATATCAGTGCAGTTCTCGATGGCATCACAGCAGGTCTGTCCCATACGCCCACCGGCACCAATTACCGCAACTTTCAGTATGTCAGTCATCTCTATTTCACACCCTCAGGTTTATTCGCATTAATTATTTGGGATTGATCAGGGCAAATAGTCTGTCCGGCAACCGATAAATTGTTGTACCATTCCTGCCGCAAATCCGCCGAATCGACTTTGTTATAAATGTCAAAGAGAGTTTTTTTATTGGCGGCAGAATCCGCCTGCTTTGTATCTAGCAGCCCACATAGGGATTGGGCGGGCCCTAATACCAGTTCGGCGGTTCTTTGATTGTAATGATTCTTTTCCATTACCTGTTTGACGAAACTATTTTGTGCCTCGCTGAGATTAGCTTTCGGGGTGAAACTAACCGTAGGGGTTGCGCTAGGGCTAGAAGTCTCAGGGGCAGCAGTTGGCGAACTGGTCACCTTAGGGTTGGTTTCCTCCGGAACCGGTTTTGTTTGAGGGGACTGGGTGGCGGGGCTACAGCCAGCAAGTAGAGCTGCGCTAACCAGAAAAGGGAATAATCTCTTTAACTTCACCCAATCAGCTTATGACACGGTGGGGCTTACTGTGACTTTCACCTGGGGTGCGTCTAAGAATTGCGCTGCTAGAGAGCAAATATCTGCCGCGGTTACGCGCCGCAGCGCCGCATTCATCTGGTCGATAGTGCGCAGACGTCCTCCGGTAACTTCTGCGCGTCCCAGGCGCGCCATCCGCGCCCTGTTATCGTCCATCCCCAGTAGCACTCCCCCACTGAGCTGCCCTAATGCTTCCTTGAGTTCGCGTTCTTCAACTCCGCTCTCAGCTAGTTTTTCTAGTTCCCTATGCAATAAATCGGTAACCTTTTGCAGATTCTTAGGGGCGCAACCGGCGTAAAGACCAAAGGCTCCGCTGTCAGTGTAGGAGCTATCAAACGCATAGGTCGAGTAGGCTAGTCCCCGCTTTTCCCGGATTTCTTGGAAGAGTCTAGCGGACATTCCCCCCGATAGTATGGTCAGCAATAGACTTAAGGTGTCACGCTGGGGGGAATTGGCGGGCAGGGAACGGGTACCGATAATGATTTGCGCTTGCTCAACCTTTTTATTTAGCTGTTTATCAGCTCTAACGGCTGGAAGGGGTGCGGGGCGGGAAGGGATTTCCGCGTCCTTACCGCTATCAAGTTCCCAACCGTTTTTTGCAGCTGCTGTCATTATCAGTTCTGCCAAATAGTCATGGCTGATGTCACCGGCGGCAGCAACCACCAAATGTTGAGGTTGATACCAGCGTTGATGGTGTGATTTCACTGCCTCTAAGGGGGTAGCAGCTACGGTGCTTGCCGTACCTCCAACTGGTCTACCAAGAGGAGAATCCCCATATAACTGGCTTAAGAATTCTTCGTAGCAAACATCTTGGGGATCATCTTGCGACATGGCCAGTTCGTCCAGGATAACCGCGCGTTCTAGGTCGAAATCTGCCTGTGCCAAGGCTGGGCGCGCTAGCATTTCGGTGAGCACTTCCACCGCCATTGGCAGGTCGCGGGAGAGTACCCGGCAATAATAGTGGGTGGATTCTTTGGCGGTGGCAGCGTTTAGTTCTCCCCCTACGGCATCAAAGGAACGGGAGATTTCCTTCGCGCTGCGGGTGGCAGAGCCTTTGAACAGTAAGTGTTCAAGATAGTGGGTAGAGCCTAGATGTTCCTCACCTTCGTCACGAGAACCTGCCGGAATCCAAAATCCGAGGACGACCGAGGGCGAGGCAGGAACCTGTTGGGTAATCAAGCGGATGCCGCCGGGAAGTATCGACCGCTCAATTAAAGTGCCGTTCTCTTTAATGCTGATGCGAGGACAATCAGCATTGAGGGGAAGTTCAAAATCGTTAATCTCAGGCATATTATTTTCTATTTCCCTCTTGATTTTTTGGGCTTAAAACTGCCGTTTTTTCTGGGATTCTTTATAGCTTTAGCGGTTTCATTTTCTTGGTTAGAGCGTTTCTTGGTTGAGATAGTTTTTATCGCTAAAGCACAACCGAATAAGGCGAAAGTAAAAGCCGAGAAAATCGCGAGCGCAACCGATAATAATTCAGCTTGGGCGCTAGCGGATATGAATGCATAAAGCAGACAAGCCCCAAAACTCAGGATGGAGATGATTAAGGCTCGTCCCCAAAAAGGACAGGCATCTAACTTAAAAACTAGGCGAATACCAGCCAATATGGATAAAAATATCCAGGAGATTGCCGAGATGATTAGCAGGGAAAAAACAGTAAAAACTGTAGCCAGTCCCTGTTCATCACCGGCGGTAACAGAAAATAAGATTAGGCAAATAAACAGGGAAACAAATATGCCTATCCCTGCAAGCAGCAAATCAAAAAATCTGCGCACTGTATATCTCTTTCCTGAAAATAAAAGTTGGCGAGGGCGCCATTTACTCGCCCTCGCCAACTATTCTTAGCGATTATTCATCGTCACCATCTGATTGCTCTTCGCGGCGATCGTCACGTCGATCATCGCGACGATTATTGCGATGCCGGCGGCTACGGTTACGAGAGCGACGAGGACGCTCTTCGTCTTCGGAGCGACGAGATTCCTGCTTAGCTTCGTTTTCAGCTAATGCGGCCTCTTGCTCTTCACTGAGTACCGCCACCAGGGATAGTTTGCCCCGTTCGTCGATTTCTTCGATCTCTACCTGAACTTGGTCGCCAACGCCCAGTATGTCCTCTACCTGGTTGATGCGTTTGCCCCCTACCAGGCGACGGATCTGGGAAATATGCAGCAGACCGTCCTTGCCGGGGGTCAGGGATATGAAAGCCCCGAAGGAGGTGGTCTTAACCACGGTTCCCACGAAACGCCCCCCTACCTCAGGCCTTTGCGGGTTAGCGATTGCATTCACGGCGGCCCGAGCTGCCTCTGCCGATTCAGCATCGGAGGAAGAAATATAGACAGTGCCGTCATCTTCGATAGTTACTTCCGCGCCAGTATCTTCTTGAATCTGGTTAATCATCTTGCCCTTCGGGCCGATGACCTCGCCAATCTTGTCTACCGGCACCTGTACGGTGATGATGCGCGGAGCATAGGGGCTCATTTCGTCCGGTTCTGGAATAGCCTGTTCAATCAGGTTCAAGATTTCCAGGCGGGCTTCCTTAGCCTGAGCTAGCGCACCTTTCAGCACGTCAGAGGGGATACCGTCCAGCTTGGTGTCTAGCTGTAGGGCGGTAATAAAGTCCCGAGTACCGGTTACTTTGAAGTCCATATCCCCGAAGCCGTCCTCGGCTCCCAAAATATCGGTGAGGGTCATGTACTTGGTGGTACCGTCCTCGTTCGGTTCACTCATTAGCCCCATGGCAATCCCGGCAACCGGAGCTTTTAGTGGCACACCCGCGTTTAGTAGCGAAATCGTGGAGGCGCAAGCCGAACCCATAGAGGAAGAGCCGTTAGACCCCATAACTTCGGATACCTGACGGATAGCGTAAGGGAATTCTTCCTTGGAGGGAAGTACCGGCTCTAACGCCATTTCCGCGAGGTGACCGTGCCCGATTTCGCGGCGCTTGGGGCTGCCCACGCGACCGGTTTCACCGGTGCAATAGGGCGGGAAGTTGTATTGATGCATATAGCGTTTGCGGGTCACCGGGCTGAGGTTATCGAGCTGCTGTTCCATCCGCAGCATATTCAGGGTGGTTACCCCCAACACCTGGGTTTCTCCGCGACGGAAAATCGCGGATCCGTGCAGGCGGGGCAGCACTCCGGCGCGCGCATAGAGCGAGCGAATCTGGTTGGGCTGGCGTCCATCCATCCGCACGCCTTCGTTTAGGGTGCGGGTACGGATTAGCTCTTTTTCGAGGGCGCGGAAAGCGGCTTTGAGCTCTTTCTCTCCCTCGGGGAAACGCTCTTCCAGGTCGGAAAGCATTTGGTCTTTGATTTCATCAACCCGGTTTTGCCGTTCGAGTTTCTCTGCGATCTGTACGGCCTGGTCAAGCTGTTCGCGGCAGTTTTCGGCCACCGCATCCCAGTGTTCGTCCTCGAAGTCTTTAAATAGCGGGAACTCTAGGGTTTCTTTCTGACACTTGGCCGCTACCTGCGCTTGCGCGCGGCATAGTTCCTTAATGAAAGGTTTAGCGGCTTCCAGACCGGCAGCTACTACATCTTCGGTCGGAGCGGTCTGTCCCTGTTGAATTAGTTCCCAGGTGCCTTCGCCGCCGCCGGCCTCTACCATCATAATGGCTACGTCTTCGCCGCCATCAGCGGTTTGAATAACCCGTCCGGCAACCACCATGTTGAAAGTGGAACGCTCGATTTCGCTGTAACGTGGGAAAGCTACCCACTGTCCATCAATTAGGGATAGTCGAGTGCCGCCGATCGGCCCGGAGAAGGGCAGACCGGAAATCTGGGTGGACATACTGGCAGCGTTAATGGCTAGCACGTCGTAGGCATCATCAGGGTGTACGGTCAGTACCGTAGCTACCACCTGTACCTCGTTACGCAGCCCTTTTACGAATGAGGGGCGCAACGGACGGTCGATTTGGCGCGCAGCAAGAATCGCTTCCGTGCCGGGGCGTCCTTCCCGCCGGAAGAAGTTTCCGGGGATACGTCCCGCCGCGTATTGGCGTTCTTCTACGTCAACGGTGAGCGGGAAGAAATCAAACTGGTCGCGCGGGTTTTTACCTACCGTAGTGGCAGATAGAACTGTGGTTTCATCATCCAGGTATGCCAGCGCACTGCCGGCAGCCTGCTGGGCGAGTAGGCCAGTTTCGAAGCGCACGGTGCGCTGTCCGAAACGACCGTTATCGATGATTGCCTCGGAGGCAATCACTTCTGGATCGTCCATCATTTTCTTTTATTTACTCCTTGTATTCCATCTTCTAGGGCGGGTGCCCTCCTGAGAGCTATCACCTTGTGATGGGCGGTCAACGATCGAGACCCACGGAGATAGGCGACTAGAAACTGCTGTGCCTGATCCGGAGGCCACCACCGAAGACCGAAACCGGGGTGATAGCAATTCGGCCCGGCATTAACCGGGCCGATTAGCAAACTATTTACGCAGACCTAAACGAGCGATTAGGGAACGGTAACGTTCAATATCGATGTCTTTTAGGTAACCGAGTAGGCGACGACGCTGCCCTACCAGCAGCATCAAGCCGCGGCGGGAGTGGTGGTCGTGCGCATGAGTTTTGAAGTGTTCAGTTAAATCTTTAATCCGCTTGGATAGCAGCGCGATTTGCACCTCAGGCGAACCCGTATCACCGGGATGGGTCGCATATTCTTCCATGATCTTGGCTTTTTCTTCTTTACTCAGTGCCACTGGGTTCTCCTTTACTTCTACTTGTTGCACGGAGCTCCGGGGCAGTTTCACCCGGGCATGACGCATCCGTGGCCGGCTTGTAACGGCTTTTCTAGCCTAACATTATCGCTGCTGGCAATCCTATTTTGACGCTGGTGAACTAGGACACGCGTAGCGCAGGGGTAAGCGCGAGGGCGAGGGCGAGGACGCTGTCGCAAGTTACGCGCGGGGTCTTGAACTTATCTAATTCTCCATTTCGGGGCTGGCTCGGTAAAAGCACTCCGGGGCCCCGTGACCTGCTCTGTAAAAGTTCAGAAAGAGGGCTTTCAACTATCCACCAAAAGGGTAACGTAACCGATTCTTTAAGTAATGTTTAGTAGCGTGTCCCTCTCGTATCTTTTACTGACCGCGCCCCCTGTTCGCACGGAGTTCCATCCTCAGAGCGGGGGCTTGGTTTTCCCTCCCGCCCAAGAATTCGGAAAAAGACCGCAGGCATTTTCCGAATTCTTATGCCCACCGCGCCTACTCGGATAAACCAATCCCCCGCACTCTGCGGCACGCCCTAACCTGCGCGGAAGGCATATCTTAGTTCGGTGATTATTTCATCTGGTTTCGCCATCATAGTCCCCCGCCTCCAAGGCTTTGGCAGCGAACTTGTCGAAATCGGATTGATATTCCCTGTCTTGGATTATTCGATATTTTTCCAGTTCTTCTTTGGCTGCCTGGTCGGCTATTTTCTTAGAGATTTTCCCGGCGCTCTCTAAGAGTTCGCGACTGTCAAGAGTGAGTACTTGGTTAGGAATTTCTCCCATTCTTCCATGGTGGTGGGAATATGCCGCTTGGCACGCGATTCTGCCAGGTTTAGATAGGCTTCAACGATTCGTCCTAAATCAGCCAATTCGTCTTTCGTGAGGTAGTTCTTGGCTACGGTAACATCGCTGGCTAGGACTTTCCCATCCGGAGAGTTTTTCCAAGTCGTTAACCCCATATGCGGTTTGGTAGCGTCAGCTCGCTGGGCAATCAACTCGGCAGCGGTATGACCATGCACCGCGTAGCGTAATGTAGTTTGTTTTGAACGGCAGCGAAGAATGTTTTGGTGGTGGGAGCGTTGCGGTTGTAGTCGACGGCGGTGGCGTAGATGTCGGTTATTTTTTGGTAAAAGCGGCGCTCCGAGAGCCGAATCTCGCGGACTTCTTGGAGTAGTTCCTCGAAATAGTCATGCCCGAGAATCTTCCACGACTCCATGCGGGCGCGGTCAATAATATAGCCACGCAAAGTGAAGTCGCGAAGAACAGCGGTTGCCCACTGGCGGAACTGGGTGGCGCGAATAGAGTTGACACGGTAGCCAACGGAAATAATGGCATCTAGGTTGTAGTGCATCGTGAGGTAGGACTTGCCATCGCTAGCAGTTATCCGGAATTTCCGGATAACTGATTTTTTCTCCAACTCTCCAGATATAAAAATATTTCGCAGATGTTCGCTCACTGTCCGCACATCCACGTCAAACAGCTGCGCCATCAGCTTTTGCGTCAGCCAAATCGTTCCCTCTTGATAGCGCACTTCAACGCCCGCACCAGGCTGAGCGGTGAATACCAGAAACTGCCCGGAATCATGCTTAATTATTGTCCGAGAACTGGCCTTTCCGGGGCTCTTTTCAGCTTTACTATTCTTCGTCATACCGTTTTTCTTAACCATCCTTCGATTGAGGTTTTCCATTCGCAAATCATCACTGACTCGCAAACCGTCACTTCTGAGTCCGATCCGACTGTTTGCGCCGCGCGATTCTCGCCCTCTCCCGCTAACCCCAAAGAATTGTTTCCGATAGCAAGGTGAGTCCCGGTGGCGCATTTCTTCCTGTAAAGATAAAAGCTATTCTTTAAAATTTATCTCCACCTCGGCGGCATTGTAGATATCCAAGCGGTTTTGGATATCCACCTTGTTCACAATCCAGCCACGCAGCGAACACTTTTGAATGAACTCATCTATACGGTTCACACCATCCATTTCCCGCAAAGTAACCACTATCCCAAACCGCAAATTTCCATAGGGGGCGCTAGCAGGCTTATCCCACCGGGTGGTCTTGCGGATTTTCAACCCCCACATCTGCGTCTCGTATGCTTTCCTACCGCGCTGACCATTACGAAAATCTTCACCGATATGTTTGACGTTATCCCACTTGCGGTAGCTATTACGCGCCGTAGCCTCAGTAGTGTAATCATCATTTTCACCCTGACGGTTATTGTTAAGCGCTATCAACCTACCCTTGTCATCAATACGCCCAAAGTGTAAATCCAATTCAGTACTGGTATAGTCCACGCCTTGACGGCGGTCACACGGGGGAAAATAGCACAAGGTGGCACGGGCAATATACGGGTGCTTGCTGTTTACGACCGGCACTGGAATACCAAAGTTATAAGTCTCGTAGGAATCAGCAATCCCAGTCAAGACAAATTTAATTTCATCATCTTTAGACTGAACCACGTCCTCTATACGAATGGGAACCTGACCGTACCCTCGTTTAGAATCTTCGTGATGTTTCCATCTCGCAGCCGCGTCAATTATCAGTGCTTTGGCTACTTCGCGGTTAAATCCCATTATCTGCATCAAATACGCCATTTTCCGTGTTACCCACGGTGCCGCAAAAGAAGTTCCCTGTACCCAAGAACCCCCGCTTCCTGCATAGACATACATGAGACCACCACTGTCTCCACCAACTGCGCAAACGTCAGGTTTTTTGAAAAATTCCAAGACTGGACCACTTCGAGAATAACTAGCAGTTTCACCCGAAAATGAGGTTGCATTTACAACTAAGGAATTTATGGAATCAGCAGGAGCCCCAATTTTCTGCTGCTTGTCATGGGTTTGATTAGTACCTGCCACCACAAAAACAATGTCATCAAAGCGAGACTGCAATTCGTCCAAAATAGCGCCCTCGGGAGACACGAAGTTACGCGCAATCTCTCGCACAGAACCCTGGGAAATGTTCCATACTTTAATGTCACGGTTCTGTTCCACGATTCTTGTCACATGCTTCATGAATGCAAACGAATCCGAGCGCGACCCGGTAGCGACCCCGAAGTGCCGTACCCGGAAACGACCACAACCATCGTCCAGCTTCGGCATGAGACTTGGACCATCGACAATAAGCGACGTAACTTTTGTCCCGTGAGCATAATCCTCCGGTCGTATTTCAATTTCAGGGGGAATCCGATTTATTGACTCCACCCAATCGGAAAAATATACGTTTTCATCAAATGGGGTATCAATCACTCCGATAATGGGTTCATTACCCGCTTTAGGTATATCCAAAGGATTGATACCCGCCTCATCAAACTCTTCGGGGGTTAACTTGGAGATATCGGAAATCGCCATCGATACCAGGAAGGGATATTTCCCTATCAATACACTGTATTGCTCCGGGCTCAACCGGAGAGCGCTTCCCAACACTTGGTCAGGGGTGAGTCTTAAACCCAAATCTTTTAGAAAATTGTAAACATCGTCGTATCCGGTATCGTAAATATTCACAACTACCCAGCCGTCAATTGCCTCCTGCTGAGCACGTATACCGAACCGCTCAGCGAAATAAGCATCCCGGATTACCTGGAAAAAGCTGCTCTTCGGCAGTTTATAAATCCACTTATTTTTGGAAGTCTTTTTTATTTGCTCCAACATTTCATAATCGATACTGCCACCGTATTTATCAACAATTGCTGCGCAACCATCTAAAACATCGATGGAATCATCAACTATGCTTTCGCTGACACAATAGGTAATCACATGGTGGGTGTTACCCAAATCCCCCTCGAAGCGGGATCCCACAATGAAATTACTAGCCCCAGAGCTACCTCTGCCGAGTAGGCGGCGAATCCGGTTACTTTTAGCTGTTACTTTCTTATAGTAAACGCTGATTAAGAGATCGAAGGGTATCTGCTTGTTCTGCCAATACTCCTTTATTTCCACCAGCTGTTGCCGCAAATCTAACAGGTGTTTGGCAGTAACTTCCCCATTCTTGGGCAGTTGGGGCGAACCGGGCCGCCCAGCACCTTTGGTTTGGAACTGACCTTTAAGCTGAAGCAGGTTATTCACCACGCACCTCCCTTAGTTCCCGAGAAATAGTTGTCTTCGGCACCTGCGAGAGCACTTCGATCTCTCGCAAGGTGAAACCCTGCTGACTCAGTTCTGCATAATTCTTAATAGATTTCCCCGGACAGACCTGGGAATAGAGACGACGCAGATAATCGTAAAGATCACCGGGTTTACTGAAGGCAAGCGAAGTTCGCAGCATATTCTCAAGTTCTCCCGGGTAAGGAATCTCCGGCATTTGATTCATGATTTTTCGGAACAAGCGCACATTGCGAGCCACATTTTTGAACTTGTCCAATAATCCGCTCAGCATCACTTCAGATATTTCTAACAGGTCGTCCCTGCTGTACCGACCAAAATCAATGATGGAATCAAATCTTCTGACGAGGGCTTTATCTAGCGCCTCATAAAGATTGGTAGTGGCGATCAATACCACCTGTTCATTTAGAGAGTCGAGTTCCTTTAATAATGCCGAAGTAGCTCTGCCCATTTCTCGAACATCATGGTTATTTACCCGATCGAGCGCCAGGGCATCTATTTCATCAAACAAGACTACTGCCTTATCCGGGTGTCGCATCTCGTTTATTTCCGCGAAAAGGCGACCTATATTCTTACCTGTTTGTCCAAGTTTGCTGTCAATAACCGCGTTAAAATCCACCAGATAAAGCTCACGTTTAGTTATTCTGGCGATTTGGCGAGAGGTCTGAGTTTTCCCGGTACCCGGAGGGCCTTGGAACAAAAACTTGTTTACCCCAATATTGTGGGAGATGGCATTGCATACCCCGGTCACATCCATGGCTATAGCTTCTGGGAGAGGCAACGGCGTTGAAGCAGACTCAAAGCGACGGAGAAAATCTCCCCCGTCCTCCCCTAAAGCTTGTGGAACTAACGCGTTAGCATCCGAAATAAGCGCCATAATATATGCTGCTAGCTCCGTGTCACCGGCAGCTTCAAAGTCACGAGCAATTTCTGAGGCTTCGGAGCGGAAAGCAGATTCATTTTTATCTTCGTGATATCTGATCAGATTGATGACATTGCGTTTCTTCATGGATTCTCCCTTCGCTATACGAAAGCATAGGCACATGTTGGGACAGATGCAAGTACTTTGGGACAAGATTTCAATTATTTACAAAACATTAGGGCTTCCCTGCTGATAGAAAACGTTAATAATGATAAACCGTCCTCAAAAAAAATAAACCCCGCGCCGTCCAGCCCCCATGTGCGACAGGTCACTCCCGAGCGCGCCCCGACAAATAAACAATGGAAAAATCCCGAAAATGAGCTAAATTTAGCTAATGCGTGAAACCCGTGATTTTGATGCCGAGTTTTTGAATAGAGACAGTACACAGAGGGTTCTCCCTCCCGCCAAATACTCCAAACGCCCCGCTGTTGGCGCAACTATAACCCTTGGTCTGAGCCTTGCGGTGTTAATCGGTTTCGGTTCAGTCGCAAATGATATGTTCCCGTTTTCGGGAGTATTCATCACGATTATGACGAAGCTAGCCAGTTCCGGGCTAGGGTTTGTCATGATTGCGCTGCTGGTGGGCTGGTTCTCTAAATCCTCGAAAATCGCTGCTAGTGTAGCTTCCGTTTCAATTCTATTTGCGTTAGCAATCTATTACTGTGCAATCCCTGCCTATAACTTGCGTCCAAGTGCCGCAGGCAGCGACATTGCACAGATTGCCCTAGTCTGGACACTGCTAGGGGTAGGCTGCGGAGTAATCGTTGGTTCAATGGCATTTTTTGCTCATTATGGAACGCTGACTCAACGCTCTATCGCCACCGGCTTCCCCCTCGGTTTGATTTTAGGTCCCGTAGTGGTGGGGTTACTGCAAGGCGTAGACCTGCGCAGCTTAGAAATACTCGCAGTCGTAGCCATCACGGGTTTTATTCCCGTTGTTGGCCTGCTGGCATCACTGCGACGCACAAAACCAAGGCTGCTTTTTCTCTCAGCGCTAGCGGGGATTATTTTCTCCGGAGGGCTATTTTTAGTGGTGTACGCTTTATACTACTGACACATTACCGACAACTACGCACATTAAGACACCAATCCTTACCTCAGACCAGTTAGCCGCGCCAACCACGCCTTGCCCCAGTACCTGCTCTACCCGCTGCCATCCGGGTTCTTCTTGAAAGAAAGCCAGGAGAGCAGAAGCATCTAAAACAAACATTAGAAAGATTCTTTCTGAGCGGCGCTGCGGCGCTCCGCCAGCAGTTCCTCCACCAGTCTGCCGGCTCCAATTTGTTTCCTTATTAGCTGTTTAGCTTGCTGTTGAGTCATAGTAATAACGCCGTTTGGGGTATCTAGCATCAATAACTGGGTGCCTGGTTCCCATTTTTGGCTGCGGCGCAGCGCCGAAGTAATCACCAAACGCCCTCTATCTCCCACAGAGGCTGCATAGGTGGCATTCATATTACGACTGTGCACCTAAGCCATCTTAGAGAAACCACGAACTCAAGTACACTGAAGTATTCACTAACCGCCGCATTTAAAGTACAATATGAGTACATAGTACTTCTACTGGACTATAAGGTGATTGCTATGACCACTTCCACTGCTACCAGAATTAACTTCCGAACAGACACAGAAACCAAACAGTCTGCCGAGAAGCTTTTCGATGCCCTGGGGCTTGATATGACAACAGCACTCAATATGTTCTTAAAGCAGGCAGTACGGGATCAGGCGCTGCCGATTCGTCCCGCCCTCACCTATGCCCCCAATGCGAAGACAACTCGCGCCTTAGCACACGCACAAAGGGTTATCGAGGGTAAAGATTCAGAAGATGGGGCAGTTTTTGAGGACGCAAACCAGGCAATAGATTTTCTGGACTCCCTAGCATGAAAATTATTTTTGACCGCCAATTCCAAACTGACTATAAGCAAATAGTTCGCCATTAACCCCACATCAAAGACGAAATACGCGAGCTAATCTACACTATTGAGGAAATCGGGGAGATACCACCTACCTACAACCCTCATGAGCTAACCAACCCAAGGGGAACCTACACCGGCTATTGGGGTCTACATTTACAGGAAGGCGCGTTTGACGTGGTGGTGGTCTATCACCAGCTGCGGAAAAACCAGACAATCAGGTTCATCCGCATAGGTTCTCATAGGCAGTTGTTTCAGGGGAAGGAACTATGAGGATGAATCTGGTTTAAGAGCCCCTGAATACCTTTCAAACCTTTATCTTTACCTCCCCCCTTAAAATCTTTACTTTTTGCCGCTTTCTTGCTGTAATAAGTAAAGATTTTGGAGGTATTTGCCGTGTACGACTACGAGGGGCTCAATAAGAAACTACTAGAGCGGGGCTTGAAGAAATCTGAGCTGACTTCAATCCTGAAAATCTCCTCGCGCACTATCGCCAAAATCGCGAAGAGAGAAAAGCTGGCAGACCAGGTCATGGACAAGCTATGTGGCTATTTTTCCTGCGACAAAGAGGATCTGTGCCGCGCAGTCTCCCCTAACCCCGTCCTCCAACGGCTTAGAGAAGAAAAGGAACACCGGATTCCCGGCGGTCTTTACCATGAGCTGCAAATCCGCATGACCTATAACTCTAACCATATTGAGGGCAGTACCCTCAGCGAAGAGCAGACCAGACGGATTTTTGAAACCAATACTCTGGGAGCCGAGGACGACTTGGCCGTTGATGACATCATTGAAACCGTTAATCATTTTCGCGCTATTGATTACTGCATTGAGGTGGCAGAAGAAGCGCTCAGTGAAGAGATTATTAAGCATCTTCACTATCTGTTGAAAATGAGGACGCAAGCGGAGAGGCTTGTCTGGTTTCAAATCGGAGATTACAAGCAGCGTCCAAATGTAGTGGGTGGCACTAAGACCAGCGCACCGAAAGAGGTTCCCGCCGCTATGAAAGCGTTAATAGCAGCCTACCTGGAGAAAGACACTGCATCCTTAGCGGATATCATTGAGTTTCATTACCGGTTTGAAAAAATCCATCCTTTTCAAGACGGAAATGGGCGCGTAGGACGGTTGATTGCCTTTAAGGAATGCCTAAAACACAATCTAGTGCCTTTTATTATTGAAGATCGTAAAAAGTACTATTACTACCGCGGCTTAAACGAATACGAAGCGCAACCAGGATTCCTACTTGATACCTGCTTAGACGGGCAAGATACTTTCCGCGCCCTCCTGGAACTTTTTGAAGTCGAGACTTCCCCTAACAGCCTAAAGTGATGTTAAATAAAGATATTTTCTTTAGCGACTTTGGAGATTGCAAGCAGCCCAGTCTAATCATGCACTCCAGAACCCACGAGGAGGACGCTAATTAAAACGCTCTTTATTCACCCAATCATAAATCCACTGCAAATTAAACAAAGGTGCGGACTGTGCATCAATCACCGGCTGAACCACCCGAAAAATATCCCGCTTCACAGCTGAAACATCGACCGGCTCGGCAGAAATCTTTAGAGTTCTTTGATTCCAAACATCTATAAATTTAAATCTATTATCAAAAGAGTAGGTTAGACTACCATTATCATAATATTCATATTCTCCTCTATAATAATAAGTAAATGCAGTATCTCTCCCAGAAAAGTTAGTATTATAAATTATATTATTCCCATCATAATCATATTTAATCCCTTTAGCATCGGGGGTATAAATCCAGTGCAAATTGCTCACAACCTCCATAAGGACCGGTTCCACCCCCTCACTATGAGGAGTATACTGAGCATAATAAACCGAATTCATCTTCAAATTCAGCATCCCATACCCAAGGCAAAATGCACTAACAAGCACAACGACAAAAACCGACAAAAAAACCTTCTTTAACATGAATCTACCCCTATCCCCAAAGCCGCCTAAAGAATCCTGCTACCGGCTTTAGTATTTTATTTTTTATGAAACTTTTAACAGGTTTAATAATTTGTTTTTTAACAAAGCTACTGACAGGCTTAATAATTTTTTGATATATAGGTTTAATAACCGGTTTTATTAGCTTGTTATAGACGGGTTTAATTATTTTTTTATAGACCGGTTTCACTATCCGCCGGTAGATAGGTTTTACAAGTTTACGATACAAGGGCTTAATTACCCGCCTATACATTGGTTTAATAATCCGTCTTTTAATGTTCTTAATCAATGGTTTAATAATCTTGTTTTTCACACGATGCACTGTCGGTTTAACCACCCGCCTATATAGGGGATATACAATCTTTTTCGCCAATCTCACTGCTGGCTTAATCACTTTACGTACCACAGGTTTAAGAAAGCTCTTTTCTACCGAAAAGCGAGTAGATTTAATAACCTTGGAGGTAGCAGGGAATACTAAATGCTTTACATAGGGATGAAATAGAAATACCTTGGAGTTAAGCACAGTAAACTTAAAACGATTTTTCTTTACATTCCCAATGCTACTTTTAAACTTTTCCCACTCTTTTAATGTTCTCTTTTTAAATACAGAAAACAGCTTAATTCCTACTAAAGCGAGAGCCCCAAGCGTAATAGTAGCATACCAAGTATTTAACCATTCTTGGGTTTTCGCAGACGCCAAGGTGGATGCCTGCTGTGCGAGCACTTCATGATATAGACGCTGTCTTTCAGAAGTCAAATTCTGCCGATGATAATACTTGATTAACAGTTTATCTAAAGGAAGATTTTTAAAATCAGGGTGATAATGAAAAATAATCGCATCAATATCAGTATTGCGGTCTTTACTATCAATATGTGTCAGCTTATCCCCAGTCAAGGAGTTAAGCTGAAAGAAATTATCGCTGGGACTAACCCCCAGGAAATTACTAGGAGACAACCCGGCTAGAAACTTTAATGCTTCTTTGTTAGGGCTACTCTTTTCCGCGGAAGCAAGAGTAGTCGCAAAATGGGGAAAATCTATACAGTACTGCTTATTATTGTGAATATTTGTCAAGGATTTATATATCTCTACACGGTTTCTCACCTTGGGTTCTTCGCCAAAATCATTCACCCGTGATTGCAGCGGGTCGTCTTTATACACCGGGTAAGCAATTGCGTTAGCAATAAAATGGTTGATTCTATGAGTATCACTACCATATTTGCGGCGCGCCTGCCGTCCTATCTCCTCAACGTAGTCGAGGAATAACCGTTTCTCCGCTGCCGTCATCCCAGTATTAACCAAAAAAGGATCACTCGCACCCTGCGCGCCATTATTCTTAGCGACCTTGCCCTGCCTGCGCATCGGCTCTCTGTTAGCTGGCAAAGCCTTAGAAGCCGGTTTAGGTGCAGAAAAACGCCGAGCCTCTCGCTTTATCTGAGGGGAGCGGGCAACACTTTTACGACCCGCAACCGCAGATGAGGAATGCTTAGAATAAGTGGGGTAACTTCCAGGATTACCTACCTGGTGGGAAGAACTGGCTTTAATCGGAGAATAAATAAACCTTACCCGCGGACGATAAATATCTCTAACATCTTTCTCCACAGCTGCCAGCTGATATTTGTCAATACCTGGCGCAGAAAAACTGTAGCTTTCCCCGGTATAACCCTTGAAACGTTCCTCGGGTTTCAGCTCCCTACCCGAAGTATCCACATAGCTAACCGAGATATGTTGCCGTAGTCGTGGCGTAATTTTAGCTTGCAGACTGGAACCGAAAATATCGTACCTAACCGCCTTGGGATAATGATACGAGTTATTAACCCGTTGCGGAGCAGGAGAATAAAAAACATAGTTAAAGTTTGATAGGAAACCCGCCCCTAAATACCCGCCACGAGGGAGAGCTGCCGAACCGTTCAGATTAACCGCTCCCCTGGTAGTGTCATAAATAATCCCATCTTTCTTCACCAGATGAGAATCAGGCGGAATAACCTCAACTAGATTAGCTAAGTCTGTTTCAACACCTTGAGCTGAATCAATATCGGTGGAAATAAAACTGACCACAACCGGTTGCTCCACGAAAGTACCATGCTTCACAATCTGGTAACGCAAACCCAAATTACTGGCATTATCATACAAAACCGCAATAGAGTTTCCGCGAGCACCCGGAAAAAACTGCTCTCCCGTAAACCCTAAACCTTTCACTTTACTATTCGCGTACCCCGAATGAGCTGCCCAATCCTCTTTATCGGAACCGGTCACCGTCCAAATTAAATCAAGGTCAATGCCCGAGCGCGTTCTACCCACATAAGTTATCCTGCCGGAATCACCATCATCAATCCGAAAAGCCTTAACCCGAGCCTTCGGGACATCATTAGGGAAAACAGAAAAATCAAAATCCCCAAGAATTTGCCCTTTAATTAACTCGACCCCAGTGCGAGAAGACCAATGCAGGCCCTCCGGCGACAGAAAATTATCATCAGTAAGATTATCTGCAACCAGAGAAATCGTTATGTCCTTAAAGTAGCTGATTCCCTTGGCAGAGCGATTAAAATCCCCAAGAACATTTACTTCCTCAATAATCGGATCCCGGTTATCACTAGCGGAATCAATATCCTGCACTGGAACCGAAGAAGGCACGGAACCCCCAATGGTAACCGTAGGTTCGATTCCTCCAGACACCGTGGAGTTATTTGCGCCATCACTATCTACAGCGGTATTTCCAAAGCCTGTTCCCCGCCCTGGCTTATCCGGTTCGGCAGCAAAAACAACCGGGACGCTCACCCAATAAAAGAGGAAAATAAACACCAGCAACAAAGCAGGCAGGTTTCTTTTCATATCTTTCCCAAACTCAAAACCCCAGAAGGGAGCTAACCACGGAATAACTGAACACCCAAACCCTAACTAAAAACATGATAAAAAATCAATATAATAGTTGATTCCCCAGCGAGAGCACAACCAATAGAGGTAACATCGGTATTACCGGGGTCACAACGGGGTGTCCTCGGCTAAGCCCCAAAAACCTTAGCGCGCGGCGCTAACCGGGGTAATCGGCAGGGAACGCCTACCGGCGGGGCTAACTTGAACCTCAGAATTCCACTGCACTCCGCTACCACACGAGGACGCGCATCCGCAGCCGCCTCCGCGCGCGCCCTCGGGTAAACCATCGAAATCATCAGCCAATTCCTCACCGCGCAGGGCAGTCGCAATCATCAACTTGATCCGGTTCAGCTGATTAACTTCCGAGGCACCGGGGTCATAGTCGACAGCCACCACATTAGCCTGCGGATAACGGTTACGCAGCGCCCGGAACATACCCTTGCCAATCACATGATTCGGCAGACACCCAAAAGGCTGAGCGCAAATAATATTAGGGCAGCCATGCTCAATCATGTCCACCATTTCCGCGGTCAAATACCAGCCTTCACCAGCCTGATTACCCATGCTTGCAATATCGACAGAACGCGCCGCCATATCCTTAATACGCCGGTGCATCTCGAACTTGCCGTTAGTTTTGGCGAAAGCCCGGCGAATCGCATCCTCATAGCGCTCTAACGCCCACAGCCCCGTATCCATAGCTAACTTAACTTTGCGAGAATTGCCCATTTCGTCCCGCTCAAAGTTCCCGCTGGCCAAAGAATAATGGAAGAACTGAATCAAGGTAGGTAGCTCCGCTTCACAGCCTTCTTCTTCAATGACCTTCACCGCATGGTTATTCGCATCCGGGTGGAACTTCACCAGGATTTCTCCCACCAAACCAACCCGGGGGCGGCGTGGTTCATCGTTCAAAGCAAAAGCATTGAACTCTTTGACACATTCCTTAATCAGACGAGAATAGCTGAGGCGGCCGCCCCAGGTGGCCGAGTATTTGCCAGCCGCAAACCATTCCTGGATAATCTGATCCCAGCGCCGATAAAGCTCCATCGCGGAACCTTTCACCAGCTCATAGGGGCGAATGCGCAGCAGCATAGTCTGCAACATGTCACCTAAACAGATAGCTTGCAAAATCCGGTGGATTTCCGACCAAGACAGCTGGAAACCCGGGTTTTCTTCAATGCCTTGCACCGAGGCGGCAATCACCGGTACCTGCGGATACCCGGCATCCCGCAGCCCTTTACGTAGCAGGGACGCATAATTTGTTGCTCGGCACATTCCTCCGGTCTGCGAAATCGCCACCGCAGTTTTATCGGGGTTGGCACGCCCAGACGTGCACTCCTCAATCAGCTGCCCGATCACCACAATCGCGGGGGAACAAGAATCGTTATTTACGAACTTGAG
>ENA-OQLI01001294-OQLI01001294.1-human-gut-metagenome-genome-assembly--contig:-NODE-1294-length-19091-cov-3.634940_pt1 | contig 19091 bp, 20 predicted proteins | sample MGYA00242805_ERZ504812 | MGnify/ENA primary metagenome ERZ504812 (study PRJEB26092, sample SAMD00036430) | human gut metagenome | host: Homo sapiens | study: EMG produced TPA metagenomics assembly of... | reverse complement strand
TACTATATTATTATTTGATTTATATTTCATAAAAGTATTATATAACTATTAAAAATATAATACAATAAAAAACAATGATATCGAATCATTGTTTTTTAGCGAGCTTATATCCCCATAAATAAATTTACGCTCGCATTTGGTAATTTTAATATTCAAATTAGGACCGATAATACCTCCAAGAATAATACAAAAAATATCAGTTAGGACACCATAAGGCATAAAAAAACACTCCTTTTATGAAAAAGATGTGATACTTTAACATAAAAGAAGTGTTGATGTCAAGCAAGATTATTTAGGATTATTAGCAACATATTCTTTAATAACTTTTACAGCACCTTCAATGCCTGTACGAGCTACATTGATTATTAAATCATAATCTTTAGGTTCGCCCCAGTTAAGTCCTGTATAGTAATTATAGTAAGAAGCACGTTTTTGGTCTTCTTTTTTTAATTCAGATAAGGATTTATGATAAACAAGTTGACCTCTAGTAGTTCTGAAATCATCGTCAGCAACGATAAAGAAGCTATAAGCATTATAGTCATTTAAGATATAATTAGCACAACGACCTACAAAAATACCAGATTTATAGTAATCAGCTAATTGTTTTATAGCGTTAGATTGAGGTTTAAACATAAACATATCATCATTTTGAACAACATTATCAAAGATATGTTCATATGGAGATTCATCACCATAAAGATTAGTATAAGTGAGATTTAATTCTTCTAATTTACAACCTTTTTCAAGATGTTCAGCAATCAAAGCAACTAATTTTCTATCATAAAGAGGGATTTGAAGTTCTTTAGCTAGAATTTCTGCTACTTCGCGTCCGCCAGCACCATATTGACGACCTATTGTAATTAACATAATATTTTCCTCCTTGAACTTATCTCATTATTAGCAACATTAGCAACCAATATCGCGAAGTTTTTTACCTTCCATAAGATTGCTTTCAATTTTTTCAAGAGAAACACCTTTTGTTTCTGGAACAATGTAGATTGTGCAGAAAATGAAGATTACGTTCAAAATACCATATAACCAGAATGTTTGAGCGGAACCAATACCTTCGAGAAGGGAAAGGAATGTAGCACCGATAATCATATTGGATACCCAGTTTGTAGTAGTAGAGCAAGCTATACCGAAGTCACGGCTCTTAAGAGGTTGAATTTCAGAGCATAAAATCCAGATAACAGGTGCAGCACTCATAGCATAACCAGCGATGGAAAGAATTGTCATACCTACAGCAGTGTAAGAAATCCATTGAGCTGTATTTCCGCCTTCAAACTGCATGAGGCACCAGCCAAGAACGATAAGAGCTAAAGCCATGATACCGAAACCAATTTTAAGTGCGATTTTACGACCAGTTTTATCAATGAACTGCATGGAAATCCAAGTGAAGATAACGAATGTCATACCATCTAAGATAGTAGCGAACATTTGGTCTGTGTGGCTTTCAAAACCAGCAAGACTGAAGATTTTTGGAGCATAATACATGATGATGTTCTGACCAGTGAATTGTTGCATGAACTGTAAGAACATACCAAGGAAAACAACACGACGAACATTTTTGTTTGCTCTGAATAAAGAGAAACCAGCTTGTTTAACTTTTAAGCTATCTGTGATATCTTGGAGTTCTTCATGAGCTTTTTCTTTGTTACCACGAAGAACGTTAAGTACTTTTTGAGCTTCAGTTGTAAAACCTTTAGAAGCGAGCCAACGTGGGCTATCTGGTAATTTAGCAACAGCGATTATTAATAAGAATGCAGGGATACTGATGATACCAAGCATAAGTCTCCAGCTTTCTGTTGGAGCAAGAAGTGTATCAGAGATGAATGCGATAACGATACCGAAGTTAATCATGAGCTGATACATAGAAATCAAACGACCACGATGTTCTTTTTCACTCATTTCAGAAAGATAAAGTGGTGCTACATAAGAAGCAACCCCAATGGAGAAACCTAAGATTATACGAGAGATTAATAAAATTTCATAATTAGGAGCGAATGAAGAACCAAAACAACCAATAATAAATAAGAGACCTGCTGTTAAAATAGATTTTTTACGACCTAATTTAGATGAAATCCATAAAGTAATAATAGAACCAATAGCCGCACCAAACATCATAGAACTTACGATCCATTCTTGCATTTGGCTTGTGAGTGATAATTGGTCTGTAATGAATGGCAATGCACCAGCGATTACCCCAATATCAAGACCAAACAACAAACCAGCCATACCGGCTGCAACAGATACTAATTTGCGCATATGTTTACTTTGTTGAAGCGCTTCAGTGTCAATAGCTGTGGACATGAGATAAAACCTACCTTTTCTTTATTATAGAATTAACAGACAATTATAAATATCATACTAATTTAAACAATTTAATGAAGTTGTATGATATGTTGACAAAAAGAATTGTACTATAGTTTTTTTTATTTGACAAGTGCTTATTGCAAATAATTTTAAATTTTTTTGAATTTTTTTATTTAGGAAAAAGATTGGTAAAAAATGATTTCCTTTATACAGATAAAGATGACTATAAAAATTATTTATATAGTGGAATTGTTGGAAAGATTGAAAAAATTTTTATAAATTTTATGTTTTTGCCTATTGAAATTTGTATAACATACATGCTATAATAAAACCATGTTGTATGACAATTATATATTACAATTTTCAAACAAATGGTAATATTAAATATACAACAGATTATAATAGAATTATTTGCAAGTAATAATATAAGTTATATTTTTAAGGAAAGAAGTTGTTTTTTTATGAAAAAATTACAAGACTACAAATTTTGGTTTATCGTAGGTAGCCAGTTCTTATATGGTCCAGAAGCTTTAAAAGCTGTTGAAGAAGACGCTAAAAAAATGGTAGAAGGCTTAAATGCTTCTGGCAAACTTCCTGCAAAAATTGAATTTAAAGCTGTAGGTACTACTGCTGAAGTAATCGATAGATTTGTAATGGATGCAAACTATGATGATACTTGTGCTGGTATTATCACATGGATGCATACTTTCTCCCCATCCAAAATGTGGATTAGAGGTCTTAAAAAATTACAAAAACCATATCTTCACCTTCATACACAATATAATAGAGAAATTCCAAATGAAGAAATCGATATGGATTTCATGAACTTAAATCAGTCTGCACATGGTGACCGTGAACATGGTTTCATTGGTACTCGTATGCGTCTTGCTCGTAAAATTGTTGTTGGTTATTGGGAAACAGAAGCTGTTCAAAACAAAATCGCAACTTGGATGCGTACTGCAATTGGCGTAATCGCTAGTGCTGATTTAAAAGTTATTCGCTTTGGCGATAACATGAGAAATGTTGCTGTTACTGAAGGCGATAAAGTAGAAGCAGAAATCAAATTTGGTTGGTCTGTAAATACTCATGCAGTAGGAGATTTAGTACAGTACATCAACGCAGTAACTGAAGAACAAATTGATGCTCAAGTTGCTGAATATCAAACTAAATATGAAATGAATACAGATAACATTGCATCTGTACGTTATCAAGCAAAAGTTGAAGTTGCTATCAAAAAATTCTTAGAAGATAACAAAGCAGATGGTTTTGTAAATACATTTGAAGACCTTTATGGTATGGATCAACTTCCAGGTCTTGCAACTCAAGATTTAACAGGTCAAGGATATGGTTTCGGTCCAGAAGGTGATTGGAAAATTGCTTGCCTCACTGCAGTTATGAAAACTATGGCACAGGGCGTTGATAAAGGTACTGCTTTAATGGAAGACTACACTTATCATTTCGGTAAAGATGGCGAAGATAGCTATAACCTTGGTGCACATATGCTCGAAGTTTGCCCTAGCGTTGCAGAAGGAACTCCAAAAATTGAAGTTCATGAACTTGGAATTGGTGGCAAAGATGCTCCAGCTCGTCTTGTATTTGAAGGTAAAGCAGGCGGTGCTATTGTAGCTACTCTTGTAGATATGGGTGGTAGAATGCGTCTTATCGTTAACGATGTAGAATGCGTAAAACCTATTATGCCAATGCCAAATCTTCCTGTAGCTCGTGTAATGTGGAAACCAATGCCAAGCCTTGAAGAAGCTGGTGAAGCTTGGATTTTAGCAGGTGGTGCAAATCAGAGCGTTATCAGCTACACTGCAACTGCTGAACAACTTCGCGATTTGGCTAATATGAAGGGTATTGATTTCGTTCATATCACTAAAGACTTAGATATGGATAGATTTAAAGATCAGCTCATGCTTTCCGACATTATGTGGAAATTAAAATAATTTGTTAACTCTCTCTCTTTCCCCCATAACTTTATATATTTTCCCTTAACTGAGGGGGAAAGAATATTTTTTAAAACAACAGCGTATAACTATTATAGTTATACGCTGTTTTTGCTTATTATGTCAGATATAGTTGTAGCAGAAATAGTTTCGTTAGAGATTAAAGCATGAATTAATACATGATATTTTGGTAATTTATCTAAGCCCCAAAGTAATTTTATATTAAATATATCTTCCATTACTTTTCCTAAATCTACACCAAAAGAATCAAGAGAATGACGCATTTTATCTGGTTTTTTACAAGGTTGATTAACAGTTCTACTGCATTTGCAACAGTAACTACAGCCACCAGAAGATAGGGAAATTATATTATCATTTTCTAAACTCAATAGAGCAGTAGCTATTTCATTTTTTAGTTTGCGCAAAGTTTTGCGAGTAAATGTACTAATTTCTTCTTTAGTAGTTAAGCTATTTATAGTATCTTCACTGTAATTTATTTGTACAGCCACTAAATAAATAGATTTATATTGGCTCAAATAAGTTTTAGGATTAAAGCTAAGTGGTGGACAAGACCATTTATGATTATAATTATTACATTGTTGGCAATAAGTCAAAAATTTGTCTATGTCTTGATAATTAGAAATAAAATCCTGCATATCATGATGGGCGACTTGGACTTTTGTAGTAAACATAAAAGCACTTCCTTAATTGTTAATTTTTTTGATTTTAGGTTTGACAGCTATATTTGATAAGCTTATTATTAGTATGAATAAATTATAATACAAGAAGTGAGATTTTTATAGGAGGTCTTTTCATGGACTTATTGATGCAAGGTGTAGAGTATTTTCATAAGGGCGGATTAGTAATGTACATATTATTAATATGCTCAATTTTTATTATCACTATTGGTATAGAACGTTTATTATATTTTATGAAAGCTGATTCAGGAAGAGCTTTTGCACAGAATTTTTATAAATTGATGATTAATAATAAAATTGAAGAAGCTAGAAATTTAGCACAAAATAGCAAGGGGGATTTAGCTTCTTTAGTCGATTTTGCTTTCAATAAAATGCAAAATAAAAATATTAATTTGATGATGTTGTTGGAAGTTCAATCAGGGATAAGTATTTCTAAATTTAGAGAAAGACTTTATTATTTAAATGTAATTGTCACTATGGCTCCTTTGTTAGGTTTATTGGGGACAATAATTGGTATGATTTCAGCTTTTAGCGTATTTAATTTAGAAGAAGGTCAAGCTATTGCTATCACTGGGGGTGTAGGTGAAGCATTAATCGCAACAGCTACAGGACTTTGTGTAGCTATTGTTTCTTTGGCTATTCATGCATATTTTGTGCAGAGAATAGACCGTATCGTAACTGATATGGAACAGGTTTTTTCACTAATTGAAGGTTATATAACTAGAGGTGAATAACAATGCGTTTAAAAGATAGAAGAGCGTTTTCTAAGCCTGAAGTCATGATTATACCAATGATTGATATTATGTTTTTCTTATTGGTATTTTTTATGCTCAGCACGCTATACATGGTGGATTTAAAAACTATTCCTGTAAATATGCCTAAGGTGCAAAATGCCCAAAGTCAGACAAATGTTAATTATTTAGTCACTATGAAAGCTGATGGCACTTTGTATTTAGAAAATAAATTGATAGATGAAGATACATTACTTCAAGGTGCAAAAGAAAAATATGAAGAAAATAATAATTTTGCTGTAGTAATTCGTGCTGATGAAAATGTAGATTATGGAAAAATTATGGCATTATTAGATAAATTTAAAGCTGTGGGGATAACTAAATTTGGTTTGGCTACAGAGACTATGGTAGATGAACATAAATAATGTCTTGACAGATATATTCTTAAGTGTTATTGTAAAAATGAAATTATTTTTCTAACAATTTTATATTTATTGAGTGGAATAGGTGCCCCTTTTGGGCTTAATAGAGAAAGCAGTAAAAGCTGCTACGGTCCCGCCGCTGTGAAAGTGAGCAACTTCAAATTTATGTCACTGAGATATTTCTTGGGAAGGCTTGAAGAAGCGATGAACTTGAGTCAGAAGAACTGCCTATTTGTCAATCACCGTTATGACCTGCGAGAGATAGGTAGGAGATTTATTATAGTAAACACTATCTCTACAAGAATATTTATTTTGTAGAGATTTTTTTTATCTATAAGCCATAATATTCTCATGGAAATAAGTGATACTCAATAATGACTTTATAATCGAATAGATGAAGTATTTAATATTTATTTAAATATCAAATTTAGGACATTATAAATAAATTAAGAGAGGAACGATATTATGAAATCTAATTGGAAAAAAATGTTAATCGCATCTATGGCATGTGTAGCTTTAACAGGAGTATCTGCAACATCTTTTGCAGCAGGATATAGTTTAAATCCAGAAGTAAAAACAGCAACTCCTGCACTTTTACAAGCTTCTGAAATCGGTGTACGTACATATAATACAACTGATGCAGAACTTCAAAAAGCTCCAAATAAAGATGCTATTGTAGTAATGAGCTTTGGTACAACATACAAAGATACTCGTGCAAAAACAATTGAAGCTACTGTAGAAGAAATTCAAAAAGCACATCCAAATACAAAAGTTGTATTAGCATTTACTTCTCATATTATTATTGACCGTGTAAAAGCAAATGAAGGTATTACTATTCCTACACCAGAAGAAGCATTAGCTCAATTAAAAGCTGAAGGCTATAATCGTATAGCACTTACTTCCTTAGATATCATTCCTGGTATGGAATATGCTTATAAAACAGCTGTATATGATATCTATAAAACACAATTCAAAAAAATGACTATTGGTACACCTCTTATGTATTGGATGGGTCAAGAAGGTCAAAGAGATGACGTTGAAGCAGTAATGCAAGCAATTGGTTCTCAAATGCCAAAATTAGGTAAAAAAGATGCAGTATTAGTGATGGCACATGGTACACCAGATCCATCTAATGCTTATTATTCTGTAATGCAAGATCGTTTAAATAAACTTTATGATGGTAAAGTAATGATTTATACAGTTGAAGGCTGGCCATCTCTTGAAGATATTATTCCTCAATTAAAAGCAAAAGGTATCAATCATGTTACAATGATGCCTCTTATGATGGTTGCAGGTGATCATGCAAATAATGATATGGCTGGTGCAGAAGAAGATTCTCATAAATCCATCTTAGAAAAAGAAGGTATTATAGTAGACGCATACATTCATGGTCTTGGTGAAAACCAAAACGTTCGTCAATTATTTGTAGATAGAGCAAATGAAGCATGGAACGCTCTTGAAGCAGAAAAATAATAGATTTTGAATAAATCCTGTATGCTTGACGCTTTTATATGCCAAGTGTAAAATAAATAAGAGCATTATTTTATTAAGTAATTTAGTTTCTACTAAAATATGCAAAATGTAATACAGTAAGGTATGTGGCAAATTTTGTCACATACCTTTTTATGCAGGAGGATTTTTAATCATGGCAGGAACTTTTTATGGTATTGGTGTAGGTCCTGGAGACCCAGAATTATTGACAATGAAAGCTATTAAAGCTATTGAAAAAGCTGATGTACTCATTGCACCAAAAACAGAAAAAAAAGATGGTAGCGTAGCTTTAAGCATAGCTAAACCTTATTTAAAAGATGATATTGAAATTGTATATCAAGTTTTTCCAATGGTAGTTAATTTTGAAACTACTGATGCATGGCAGAAAAATAAAGAAGAGATTTTAGCTTTATTACAAGCTGGAAAAAATGTAGTATTTTTAACATTAGGCGATCCAATGTTTTACAGTACATATATTTATGTATATCGTCTTTTAGCAAAAGAAAAAGATATAAATATTGAAACTATCCCAGGTGTGCCAGCATTTTGTGCGATTGGTAGTAAATTAGGTTATCCTTTAGTTGAAGGCAATGATATCATCAGTGTAATTCCAGCAACTGCTGATAAAGAAACTATTGATAAAGCTTTAGCTGTTTCTAATAATGTGGTAATGATGAAAGTTTATAAAAATTATCCTGAAGTAGTAGATGCTTTAGCTGAAAATGATATGGTGGATAATGCTGTACTTGTAAGCCGTTGTGGTCTTCCAGATGAAGAAATTATAAATGACTTACAAGCTCAAAAAGATAAAAAATTAAATTATTTATCAACTATTTTGACTAGAAGGAGTAAAGGTATTTAATTGCCTTAGATAATGTTACTATGAAAAAATTAAATGGTTTGTTTTGTATATTAGCTTTAGTAATATGTTTTTCAGTAATATTAGTTGGTTGTGGTAGTCAAACAGAGGAAAAAAATGCTTCGAGTGGAACTGATAGTTATTTAACTATTACAGATGATGCTGATAGACAAGTAGTTTTGACGAAAAAACCAGAAAGAATAGTACCATTATCAGCATCTTTTTTAGAGCCACTTCATGCTGTTGATGGAAAAATAGTGGCTAGGGTATCAGCAAAAACAGGTATTCCTAAAGAAGATGAAAATCTACCACAAGTAGGAAATGTCTATAATATTAACATTGAGAAAGTAATAGAAGCTCAACCAGATTTAGTAATTGCTTATAAGGGTATGAATGATAAATTTGTATCTACGTTTGAAGAAAATGGTATTCCTGTAGTTGTTCTTGAAATGCGTACGTATGACCAAGTAAAACATACTGTAGATGTTTTAGGACAGATTGCAGGAAATCCAGATAAAGCAAAAACTTTGATACAAGATATGGATAATAAAATAGCAGAAATAAAAGCCAAATTGCCAAATGAACATAAACGTATAGCGATACTACATAGTACAGCTCAAAATGTAACTGTACAATTAGAAGGTAGTATTGCAGGTTCAACGGCAGAGATTTTGGAATTTGAAAATATTGCTAAGGGATTGACTCCACTAGAAAGCAATCCAACTTCTGCGCCATATAGTTTGGAAACATTAGTATCAGCAAATCCAGATGTTATCTTTGTTACAAGTATGGGAAAACTAGAAACTATAAAGAAATCTATGATGGAGAATATAGAAAATAATCCAGCATGGCAGACTCTTCCAGCAGTAAAAGAAAAAAGAGTATATTTCTTGCCACAGGAATTATTTTTACTAAGTCCAGGCATTCATTATCCAGAAGCGGTTGAAACTATGGCTAAGCTTGTTTATCCAGATAAATTTAATTGATGGTGAATTGATATGACTATGCAAAAACAAGAAGTTTTACAAACTACAAAATTTGGCATAGCGATTAATAAATGGCGAATACTAATGATGATAGTATTCGCCATTTTAGCTTGCTCGGGCATTATATGCAGTATAATAAGTGGAGCAGTAGCTATTCCAATAAGTGAATTGAAAAATATTTTTATCGATGGTGTAAGTAGTCCTCACCAACAGATTTTATATAATATTAGATTGCCAAGAACGATAGTGGCAGGATTAGTAGGTATGAATTTGGCTATGGCAGGAGCTATTTTACAAGCTGTGATGAAAAATCCTTTAGCTGATCCACATATCATAGGGATTTCTTCAGGGGCAGGGCTTACAGGTATTTTAGTGATTGTATTATTTCCTGCTATGGAATATCTAATAACGCCTATAGCTTTTGTCGGTGCTATGATTGCAGCTATTTGCATTTATTTATTGGCATGGAAAAATGGTATAAGACCATTGCGTATTATTTTAGCAGGGGTGGCAGTATCAGCATTTTTAGGTGCAGGTATTTCCGCTATTTTAGTTTTATATAGTGATAGAATACATGGTGCTTTGATGTGGATGGTAGGGGGCTTATCGGCTCGTTCATGGCCACATGTAGATATTATTTGGCCTTATGCTTTAATTGGATTTATTTTAGCAATGCTGGGTTCACGCCATTTGAATATTTTGCAATTGGGTGATGATATAGCAAAGGCTTTAGGAGTTAATGTAGAATTAACACGCATCTATTTGACTGCTATAGGAGCATTATTGGCAGCAAGTGCTGTATCTGTAGCAGGTTTATTAGGTTTTGTAGGGCTTATAGTACCACATACAGCTCGTTTGCTTGTAGGTTCAGATTATCGCTATTTGATACCTTCGTCGGCACTTTTGGGGATAGCTGTAGTTACTTATAGCGATACTTTTGCCCGTGTAGCTTTTGCTCCATTGGAATTACCTGTGGGAATTTTTATGGCGATATTGGGAGCTCCATTCTTTTTATTTTTACTTAGAAAGGAGCTTTAATATGGTTAATTTAAAAGTATCTGATTTAATGATAAAAATATATGATAAATTGATTTTAGATGGAATTAATATTGATTTTAAAGCTGAAAAAAAGACAGCTATCATAGGGCCAAATGGTTGTGGTAAATCGACTTTATTGAAAGCTATTTCAGGATTAAATCGTCAGTATAAAGGTGAAATTTTGATTGATGGAGAAAATATTTTGCATTTATCTAGAAAAAATCTAGCGAAGAAAATGGCAATATTACCACAGGGAGCGACAACACCAACAGATTTGACGGTAAAAGAGCTTGTTAGTTATGGCAGATTTCCTTATCGTTCTATGTTTAAATCATTGAATAGTAAAAAAGAGCAAGCGATTATTGAAGAAGCAATGGAAAAAACACATATTACATCTTTTTCTCATCGCTTAGTCAGCACTTTATCTGGCGGTGAAAGACAGCGTACATGGATTGCAATGGCACTTGCTCAACAGCCAAAGATTTTATTATTAGATGAGCCAACTACGTATTTAGATATTGCTCATCAAATAGAAGTCATGCAGATAGTAGATGAATTGAATAAACGCGAAAAAATGACAGTGATTATGGTCTTACACGATATAAATCATGCTCGTATGTATGCTGATGATATAGTTATCTTGAAAGATAAACATGTATTTGAGCAAGGTGAGCCAAATACTGTGCTTGATGTAGAAAATTTAGCTAAAGTATTCGGTGTGAATGCTAAGATGTATCAAAACTATCAAAATCCAGAAGATAAAATAATTTTTCCAGTATCTTTAGTTAAAAATTAATATAATAAGGGGAATAAATATGCTTGAAATAAAATCCCTAAAGAAAAATTTTGTTTCTAAAAATAAACAAGGTAAAAATATAGAAAAAACGGCTGTAAAAGATTTAAATTTGACGATTGATGAAGGCGAAATCTTTGGGCTTTTAGGGCCAAATGGAGCAGGTAAGACGACGACTATTCGCATGCTTACAATGCTAACAAAGCCTACAGCTGGAGAAATTTTATATAAGGGAAAAGATATATTCAGCGACGAATTAAATGTAAAAAAATATATAGGAGTAGTACCGCAACATATAAATTTTGATCAGGATTTGACTGTTTGGGAAAATATGGAATTACATGGAAGATTACATCACATTCCCAAAAGTCAGCGCCATGCTCGCATTGAAGAATTATTAAATTATGTAGAGCTTCAAGATAGAGTTAATGATAAGGTAAAAAGTCTATCTGGCGGTATGAAAAGGCGTTTATTGATTGTGCGAGCTTTGATGCATAATCCTAAAATTTTATTTTTAGATGAGCCAACGGTAGCTTTAGATCCACAGGTGCGCCGACGTATTTGGGATTTAATACGTCGATTGCCAAAAGATGGTGTTACTGTAGTTTTGACTACGCATTACATTGAAGAAGCAGAAAATCTATGCAATAGAGTGGCTATTTTAAATAAAGGTAGTTTAATAAAATTGGATACGCCAAAGGCTCTTTGTGAGCAAATTGGCAAATATGTTGTAGAATGGGATAGCGAAGAGTCTAGAGAGTATAAATTCTTTAATTCTCGTAAAGAATGCGCAGATTTTGCTGGAACTTTAGATGTAGCGACAACTATACGTCATTCCAATTTAGAAGATGTCTTCGTAGAATTGACAGGAAGGACGGTGAGCTGATTATGCTATATGATATTTGGACTGTTTTTTGGCGAGACTGGGTAGTCTTGAAACATCGTATGATAAAATTCATCTTAAGCCGTATGGTAGCACCTATTTTATATATGGTGGCTTTTGGCTGGGGCTTAGGTAGAAGTATTAATACAGGGACTGGTTCGTATTTAGATTTTTTAGTTCCAGGGATTTTGGCTTTGAATTCCATGAATATAGCTTTTAATAGTTTAACTCCTGTACATGCAGAGCGCATATATCATAAATCTTTAGAGGAATATTTAGTATCACCTATTCAACCAATAGCTTTTGTAGCAGGAAAGATTTTGGCTGCTGTGCTTCGTGGCATGATTTCTTCGGCTATTATCGTTGTTTTAGCTTATTTATTTGGTGCAAAATTTGCGATTACGCCATTATTTATAATCATATTGATTATAAATTGTATCATCTTTGCTGAAATTGGTTTTTCAGCAGCAATGACAGTACAGACTTTTGAAGATATGGCAAGATTTAATACGTATATTTTATTGCCGATGTCATTTTTATGTGGCACATTTTTCTCTACGGATAAATTGCCATTATTACTGCATTATTTTATTGAAGCTTTGCCATTGACGCATACATCGACTTTGTTGCGTGCTATCACACATAATCAAGAGATTTCCATATTATCTATTGGTATTTTATGCTTATATATGATTGTATTATTTATTATTTGCAATCGCATTTTAGGTAAGATAAAAAATTAAAAAATGCACTCCAATGGGAAAATTTTTCCTTGGAGTGCATTTTTATTTAAATTTAAAATTCAATACCTTTTTGGGCTTTGATGCCTTCTTTATAAGGGTGTTTGATTTCTTTCATTTCCGTTACTAAATTAGCCTTTTGAATGATTTCTTCTTTAGCGTTTCGTCCAGTCATAACGAGATGTAAATCAGCAGGTTTTTCGGCGATTAAATCTAAGACATCTTTTAAATCGACTAAATTAAAATCAATAGCATAATTTATTTCATCTAAGATAATCATATCCCATTTATTACTTATCATTTCCATTTTGGCTTCTTGAAGTGCTTTTTTAGCAGCTTCTTGATGGATTTTTATATCTGTATTGCCTCGGCGAGTAAAACCTTCACCGCATTGTTTCACTGTGATATCTGGAGCAAATTTGGCTAAGGCTTTTAATTCGCCATATTTCCAACTGCCTTTGATGAATTGGAGAATTAAAACTTTTAAGCCTTCGCCCCATGCACGGATTGCAAGCCCTAAAGCTGCTGTAGTTTTTCCTTTTCCGTTTCCAGTGTGAACGATTACTAATCCTTTTTTATATTGAGTATCTTGCATTATCTATTATTCACCTACTTATGATTTAGAGACTAAGTTCTTGATATTTTGTGATTATGATATAACCAATGCACATAATGATTAAAAATAAAGTAGAAACATTGTACATTAATTTTATGGTTTGTTGAATATGTTGAGCATTTAACTCATTGATAGCTTCGCCCATATAAGCTCGGAAAGATTGACGACCAAAATAATAGTTTATACCGCCTAGGCGAATATCTAGTGCGCCAGCTACTGTAGCTTCTGTATAACCACCATTAGGGCTAGGATGTTTTTTAGCATCACGCATCATCATTTTTAAAGCGCCTTTGGCATTTAATTTTGAATAAAAAGCTACAATGATTAATAAAAGTCCTGTTATGCGCGCAGGAATGAAATTCAAAACATCATCAATGCGGGCAGCTGTTCTGCCAAAATAAAGATATTTATCATTTTTATAGCCAATCATAGCGTCCATGGTATTGCTCATGCGGTAAAGTACAGCGAGTGGTAGTCCACCGATAAAGAAATAAAATAAAGGTGAGATAATACCATCTACAATATTTTCTGCTACCGTTTCTACAGTGGCACGAGTGATATCTTGTTCATTCATGCGATTGGCATCGCGACTTACGATATAATTTACTTTTTTGCGAGCTTCATCAAGATTGTGATTGATTAATTCATCATAAATATCTTTGCCTGCTTTAGCTAGAGATTTTGGTGAAATCATAAAGCTTAAGATTACAGCCTGGATAAAGATATTGAGCCAACTAGGACAATTAAATATATCAAGAAGTGTGATTATGCCATAAGTTATGCCATAGCTAAAGCACAATAATATAGCCACCAAAATAAAGCCACAGACTAATTTTGTAGGTTCAGTAGCATTATCTTTACGCAATAATTTATCGAGGATATCAATTAATTTTCCCATCAAAGCTACAGGATGATATTTAGAATTAGGGTCGCCAATTATGCAATCAATGACGAAGGCTAAAAAAGCAATTAAAGCTATTTCCATTACATTCAACTCACATTTTTAAAATTTTTCTATGCATATTAATTATAGAAGCTAGATATTTTAAAATCAATAAATTACTACAAAAAAATAAAGTGCTATGGTATGATAAAATATAATCTAAAGATTTTATTATTGAGGTGAGAAAATGAGTGTAGAATTATTACATTACACAAGAGGAAAATATGTAGAAAATATTCATCGAGGCGATGCTGTTTGTGTTGGCGTTGATGGCAATATTATTGATAAAGTAGGCAATGCTCACCTACCAATGTTTTGGCGCAGTGCAGCGAAACCTTTTCAATTATTACAGTTCGTAAAATTAGGTGGCGTTGAACAATATAATTTAACACAACAAGAATTAGCAATACTTGCTTCTTCTCATAGCGGTGAAGATATTCATGTAGAAACAGTAAAATCTATTTTGCATAAATTAGGTTTAACTGAAGAAGTATTAAACTGTGGTTCTGCTCGTCCTATGAGTGGAAAAGCTTTCAAAGAATTAGTAAAAAATAATTTAAAACCATCAGCATTGCATAATCCTTGTTCTGGTAAACATTCAGCAATCATAGCTCTTTGTCAGTTGTTGAATATACCAGTGGAAGATTATATAAAACCAGACCATGAAGCTCAAAAAATCATTCATCAAATAGTAGCTATGTCAGCTGGTATTCCTGAAGATGAATTGGATATTGGTATTGATGGTTGTGGTGTGCCTGTATTTTATTTACCACTTGATAAAATGGCATATGCTTATGCTCGTTTGATGAATGCAGAGGAAGGAAATTGGGGCGAATACACAGAAGCTGCAATAAAAATTCGTGATGCTATGTGTGCATATCCGCAGATGGTTTCTGGAACAGGTAGAATTGATAAAGCAGTAGCAGAAGTAACAAATGGACGAGTATTGGCTAAAATTGGTGCAGATGCAGTATATTGCTTAGCTTCTCGTGAATTAAAATCTGGTATGGCTTTTAAAATCGAAGATGGAAGCTATGCAGCAGTAACTCCAATGGTAATTGCAATGCTCAAACATTTTAATTATATTAATGAAGAAGAATATAATAAATTATTGTCAATGTATCCACCTGTATTGAAAAATCATCGTGGTGATATCATTGGTGAAATTAAAGCTGTTTTTTAAATAGTATTTTAAGTTAATTTGAAATCACTATTATTGTATATTCAATCGATAATAGTGATTTCTTTATTTTATGTAAAAGGAATGTTGAAATGGAAAAGGCAGAGAATTTTTATTGGAAATTATTTAAATCCACATTTATTATCAGTGCTTTTACTGTGGGTGGCGGTTTTGTAATCATACCGCTATTGAAGGCAAAATATGTCGATGAATATAAATGGATAAAAGAAAAAGATGCCTTAGACTTAGTAGCTATAGCTCAATCTATGCCAGGGGTAGTGGCGATTAATTCTGCTGTAATTTTAGGATATAAAATGCGTGGCGTAAAAGGAACTTTGACAGCTTTACTAGCTACTGTATTGCCACCGCTTATCACTTTATCTTTAATTTGTATTTTTTATAATTTATTTGCTACAAATCCATATGTGAAATTGCTATTAAAAGGTATGCAATGTGGTGCTACAGCATTGATTATCAATGTAGCCTACGATTTATTGAAAAAAGAATTAAAGAAAAAATATATATTATCCTTATTTATTATTTGTTTTACCTTTGGCATGAGTTTTTTTACGGATATAAATGTAATGTATTTAATCGTTATTGATGGAATTATTGGTTTAATTTTAATGAGGGATAAAAAATATAATTAAAATAATTAATTTAGTGATAGAAAAATAGCAAAGGATTTTTACCATGATTTATTTAGAATTATTTTGGAGCTTTGTTCAAGTAGGTTTATTTTGTGTTGGTGGTGGATATGCTTCCATGCCATTAATCCAAGCACAAGTAATAGATGTACATGGCTGGCTTAGCATGAGTGAATTTATAGATATTTTTACAATTTCTCAGATGACTCCTGGCCCTATTGGTATTAATGCAGCGACTTTTGTCGGCATGAAAGTAGCAGGGTTTTTAGGTGCTATTGTGGCAACATTGGGATTTGTAACGCCATCGTTTATTTTAGGTATTATTTTAGCAAAATTATTTTTTAAATATGGAAATATTGGGGTGATTAAAGGTATATTAAATGGCTTAAGACCAGCTGTAGTAGCATTAATTTGTTCTGCTGGTATGAGTTTTATATTTTTAGCTTTGTTCAATACAGAAAAAATGCCAATAAATGTAGCAGATATTGATTATTTAGGTTTATTTGTATTAATTGTAGCTTTTATTGCTGTTAGAAAAAAAGTGGGAATTATAAAAATTTTGGCTGGTTCTGGTGTATTAGGACTTATTTTAGGACTAATTGGAAAATTTTAGGGGGATTTTTTAGCATAATATATTGAATTTATCAATGGTATATATTATGATTATAAATAAGATATATACATATGAAAGAGGCGAAATGAATTGGCAGCAAAAGTATTTACCGAAGAACAAAGAAAAATTCTCAGTAAAAACCCTAATGTAGAGTCAGTAGAAAAAACAAGAATTATTTATACAGAAGCATTTAAATCTTATTATGTAAAAAATTATTTAGCAGGGAAAAAACCTACAGAAATTTTTATTGAAGCAGGTTTTGACCCATCAATTTTAGGCAATAAACGCATAGAAAGAGCTTCAGCAAGATGGAGAAAATTATATGCTGATGGTCAATTAATCATAGATACTAAAGAAAATATATCAGTAGAAACAAAGGAAGAAAAAATAATGAATAGTGAACCAACAAAAAAAAGAAGAGGTCGTCCTCGTAAAAATCCTGTGGTAGAAACAGTAGTAGAAACAAAAAAAGAAGAATATACAGTGGATATGCCAAAGAAAAAACGCGGTCGTCCTCGTAAAAATCCAGAAGTTGTATCACAAGTAGAAGCTACAGAAAATAAAGCAAAAACAGTTAAAAAACGTGTAAATAAAATTGCTGCTATGGCGCAAAATATAAAATTAGCTGAACCTGTGGTTAAAAAAGAAGTAAAAGAAGAAGAAGCACCACAGAAAAAAAGAAGAGGCCGTCCACCAAAAAATGCACAAAAAGCAGTAGAAACAAAAGTGGAAACTAAGGTAGAAAAAGTAGAAACACAAGTAAAAACAAATGAACAAGTAGCAAAGAAAAGAAGAGGTCGTCCTCGTAAAATTGTACAAAATGTAGATGAAACACCAGTACAGAAAAAAGAAAATATCGAAGTAAAACCAGTAGTTAAAGCAAAAGAAGAAAGCATTTCTAAAGTAGAAAAAGTGGAAAAAGTAGAAACTGTAGAACAAGCAAATCCAGTAGCTGCTTTAGTAAAAGCTATCAATAGACTTACACGTGAAGTAAATTCTTTAAAACGTTTAGTCGCTGGTAAAAAAAGAATAAATTATTAAGATGTAAATATCTTTTTATCTCTGTAGAATATATGGGGATAAAAAGATATTTTTTTGGTCAAAATAGAAAAATTATTATAAAAGCTTTTTATTGACCTTTAACCTTTATATTGTTATTATAAATATATTGTAAATGTGAATGTCGTTCATAATTACTTATACATATATTGAATATATAAATATTTGCTTGTATAAACTAGAATTAAAATAAGGAATAGGTGAAATAACTTGATAAGCGTAACGAAATTATTATTTGCAACAGAATATTTTGGAGACTCTCTTCGTTATACAGATAATGCTCATAAAGCAAGAAATGGCGTAAGAGAAGGCATGGGACCAGTAGTAGTTTGGAACTCTACACGTACATGTAATTTAAAATGTCGCCATTGTTATATGAGTTCTGATGCTAAAAAATATCAAAATGAATTGACTACAGCAGAAGCAAAACAATTCATTGATGATTTAGCAGATTTCAATGTGCCAGTATTATTATTTTCTGGTGGAGAACCATTAATTCGTCCAGATTTCTTTGAACTTGCAGACTATGCAGCGAAAAAAGGTGTACGTCCTACATTATCTACTAATGGTACTTTGATTACACCAGAAGTAGCTCGCAAAATCAAAGATATTGGTGTAGGTTATGTGGGCATTTCTTTAGATGGTCTTCGTGAAGTAAATGATAAATTTCGCGGAAAAGCTGGAGCTTTTGAAGCTGCTATGAATGGTATTAAAAACTGTGTAGCAGTTGACCAACGCGTAGGGCTTCGCTTCACTATCAATCATCACAATATCCAAGAATTAGAAAATATCTTTGATTTCATTGAAGAAGAAAATATTAATCGTGTTTGCTTCTATCATTTAGTATATTCTGGTCGTGGCAATCAAATGATGGATGAAGATGTAACAGCTGAAGAATCTCGCCGTGCTATGGATATAATCATTCGTCGCACTCGTGATTTTGAAGAACGTGGTTTGAAAAAAGAAATCTTGACTGTAGATAATCATTGCGATGGTGTATATATGTATTTAAAAGCACTTCAAGAAGGCAAAGATGAACTTGCTCAGCAGATTAAAAAATATATCGCAATGAATGGTGGTAACCGTTCTGGTATGGCTTTTGCCGAAGTTGACCCACTTGGATCTGTACATCC
>ENA-OQLI01001288-OQLI01001288.1-human-gut-metagenome-genome-assembly--contig:-NODE-1288-length-19160-cov-8.106920_pt1 | contig 19160 bp, 10 predicted proteins | sample MGYA00242805_ERZ504812 | MGnify/ENA primary metagenome ERZ504812 (study PRJEB26092, sample SAMD00036430) | human gut metagenome | host: Homo sapiens | study: EMG produced TPA metagenomics assembly of... | reverse complement strand
AACAGCTTGCCCCATGGAGCGAGACTGCGAAAACGAACTGTCAAAACTAAACTGGAGTAAAACGCTTGCATCTATCATTTTGGTGCAAGCGTAATTCATGAGTAATGTAGCAATATTTTGCGCTTACCATTAATCGCAAATGGAGCACTTTGAATAAAAAAACGTTAAAAATTTTTCATCCTTTGTGCATTATATTTTTAAGTTTAATAGCGTATAATATCACACTTGATGAGAAAGATTATCAGCGAAAAATATTGAAGATATCAAATTTTGATATTTTTTTTGATATAAACTAAGACCTCGCAGGGTTTAGATTAGAGGGATAACGATGCAACTGAAAAATTCGACAGATTACGCAATTAGAATTGTATGTTACTTAGCGGCACAGGAACGGATGGTATCTACATCAGAATTGTCACGGAAGCTAAATGTTTCTGCTAATTATGTTCCTAAAATAGCAAAAAAACTGAAAGATGCAAAAATAGTCAATGCCTGTGAAGGTATAAATGGTGGCTATATGCTGGCAAAACAACCGGAGAACATTTCTTTAATGGATATTATATCGTGTGTAGAGGAAACAATGGCAATTAATCGTTGTTTGGAAGAAGATCGTTTTTGTCCCAGAAATTTAGAAGATACCTGCAAGATACATAAAATATTGTTGAGTTTGCAGAATACATACAATAATAAATTAGAGAGCGTAAAGGTTTCAGACGTTATCCGTCCTGGAGAAGATGAATATTTTGGACGATTTTATGTTGTATTAAAACTGAACTTGAAAGAAAAAAGCTACGAGTGTGTATATTCACATATCCGTGAAGTGTATGAGAAAGTAAGGAAAACAAAAAGTTATGAAGAGTTCATAAATCAATATATAGAAAGATATGTGTATACTTCTGATAAAAAAATGGTTCATGACTTCTTATCAAGTGAAGGATTAGAAGAAAGACTAGTTGATGGATGTATGGAAAAAGATCTTCCGTATCGCAGAATTACTGGAAAAGATAAGAATGCATATGTTTGGATGGAAGCAAAAAAATATATAGATGCAAATGAGAATACTGCAATTATTACCTTACATAATGAGAAGATTGTCCAGAACACAGTTATAAGGATGGAACAGGAACTCGTAAAGAAAGAACAGGATATGGCAAAGCAGTATTGGGATATGGTATCACTTTTAACTACTGTATTGAATCATAATCAGTTAGTTGAATCAGGGTATCAAGACGATATCAGCTTCTATACGAAACAGGTATATCTTCAATTGCAGAAGAATTATCCGGAATATGGAATTACGGATGAAGAAATTGCTTCAGTAGCCCATTTGGCACCGATTCATGATATTGGAAAGATAAAAGTACCAATTGAAATTTTGAATAAAAATGGAAAGTTGACAGATGAAGAAATGAATGTAGTAAAACAACATCCATTAGTAGGTGCAGCGATGACCCAGAGATTCCCAGAGGGGATAACAACGGAAAAGCTGAACAAATATAGCTATGAAATATGCAGACACCACCATGAAAGATATGATGGATCAGGATATCCAGACGGTTTAAAAGGGAATGCGATTCCGATGTGCGCACAGGTCGTTGGGATTGTTGATGCTTACGATGCATTGATCAATGATCGTCCATACAAAAGAAAATATGAACCAGAAGAGGCGATACGGATGATTTCAAATGGTGAATGCGGAGCGTTTTCTAAAAAACTGATCCAGTGCTTGACGGCGGCAGCAAAGCAGCCAGAGTGGTTAAAAGTAACAAAAAGTCAAGCATGACAGAAGATTTGAGGCGATTTTATGAACAAGAAATTGAGTGTTTTAAGACGAATTACAGCAGTTGTTCTGTGTGTTACATTATTATCTTCGCAAGTCGTAGTTGCGAATGCTGAAGATTCAGAAAGAATGAATGTGCAGACCAATAGTGAAATTACAGATATATCGGAACAGGATGGTTTCAGCAGTGATACATCTGAAATATCTGATATCACGGAAAGTGATATTCCTGATTCTTTTGAAGGAGAATCAGAGCCAAATACAGATATTAGTTCTGAAGTAACAGAGGAATTTGGTAATTCTGAAGATCAAGGATTTACAGATGGAGAAGAAACAATTATCGAGGATGAAAACACCTCAGATACTTTGGAAGAAGCAAATCCAGATTATGAAGATGGAAAAATATGTATCTACAATTACCAGCAACTTCTGCAAATCGGTACAGGAACACAGATGTTTTCCGGAGACAAAGATGGAAATGTTGGTGAAGGGGATAAGGTTCTTGCAGATGGTGCAGAACTTACCTATGCATCAGACGCTTCCTATTGTTTGATGAATGATATTCCAATAGATAATGAAAATGTCTGGAACTTCCCATCAGATTTTACAGGTAGCATCACTTCATCATCAGAGCGCACGGGCAACACAGTATATGATTCAGTGACTGATACGATTTATGTGTATAACCGATACCAGCTTGAATTGATGAAAGGGGAATCTTCAGACAGCGAACCTGTAATGAGCGAGGATTATATTGCTGAAAAAGTTGGAATGGGACAGGTTTTTACACTGGAAGATGGTTCCTATCTTACTTACAGCAAAACACATAATTATGTGCTTGCTTCTTCATTTACAACAGAAACACCGGAGCTTCTTGCAAATAAGGCTGGGACAGAGGAGACAACTCAGGATATTACTAGCGCATATCCGTCCGACTATGAAGGAAGAAATTATTTCGGTCAGGTGGTAAAAAAGATTGGTGATAAAAATTATATTCTGATTGGAAATGAAACACAGCTTCGGGCAATCGGAACAGATACGGATGTGACAGAGCCAATCTGGCGAGTGTATGAAACAAGAGAGAAAAAGCCGGGAATACTTGGGGGCGCACTGAGTGGATATACAGCCTGGAAACCAGCAGCTGATACACAGACATACAAAACAGAACTGTATTATCCGGGTGATGCGGATATTGTAAAGTTTAATGATACATATAATTGGTCTGGAAAAGAATTGTATGGAAATAAAAAAGGTGACCATAAGCTGGGAGAAACAGAATATCTGGATAATTCATCCTTGGATATAGCTGGCACAACAGCTACAAAGCGTTATGTATATGTGAGCAGTACTATTCAGGAGTCAGCCGATATGACGGTAACTGCGACAGACAGTACTGCCAGTGCTTCCGAAGCGGCATCTGTTGAAGCAGGTGCAACTGTAAAAGACAGAGATTTGATTGATATGACTCCGGTAGAAAGTGAGGAAGTAGCTGAGTCAGAAAGTGATGATATAGATGCTTTTACAAGTGATGGTGACGAAAGTGATTTTACTGATGATACAACTCCGGAAAGTATAACGGTTGACGAGAATAAAACTTACATCCTTACCTATGATACATCCAAAAGTAGCAATACCAATATTGCAGGATCTGGATATAAATACAGTAAGGATGCGAATTATATTATCTTTCGTGATATTGATCTTTCCAAAGAAGGGACTAATTCTAATGGGAAAGATGATAACTGGACTCCTATAAAGAACTTCCAGGGAAATATGGAAGGCCGCAAGGGAATGACAGAAGGTGCTAATGTCAAAATCAGTAATGTAAAGATGGTACAGGACACAGCAATTAATCAGAGTGCTTATTCAAATGGAAGTAGCTCGGACACGGAATATGGTGTTGGATTTTTCAGAAGTTTATCGACCCCATATGACAGTTCATTACAGATTTCATCAAAACAGGTTGTCGTAAAAAATCTTACCTTATCAGGAGTTTCTGTATCAACGACAACGAATTCTATTAAAAAAGATTTTAGTTTGCTTGGTGTAGTGTTGACCAGAGTTTTAAAAATCCTGGGATTATCAAGTGGGTTGGAAAAGGATCCAAAATCTTTTTCAACAGGAGCTTTTGCCGGTGTTGTAAAAGGAAACGTACAAATATCAGACTGTCATGTAGAAGGATTATCAGGAGTGTCTAATGCAAACAGCTGGACAGGTGGTTTTGTCGGGTACATTTCAGGTATTACAAAATATGAAGCCCTTTCAGGAGTGCTTAAAGGAGTAACGGACGCACTTAGTACTTTATTAAACTTGATTCCAGTATTAGGTCTTGGGGATCTGATTACAACGCTTTTGAATGGAGGCGTTCTAAGTGTTGGAAACCTGATTCCAATTGGCTATGTGAATCCGGTGTTCAGCAATTGTTCAGTATCTGGCAATGATACGATATCTGGGCAGAATTATACAGGTGGATTTGCTGGTGAAACAATAGGTGCTGTAATGACTGGATGTTCAGTTAATGGTACTGAGAGTGTTAATGGTACAGATTACTCAGGAGGATTTATTGGTCGTGCTTCCAATGCAGTTGTTGCAGGTGCACTGGATCATCTGGGAATCCAAATAGCTGATTTCCCGGTCAATACAGTAATGCTTGGATGTAGCATTAATGGCAGTGCAAATGTATCTGCGACAGGAAGCTCTGGTAAGGAAAGTGGTTATGCAGGTGGATTTATAGGAGAAATGCGTAACAGTTATGCCGTGAACTGCAGTATTTCTTCTCTTGGTACAGTGTCCGGAAAAGATTATACCGGAGGATTTGCCGGCTTAGCAACCCTTGGTGCTGTTACATCTATTGATGAAAATAAAGGTCTTCTTGATCTTGTGAAAAAACTTCTTACAGGTTTGTTGAACGGTAATATTACGGATATGGATATTTTGAACCTGGTGGGACTTCGCCCTTCTGTTATAAGCGGATGTACCATTGACGGAAGTACGATATCCTTAGATGCCAGTGGCAAATATGCCGGCGGACTTGTAGGATATGCCGGAGCTGTTCAGGTTTCTAATACTTCAGAACTTGCAGATGGTTCAAAATCAACTACAAAAGCTTTGAATCGTATGCTTGCAAAAAACAGTATTTCTTACAGTTTTAATGAGCATTCTAATAGTATTACTGCATCAGAAAGCATGTCTGTTTCAGCAACAGAGAATGCTGGAGGAATCTTAGGTTACGCTAAAATGACCAGTGTCAGTGATGTCCTTGGCGGAACAGTTACAGCAGCAGACTACATGCGTTTTGAATGTAAAGATTGTTCCGTAAACGGAGGCTCTTTGGGACTTACAGTTACTGCGTCAAATCAGGAGAATGGTCGTGCCGGAGGTGCTATCGGTTATGGAACAGGTGGAGAAGTAAGGAAAACATCCGTCACAAATCTGAATTCTGTAACGGCTGGAAAGTGTGCAGGAGGATTTGCCGGATATTTCGGAAGTGGTACTCTTGCTAATGTTGGTGGTATTAAACTTCTTGGATTACCGCTTTTGAAAATTGACAGCCTTCTTTCTGTAGGGCAGATGATTGAGACGTTTACAGTTGACAGCACTGTTTCAGGTGTTTCGTCAGGATATAGTGTGTCTACTGGCAATGAGAAAGGTTATAGTGGTGGCTTTATTGGAGAATGCATTAGTGGACGAGCAAGGGACACTAAGATCAGCAACCTGAAAACTGTTACTGCATCTGCAACATCAGGAAAAGCCGGAGGCTTTGCAGGTTTTGCTAAAGCCGGAGATGCATTAAGTGCTGGAGATTCCACTACATCAAAACTGACAGGAATTGAATTAGAGAATCTGCTTGGAGTTGTCAGTGCCCTGAGACCGGAGTTCAATAATACTTCTATTGCCTATGTTTCGAATGGTTCTGACCCTCAGGTATCCGCTGATATGGCGGGCGGCTTTGTGGGAGACGGACAGGCAGTAGATATCAACTATGGAAACAACAATTCCGGATTCAAAGCAGACACGAATAGTGAGGATGGAACAACCGAAGGTGAGGCTGGTGCGATTGCAACAACAAATATTACCGGACTCTCTTATATAAAGGGAACCAGCTATGCCGGTGGTTTTGCAGGAAGGCTGATGCCTGGTGATGTGGCACAGACAGGTTCTATTAAGTTACTGGGCCTCTTAAATGTAAATCAGCTTCTCAGTGTTATGGATGTGGCTTATCCGAGAATTTCCGACTCTTCTATTGAGGGAGACAGCTTAGTTGTAACAGCATCCGGAAAAAATGATGATGTGGCTCTTGGAGATGCCGGGGGTTATATCGGTAATGGAAAAGCAGTCATGGTTAAGAATTCTGATGTGACCAATGTAAAAGAAGTCACAGCACCATATCATGCCGGTGGCTATATCGGAATTATGCGCTCCGGAAGTGCAGCGGAGGCAGGAGATGCCACAGGAGATTTTTTGAATAGTGTCCTTGGTAAGATCCTGAGTCTGAAAGAGCTGGCAAGTGTCCTTCAGGCGGCATCCAGCAAAATTACGAATTGCAAAGTTGCTGGTACCGCAGATGGTTTGACAGTTACGGCTGACAGCGGATTTGAAAACGCAGAAGGCTATGCAGGTGGCTTCGTTGGAGAGATGCAGAGCGGTCATGTAGATAATTCAGCAAATGCTGTTGATTCCGGAAAAGGAACGGCAGTAGAAAATCTTCTGAAAGTAGAAGGCCTTCGTTATGCCGGAGGGTTCGGAGGTCTTGTAAAAGCTGGAGCAGTTGCAGAGATTGGAGCTAAATCATCAATTCTTACAAAACTGGTTGATCTGACAGGATTACTATCCCTGGTCAATGCTTTTGTTCCGGTGATCAGTAATGCCAGTGTTAATTCTGTAGAAAAAGGGTTTACTGTTACCGTTACAGGTACTCTTGAAAAAGACAGCACCAACGATGCGGATGCCGGAAGTGCCGGAGGCTTTATCGGATGCGGAACTGGTGTACAGATCAGCAATTCCGATGTAAATAAATTGCAGCATACAGGTGTCAGTGAGCCAAAGAATCTGCAGCAGGAAGATGGTAGCAGTTATTACGGAAGCGACAGTGCATATGCGGTAAATGGTTATCGTTATGCCGGCGGCTATATTGGGAAAGCTGCTATGGGAAGTACGGCGGCTATCGGAGGTGCAAGCGTTCTGGATAAGGTACTTTCTGCCTCAAATCTGTTATCAGCGTTGACCGTAGTTGCATCTATCATAGACAGCTCAGATGTTTACGGAGCAACAGGCGGATTTAATGTTCTTGCAACAGATGGAGATGGTGATACCGGAAAAGCCGGTGGATATGCAGGAGAACTTCTTGGAGTTCAGATTCAGAATAGTAATTCTTATAATTTTGCACATATCATAGGGCGTGAAAGTGCCGGTGGATATGTTGGAACCATGGAGCCGGGGAGTGCGGCAGATGTGGTAGATGGATTAAGTGCTCTTGGAGGACTGATCAAGGCAGATAATCTTTTTGGCGTTTTACAGGCATTTGTTCCTGTGATCAAAAACAGTGAAACAACCTGTGTACCTTGTGGAGGTGCTGTGAGGGCTCAGGCTGAAAGTGATGACAGCATTTACCGTGGACTTGCAGGAGGATATGCAGGTTACAACTATGGCGGTCAGATCTGGGGAAACAATACGGATAACTGGAAAGGCTCTACATATGCAGGAACCGTAAGAGAATGTGCGGCCTATCGTATCCGTTCCGTATATGGAACGGAATATGCCGGAGGTTATACAGGACTGATGCGGTGTGCGAATGTTGCAGATACAGGAAGTCTGAAGGTTTTATTTGGTCTTATCAAACTAGATAATCCGCTGACGCTTCTTCAGGCGGTGTATCCGACAGAAAAGAATACAGCTGTTTATGGACCGCTTCGTGGACTGGATACGGATACCTGGAACAAATGGGTTGGTGCTGTCGGTTCTTATGGAAGTTACGGTAATAAATTACAGGCACTTGGTGAAGTCAATGATCAAGAACAGTTAAATGAGATCATTTCTCAGTATGCATATGGATACGCAGTCACAGCAGGAAGGAGCATTCTGGCAAGTAAAGCAACACAGGGCGGTTCTGCCGGAGGCTATGTAGGCCGTATGGAAGGCGGTACCGTGACAAATGGAACTGCAACAGATCTTCAGTCAGTGGAAGCCTTCAGAAGCAGCGGTGGATTTGCGGGTGAGATGCTTACCGGTTCTGTGGCAAACACAGGTGACGTTTCACTGGCAGGTCTTAAGATTATCGGTGCAGACGGTCTGGCGGCATTAAAAACCTTTGTGCCGGTTGTAAAACAGTCCCATGTGGACGGATATCGTTCCGGAGCAAGGATCAAAGCAACCGGTATTGCAGACAAAGACCTGGCAGGATTTGCCGGAGGCTATGTGGGAAGAATGATCGGCGGTCAGATCTGGGGAGATGAAAATACCTCTTGCAGTATCACAAATTTAAGGCGTGTAGATGGAACTTCCTATGTAGGCGGTTTTGCTGGAAAAGTAGATCCAGGTAGTGTGGCAGCTATTGATACAGCTACAAAGCAGGGACTTTTGAATAAGCTTCTGGATGTTCTTATGGTAAATGCTCCGGCAGAACTGATTAAGGTTCTGAATGCTACTGTTTCTACCATCCGCTGTGCATCTGTGTCAGCCTGGGATGACTGGGGCGTGATCGTAAACGGAACCTATCAAAATGGAAGCAATACCGGGTACGCAAAAGCAGCAGGAGGATTTGCAGGAAGTCTCTGCGGAGCGGTCCTCGGCGAGAAGGATACGCCGGGAAGCGGAATCCGTGCAGACAAGATTCGTTCCGTAGTAGCCGGTGAATATGCCGGTGGATGCTTCGGTATTGCGGATGTTTCCGGTGCCGCAAACATTAGTGCAGGTAATGAGACCTCGGTATTACAGTATCTTTTAAAACTTGGAAAAACCGATGTGTTGGATGCGTTCCGAAGTTATGTATATTACGGAAATGTCACAGGAAGTCCAGATGCAGGGCTTGGCGTCAGTGCTAACACAGCGACAAAATCAGGCCAGAATAATGAAGTAACATATAGCGGAACGGCTGGAGGATTTGGCGGTTCCCTGTTAAATGGCTCTGTCAAAAACAGCAGCGTAATGGGATTAAATTATGTAACTGGACTAAACAGCGTCGGCGGTTTTGTAGGATACTCCGGAAAAAGCGGAGTTGTAAAAATGGAGAAGCTGGATGTGCTGGGAGATAATGCAGGACAGCTCCTGGGCGGTGCCCTCGGCGTTCTGGATATTTTCGGTTCCCACATTGATGACAGCAGTGTGACAGGCATACCTGGAGGTTATACTGTTCAGAGTAAAGGCGGAGATGAGCAGATTGCGGGAGGATTTATCGGCTACGCAAATCTTGCCAGAATGTCAGGCTGTAATGCAGGAGATGCTCAAAATCAGGAAAACAGCCTGAAACTGGTAGAATCCGGTGGAACAGCTGGTGGCTTCGCAGGAAGAACAAGCTTTGCCTATCTAGCGGATGTAAAACTGGATTCCACAGTGGTGGATGCGTTGCTCGTAGTTCTGAATCAGCTTGTACAGGCGTTATATCTGGATAAGATCCAGGATTCCAACCTTTTGCATATCAATCTTGGAATTGTGAAGGTTGATGCACTGTATGAGGGAAATCTTCTCCATGTGAATCTGCTGGGACTGGATATTTCTGTCGGGCTGTCTAAAAAGTCGACAGAAAATAATCAACAGACAGATCTTGCAATCATCAAGATCGGAGATTCATCCATCAAGCTTCCTTGTGATAAAGATGGAATCATAACAAAAGATAATGATGTAAAGTCTAATATCAGTATCAATCTGATCAAGGCAAACAGGACAAAGATCACGGACAGCAGTGTGTATGGAATTAGTACAGGATATGATGTCTATGCAGGCGGAGCAGGAAATGATGCGGATGGTTCTGCAAATGATGGACGAAGCGGAGGTTTTGTTGGATACAACGATGAAGGACTGCTGAAGAATAACAATATGTATTACTGCGATGTGGTCCGTGGAACATCTAAGCTGGTGGGACCATTCAGCGGAAAAAGTGATCTGGACTCTGCATATGACTTTAATACAAAAGCAGGTGTAGAAGGCGAGAATAACAATTATCGTATCTACCGAAAACCGGCGATTAGTTTTGATGAGATCAAAAAGAATTCTAAACTTCTGACAGATACGTTCAGTCAGGAAAATGGATGGAGTATCTTCTCGATAAAACATGTCGTGCAGGTAGATGAGTATAACACCTTGCAGAATGCAGTTATGGCAACAAAAGATTCTTCTGAAACAGCAGATCTGAATGCATATATATCAGATGCAAAAGCTGTTCTGATGTCAGATGCCAAAACGACAGTCAATACAGGTGACAGCACATCACCGGAACCGTCTGATACGCAGGATCCATGTGATGAGAATGTAAACCTGACGATAAACAAAGTCTGGAAAGATTTCCGAAATATGGACAATCTCAGACCAGACTCTATTACGGTCACAATTTCCAGAAGCTGGACGGATGCGGAAGGAACAAAACAAACAGAAGTTGTGCCGGGATATGAAAACTATGAAATAAAAGGTGATATTTCAAAATCTACATGGCAGAAAGTGATTGAAACTCTTCCAGCCTACATAAAAGATGATGCTGACAAAACGCATTATTATGAATATTCTGTTACGGAAACGGAAATAAACGGATATACAACTACAATAAAAAGCTCTGATGATGGATTTACCTTCACGATTATCAACCGACATTTTGCACTTCTTCCGGACACTGGCGGAAAAGGCATCATGATGTTCATCGTAGCAGGTGGTTTGTTGTTAGCGTTCCTGCTTTATACCGGACGCAGAAGGAAACGGAAACAGACGATGTAGGAAAGGGGGAGTAGAGTCATGAGAGAGATATGGCTGCGTGGGGAACTTCCACCGTAAAAGCTGAAGGAATCCCAAGCGAACCAATAAAAAATCAAAAGAAAGTGAGAAGAGGAACATGAAGAAATTAGTATCAAGATTTATGGCAGTTCTGATGGCAATGACCATGATACTGTCCATGAGCATGACTGCATTTGCAGCAGATGCAGCAGATGCTCCAAAAGGAACCCTGACAGTCAACAATACAGTGGAAGGAAAGACTCTGGATCTGTATCAGATTTTTACAGCAACAAAAAGTGGCGAGAATGTAGCATATACACTGAACAGTGCATATGAAGGATTTTTTAAGAATAATACTAGAATTCCAGGATCTGAAAGTTTAACAGGCGAAGCTTTAAGTGAAGCGGCATATAACTATGTTAAAGAACAGGTCGGAGCAAATGGAGAGGCTGCTACAGCGAAAACATTTGCTAAAGATGTGCTTGGATGGATTTTAGATTCAAAGAACCATATTACAGCAACAAAAACAGTTAATACGACAGCAACTTCTACAGTAGTTTCTGATTTAGCATATGGATACTATTTAGTTTATCCAAAAGGAGCAACAGATACCTCCACAGCACCAGGAAATCAGACTTATACATCTGCAGCATCTTTAGTTAGCATTACAGCTGATACAGCTACAATTAACATGAAGAGCAATTACCCGACAGTAGACAAGAAAATCATTCCGGCACAGAGTGGAAGCGGAATTACAGTTGGTGCTATTGTAGATGCTTCATGGGATGGCAGCCATCAGATGGAATTGGACGATGAGAATAATCCTGAAGATACCATCGCACCACACAGCGAATCAGATGAAAAGAAAGCTGGAGATTTTGGAATTGGCGATACTGTCACTTATCAGCTGACTTCTAAAGTGCCGGACATGACAGGATATAATTCTTATACTTTTAAATTTAGCGATACTTTGTCCAAAGGACTGGACTTAAAAGAAGTACTATCTGTAAAAGTTGGAAATACAACACTTACTGCTAAGAAATCAGGAACTAATACATACGCACTTGCATATGACCAGGCTAAACGTACTTTAACAGTTACCTTAAATGATTTCTATAATTCCTATAAGAATCATACAGGCGAGACAATCACAGTTGTTTACACTGCAACCTTAAACAAAGATGCTGTAATCGGTATGAATCCAAATACCAACAAGGCGGTCGTTGAATACAGTAATGACCCGACAACAGGTGGAACAGGTACATCTGAGCCAAGCATCGTAGATGTACATACTTTTGATTTTACAATTTATAAATATTATTTAAAAGACCAGAATAATAAAGAAGATAAGACTGCACTTGCAAAGGCAGAATTTGAGCTTTACAAGGGAAACACAGAAGGTACTGCAGCAGATGAACAGGCGAAGGTTAATATTGTAGACGAAGGAGAAGGTGTATACCGTCAGGCAACAGCCGATGAAGCTAAAGCAACAGGCTTTACTTCTGCAAAAATTGTATCCGATGCTGACGGAAAAGTACTTGTAAAAGGTCTTGATGCTGGAACTTATTACTTAAGAGAGACAAAAGCACCAGAAGGATACAATAAGCTTCTCAGCGATATCAAGGTTGAGATTAAAGCAAACTATGATCCAAAAACCGGAAAACTGACAAGCTATTCAGTTGATTACACATACAATGGAACTACAACAACAGGTAAAGAAATTAAAGATACAAAAACTTCTCCAGAAGTAGCTGTAGAAAACAAAACAGGTGCACAGCTTCCATCTACTGGTAGCAAGGGTGCCCTCATGGTAACACTGGCTGGTATCGTTCTTTTCGGTGTATTAACAGCAAGCAAAGCTTTTGGCAAAAAGAAAGCAAAAAACTAAGACATTCTGAAGTTTAAGAATGGATAAAAAGACAGTTCATCTTCCCGGTATTGTACCGGGAGGATGTCTGCTTTTTCTGAAATGTCCAGTGTGGACTGGATATTTCAGAAGAAACAGACGAAAAGGTGAAAGGTATTATGAAGAAAGTAGTAAAAATACTAAGAGGAATCGGATATCTGATGGCATTTTCTTTAATCCTGTATCCGGTAGTGAGTAATTACATTAATCAGATGAACAGCACAACCATTGCTACAGATTATGAACAGGAAGTTTCGCATTTGTCGGAAGAACAGGAAAATGCAATGATCAAGCAGGCACAGGACTACAACGAAAGCCTGATCGGAATTGGTTCCATAGCAGATCCATTTTCAGAAAGCAATGAAAACCAGACAGAAGATGATGAGTATAACAAACTTTTGAAAATTGATGATACTGGAATGATGGGATATATTGATATCCCAAAGCTTGATGTTGTTCTTCCGGTTTATCATGGAACATCCGAAAAAGTACTGCAGTCAGGTGTAGGACATCTGAAAAACACCTCGCTTCCGGTAGGCGGTGAGAGCTGTCATGCGGTATTATCCGGACACCGTGGACTTGCAAATGCCAAGATATTCACCGACCTGAACAAGATGGAGGTTGGAGATGTATTTTATATTAAAGTTCTTCATCATACCTTTGCCTATCAGGTGGATCAGATTCTGACAGTATTGCCATCAGATACAGATGCTTTACAAATTGAAAAAGGCAAGGATTATGTAACGCTGGTCACATGCACTCCTTATGCAGTTAATACACACAGACTGCTTGTACGTGGCACCAGAATTCCGTATGAAGAGGCACAGAAGATAGATGAGGAAGTTGGTCTTCATCATACAATTCCATTCAATTTGATTCTATTGATTGGGGGAATTGTTGCTTTGATCATCATATGGGTGAGCATTAAATCTCATAAACGCAGGAAGGAGAAAAAACATGAGCAGAATAATTAAACATAAGCGAATATATATGTGTATGGCCAGTGTGATGTGTATGCTTTTACTCCTCATTCCGTTACCTGTGTCTGCGAATGATCAGGGAAGTATATTATTAAAAGCAACTGTTGAAGATGAGACCACGGTATATAAGCTAAGTAATATTGAATTTACGATGTATCAGGTTGGAACATATAAAAATAATTCATGGGCATTAGTGAGTGAGTTTGCAAAGTCTGGAGTCATATTTGATTTTGAGGATTCTTCTGCTCAGGCAGAAGCTGCAAAAAAACTGGGAAAATATGTACAGGATAACGGCATCCAAGGAATATCAGGGAAGACCAATTCCGATGGAGAAGTTATGTACAGAGATCTGGAAAAAGGTGTGTATCTTTTTGTGCAGACACAAAAAACACAAATTGGAAATCAAGTATATCAAAGCGAACCTTTTATCATAACAGTTCCAGGTAATTATGATGGTCAGATAATTTGGAATGTAACGGCAGAGCCTAAATTTAAAAATGAATCGATACCACCAATTACCACGAATACGCCACCAGTTTCAGAAGAACCATCAGGTGATAATAGCAGTCATACTCCAAATGTAAAAACGGGAGACGATACGAATGTAATTATGTGGCTTTCCTTAATGGGAATATCCTTAATCATATTTAGTATATGCAAAAGAAAATCCCATAAATAATATGAGAAGATCGGGAAATCCCGGTCTTTTCGTTTCGTTATATAACTGTCATAATCCAAAAACAAATACCTCCGGAGGTGCACCGTATGGCGTCACCTGGGAGAAAATGGGTTTTAAACCATGGGAAGATTTGAAAGAAAATGAGTGAGTTGCCAGTGCAATCTTATTTATCTCTTGTGACAGAAATAGGTTCCCGTTTTGCTGGAAGTAAGTCTGAACTGATCTCAGGAGAATTAAGCAGTGCTGTGAAATTCTGTCTGATGATATCCAGTGTCTTCTGCTTTTTCTGTAATTCCTGCTTTTCACGGACAGTAGCAGCCTGTTCAGATTCAAGATTTTCTATCCGCTTCTGGATTTTATTAGAGCTTGGGATTTTGGTAACACCGAGATCCTGAAGCTCTTTTTTTAGTGAATCGTGGAGTTGGTATTCTGCTTGATGTTTGGTCCGGTATGCGTTTGGATTTTTAGCAGATTTGCAATCTTCAATCACTTTACGGCAGGGCCGGTAAGAATCACAATGTTTTTGAATGACTTTCTGCGTGTTCAGTTCATTGTTGATTTGTGTTATTCTCTGTTCAGCCGCTTTAACAGAAGCATCAACATCAGAAACATGCTGTTGAAAATCTTCATAATTCAGCAGATTATTTTCAGAAAGATAGTCGAAGGTGCGGGTTGCCTCTTTTAGATTATTTAGTTTTGCCCAACGTTCAAATCCTTCTCGATTGCCGGTTGTAACATAAGTGGAAATATTGATATACAGGCGAGCACCTCTGGACAGATGCTTTGGAGTTTTCACTTTGCTACGATTTTTTGCCAGACGGATGCGGATATTTTCTTCGCTATAATAACTTCCGAGAGATTTCATGTAAGTGAAGTCCTTCTGCTCCGGTGCACGGAAGGACAGGTGTTTTCCTTGGCGGACTTCATATCCGGCTAACTGCATTTTTTGTAGAAATTCCTCATAGTTGATGGAAGTCCAGATTGCCTTATCAACTGCAACACGTAGCTTGACTTTCCAACTGGTGCCATGATGATATTCCATGTTCTCTTTATAGCTTTTTCCTTTTTCTCCGGTTGGCATACTGGTGGCAAGTCCATTTTCTTGGCAGATGCGATTACTGATCCGGCAGATTTTATGGTAGCTCCGCTTATTGGAAATGATCATTAACGCCCATTGTCACTGTAACCTGTTGGATGAATCTTATATTCAGGTCGCAGTTTATGATGAAAGACTGGAGGTGACTTCTCCGGGTGGATTATATAACGGATTAACTTATGAGGAAGTCATGAATGGTCATTCGAAGATCCGGAATAAAGGCATTACCAATATATTCAGTCAGATGGGACTTGTAGAAGCATGGGGAAGCGGAATAAAAAGAATCCTTAATGCTGCAGAAGAGTATGGACTTTCGAAGCCGAGATTTTAGGAATTCGATAAGACGCGTCCATCGAATTTACGCAAGTAATTGAGATGGACAAAATAGTGGTTGTATTAAATGAAAAAATATAGTATAATACAAACATGAATACAACATATAAATTAAACAACAATGTCGTCTATTCGTGCAAATACCATGTAGTATGGTGTCCTAAATATAGACGAAAAGTATTAACCAATGGTGTAGATACCAGGTTGAAGGAACTGCTCACAGAGTATGCTGCAAATCTTTCTGTAGAGATTCTGGAAATGGAAATCATGCCGGATCATGTTCATATGCTGCTGGAAGTAGACCCTCAGTTTGGTATTCACAAAGCCGTAAAATCTTTCAAAGGCTATACTTCCAGAATTTTAAGACAGGAATTTCCATATCTTAAAACTAAGATGCCGACGCTTTGGACAAATAGCTATTTTGTATCTACCGTTGGCGGTGCCCCGCTGGAAGCAGTAAAACAGTATATCGAAAACCAGAAAACATCGCAGAGACAAAAGGATAAGATGGGCTAATGCAAAAAGGGATCAAATTCAGGATCTACCCGAACAGAGAACAGAAAAACTTCATCCACCAGACGCTGGGATGCTGCAGGTTCATCTATAACCGGGGACTTGCCATGCGTAAGGAAGGCTATGAAAAAGGGAAAAAAATCGGCTATGGCCAGACTTCTGCCATGCTGACGGAACTGAAAAAGCAGGAAGAGTTTGCTTTTCTGAAAGAAGTCGATTCCATCGCATTACAGCAGTCATTGCGGGATCTTGACCGGGGATTTGTAAACTTTTTTCAAAAAAGGGCGTCCCATCCAACTTTCAAAAGCAAACATAACCATTTTCAGTCGTACAGAACGGTAAATCAAAAAGACAACATTCGTATCGTGGGAAGATATATCAAACTTCCGAAGCTTGGATATGTGAAAGTGCGTCAGTCAATGGAAGTGGGAAACATTCGTCACGTAACCATTGAGCATACGCCATCCGGAAAATATTTTGCGGTTCTGAACGTTGAATTTGAACCGGAACCGCGACCTAATCAGGGTGGAACGATTGGGATTGATGTTGGAATCAAAACGTTCTATTCTGACAGCAACGGAAATACAGTAGCGAATCCCAAATATCTGGAACGCTCGATGCGAAAACTTGTAAGGGAACAGCGCAGACTTTCCCGAAGAGAGAAAGGATCCCATAACCGGGATAAGCAGCGAATTCGAGTTGCCAAAGTACATGAAAAAGTAACGAATCAAAGAAATGATTTCCTGCAGAAACAGTCAACGATGCTGGTGTGTGAAAACCAAACCATCTGCATCGAAGACCTGCATGTAAAAGGAATGATCCGGAACCATAAACTGGCAAAGTCGATAGCCAGTGTTTCGTGGGCAAAGTTTTTCGAGATGCTGGAATATAAAGCTGTGTGGTATGGAAATGAAATCCGCAAAGTACCAACGATGTATCCGAGCAGCCAGACCTGCAGTTCCTGTGGCTATCGGAATCCGCTGGTGAAAAATCTGCGCATTCGTATCTGGGAGTGCCCCGGCTGTCACGCAGTTCATGACCGGGATACGAATGCAGGCATCAATATTTTGAAAAAAGGACTGCAGCTGCAGTCGGCATAAAGATAAGAAAACTGTACCGCAGGGCATGCGGGAACAGTATAAATATAGCCTGTGGACACCGTGTAAGACATTGCAGTACCGTAAGGTATTTGCCAATGCAATGGTGGAAGAAACAGGAATCCCCCTGCTTTAGCTGTGGGGAGTGTCAAAAAGTTACTTTCAGAAGATCATCAATTATCAGCAGTTAAGTTAGCTGAAAAAATTGGGGTTGCCAGTCGAAATATTGAGAACAATATTAAGAAGTTAAAAGAGTATGGTATTCTTATAAGACATGGATCTCCAAAGAATGGTTACTGGGAGATTGTAGATAAAGATCTACAGGAGTGAGAAGTAAATTAGTCCAAGATAGCTCAAGATTAGTCCAAGAGAATATATATATAACAAAAATAGATTGACATTTTGTAGTAATCAGTAGTAAACTGTACTTGTGGAAAGGAAGTGATATGTTTGGCTAGAAAAACACCAAAAGATGGCAAAGAAGAAAACATACGAGTACGGGTGACTCCAGAACAAAAACAGAGACTTGTTGAGTATGCAGAAAGACACTATCAGAGCATGAGTGGTGTTGTATGTCAGGCATTGGATCTCCTGTACGCAAGAGAAGAACAACAAAATAATAAAGAGTAAAATGGAGTTATTTTGGAGTTTATTTCTTCATAAGCGGTGCGAAAAACACAAAATCAGAACGCATGTTCGAAACACAAACTTCTAATAACAGCCTTTGCGTGTCATGAAACGCAGTCCGCAAAGGAGTTCGAGTAACGGACTAAAATGCCGAAAGCCTGTATTTATGCGGGTTTTCGGCATTTGTTTTATCGAATGGCTCTAGTTTGGCTCTATTTGTGGGGAGAGTAATAGCAAGATTAAGGAGTAAAAGAATGTAATTACTCTGTTAGTAAATTGACACAAGTTGGCTGTAGAGTATAATTATAGTAAAAGTACAGCAGAAGCTGTCGCAAAGATATTTATAAAAATGTTGTGGAGGTATTGAACATTAATGAATGTAAAATTAAAATCTGCAAGCAAGCAAGCGACTGTAGCCTGGAGGGTGGGAGAAAGATGAAGAAGTGCAAATTAGTACAGAATATAAGAAATTTCAAATTTTGTTATTTTATATTTTGCATAATGATATGTTTGGTTGTTTTTCCTGTTTCCACATCTGCCCAAGAAAATTCTGATCATGTTATCCGGGTAGGATCTTTTGAGGAAACTTATAATGTAGTCAATGAAAAGGGAGAAAGAAGCGGCTATGGTTATGAGTATCTTCAAGATATTGCAGGTTATGCAGGATGGACATATAAATACATAACAAGTGATTGGAAAAACTGCTTTACACAGTTGGAAAATGGAGAGATTGATATTCTTGGTGACATTTCCTATACAGACGAACGTGCTGAAAATATGCTTTTTTCCGATATGCCTATGGGGGAAGAGAAATACTACATCTATACGGATGCATCCAATATGGATCTTACAGCAGGAAATCTGGATTCTTTTGAGGGAAAAAATATTGGTGTGTTTAAAGATAATATAACGGAGGATGTGCTTAACGAATGGGAGTTAAAGTATGGTCTGCATATGCAGCATGTCAATGTTTCTAATACCGCAGAAGTTATGGACAAACTGTCGAAACATGAAATTGACTGCTTTGTTTCGGTAGAAGAATCCCGTTGGGAAGAATCGGATATTTCACCGCTTACAAGTATTGGAGAGACAGAAATCTATTTCGTTATAAATCCAGAACGTCCGGATATCAAAGAAGCACTGGATAGTGCTATGCGCAGAATCAAGGATGACAACCCATTTTACACAGATGATCTCTACAGGCGTTATCTTTCTGCACAGAGCAGCTCGTTT
>ENA-OQLI01001278-OQLI01001278.1-human-gut-metagenome-genome-assembly--contig:-NODE-1278-length-19237-cov-6.500419_pt1 | contig 19237 bp, 17 predicted proteins | sample MGYA00242805_ERZ504812 | MGnify/ENA primary metagenome ERZ504812 (study PRJEB26092, sample SAMD00036430) | human gut metagenome | host: Homo sapiens | study: EMG produced TPA metagenomics assembly of... | reverse complement strand
GTGGCAAAACCGTAAACGCCTAGGTAATAGGAGTTGTTGGGGTAAAGGCTGCCGTAAATGGGGTTGGAGAAATAGCTCACTTCAGCGGCGGGGTAGGTCTCGTTGCGGATGGTCACTGCGTCGGCGTTGCGTTCGATCACCTTGGAGTTGGCGACTGTGACGACGATACCGACGATCACGAAGATGACGGCGATGGCGATATACAGGGCATTGCTGCGGCGATCCTTCGCCTGCTCGTCCTTTTCGCGCTTCGTCCGGGGATCGACATAACCGCCTGCCAGATTCTCCTGGCGGCTCTTCTTTTCTCTGGATGCACTCATTTGTTTGTTCAGTCCTCTCAATTATTGGGTTTTGCAGATTTGCAAAAGTGCTATTGAAAATGCCCAATCATTATAACGAATGGAACACAATAATGCAATGACAAAATTGTGAAGATTCTTCGTACCATTTTCCGCCCGCAGGCGGAAAACAATTAAAATCGTAATTCCTGACGACATGTGCGTCAGGAATTACTCTTTGCGCAAAGCGAGTGTCGAATTGTCTGCTTGTGCAGACAATGAGGCACAGAGCGACGCGAATCTTTCTCAATGAAAGCGACGTAAGTCGGTTTCATTGAAGTTACTTCGTGCCGAAAATGCGGTCGCCCGCGTCGCCGAGGCCGGGGACGATGTAGCCGTGCTCGTTGAGATGATCATCGAGTGCGCCGGCGTAGATGTTGACGTCGGGGTACTTCTCCTGAACGGCTTTGATGCCTTCGGGGGCGGCGACGAGCACCATGAGCGTGATGTGCTTGCAGCCGCGCTTGACCATCTCGCCGATGGCTTCGCAGGCAGAGCCGCCGGTGGCGAGCATCGGGTCGACGATCATCACGTCGCGCTCGGCCACGTCCTTGGGCATCTTGCAGAAGTAGGGGTGGGGCTCGAGCGTCTCTTCATCGCGGTACATGCCGATGTGGCCCACACGGGCGGAGGGCACCATGCGCAGCACGCCGTCGACCAGGCCGAGACCGGCGCGCAGGATGGGGACGACAACGAACTTCTTGCCTGCGAGCGTGGGGGCGTCCATCTCGCAGATGGGGGTCTTGATGTGCTTGGTGGTCAGCGGGAGGTCGCGCGTGGCCTCGTAGGTGATGAGCATACCGATCTCGGACACGAGCTCGCGGAAATCCTTGACGCTGGTGTTTTCATCGCGCATGATGGTGAGCTTGTGGGCGACGAGGGGGTGGTTCATGATGTGTACTTTCTCGTTGAATTTGGCTTCCATTGCTTTGACCTCCGAAAAAATATATTTTAATGTGTTTTTGCTTACTGGTTCAATTGGGAGCTTCTCAGGCGCTCTGCCTGCGCGGGACGCAGATAAACGGGGAGAAGCTCCTGCGCGCTCACGGCCTCGCCGCGCGCATAGGCGCGCTCGGCCGCAAGGCCGCCGCCCACGGCGCTCTGATAAAGGAGCATACTGGGCGCGAGCGAGCACTTGACGCCGTGCTCTTCTAAATAACGATAGCACAGCACGCCGCCGTCGCCGAGGACGGTGATGGGCTGCTGCTTGCCTTGAAGCTGCGCGCAGAGCTCTTCGAGCGAGATCGCGCGGTCCGGCGTCAGGCGCGCGAGTTCGCCGCCCTTTGCCTCAAAAACGGCGTTATAGACCTGCGAGCGGCGCGCGTCCATCGCGCCGACGATAAGCCCGTCGATGTGCGCGGCATTCTGCGCCATGGCCTCGAGCGTCGAAACGCCGAGGCACGGCTTGTCTGCGGCCCAGGCAAGGCCCTTGACCGCCGCAATGCCGATGCGAAGGCCCGTGAACGAGCCCGGCCCCGCCGCGATGGCGATGGCATTGATATCATCGAGCGTCAGATCGGCGTTTTTGAGCATCGCATCCACCATCGGCAGAAGCGTCCGGCTGTGCGTCAGCCCCGTGCACTGATAGGCGGAGGCGAGCGGCGCGCCGTCTTCGACGACGGCGCAGGAAACGCTCTTCGCCGATGTTTCCAGAGCGAGAATTTTCATGCGAATCTGCCTCCTGTGACCGTGATGGTGCGCCAGTCTTCGTGCTCGTCTGTGCGCGCGATGTCGACAAAGATCGTGTCCTCCGGTAGCGCGTCGGAGACGCGCTCGCTCCACTCGACGGCACAGACGCCGCCGCGGGCGAGATAATCGTCCCAGCCGATGTCGAACAGCTCGTCCGACGAGCCGAGGCGGTACATATCAAAATGGAAGAGCGGCGTTCTGCCCTCGTACTCGTTGACGATGGTGAACGTCGGGCTCGTGACGCGTCCGCGGCAGCCAAGGCCGCGCGCAAGACCGCGCGTGAAGGCGGTCTTTCCCATGCCGAGCGAGCCCGTGAAGGCGAGCACATCGCCGCCGCGGAGCTTTTGGGCAAGCTCTTCGCCGATCGCCTCGGTCTCCTGCGTGCTGTGCGACAGAAATTGCATGGTTTCGCCTCCTTGACCCCATTTTCACCCATATTACCAAATAGTATAGCACAGCGCGCCGGCCTTTACAATTCCTTTTCTGCGGAAAGAGGGAGAAATGTGCGTTTACAGACGGGTAAAATTGTGCTAAAATACATCGAAAACTTTGTGCGAAGGGAGCGTGAGGCTGTGAACAGATTCCGCGATTTTTTAAGTGACGTGGTGCGGCAGTCGGATATGGTGCTGCTGTCGCTGTGCACCGTTTCCACGCTCTACGGCATGGTGCTCATCGCGAGCGCCACGCATTTCCGCAATACCTTTAAATATGTTGCCATTCAGGGGTTTGGCTTGCTGCTGGGCGTGCTGCTCTACTTCCTGCTCTCCAGCATCGACGTGTCGGAGGTCGGAAAAAAATGGAAGGGGCTGCTGGCGTTCAATTTCGGCTGCTGTCTGCTGCGGCGCCCGCCCTTGGGCCTGACGGGAAACGGCAACCGCGCCTGGCTCGGCGTGAACGACATCGGCAAAAGGCTCGGCGTCGGCTTTTTGGAGAATTTTCCCATCACCGTTCAGCCCGCCGAGATCGTGAAGATCACGTTCATTATCCTCTTGGCGCGCCAGCTTGCGCTGCTGCAGGAGAAAAAGGACCTCACGCGCTTTTCCAATGTCATCCAGCCCACGGCGCACGCGGGCGCGATGTTTGTCTTCTACTATATCCTTTCCAAGGACGCGGGCAGCGGGCTTGTCTATCTCTTCGTCTTCTTGTGCATGGCCTTTGCCGCGGGCTTTGCCCTGCGGTGGCTCTTCCTCGGCGTGGGCGGCGCGGTGGGCGCGTTTCTCGCCGCGTGGAACCTCGGCCTTTTGCGCGGCGACTGGTACGACCGCATCAAGGTCATTCTGGACCACAGCTACCAGCCCGAGGGCAAGGGCTGGCAGCAGACGCGCGGAATGCTCGCTCTCGGCCCGGGCAAGCTGACGGGGCAGGGCCTCTTCAACGGCACGCAGACGCAGCCGTTGTACCGGTCGAGTCTTCCCGAGCGGCAGACAGACTTCATCTTCTGCGTCTGCGGCGAGGAGCTGGGCTTTATCGGCTGCCGTCTCGTCAGCGTGCTGCTGCTGGCCCCCGTAAAGCTGGCGGGGATAGTAGTCGGCCCGGTCGGCCAGACCGACCTTTTCCAGCATCCGTCTGCCGATCTCGTCTGCCTGCTCCTTTGGCATCCTGCGGGCAACGATCAGGCCCTCGGTCACATTCTGCAGGGCGGTTTTGTTCCGGAACAGGTTGTAGTTCTGGAACACAAAGGCCGTTTTTTTGCGCAGGCGGGCAATGTCGGCCCGGGAGATCCTGCCAAGATCGAAGGATTCGCCGTCGAACACCAGAGTGCCGCTGTCAGCGGTCTCCAGAAAGTTCAGGCAGCGCAGCAGGGTGGTCTTGCCGGAGCCGGAAGGGCCCAGAATGGCAACAACATCTCCCTTTTCCACACTCAGGTCCACACCGTTCAGGACGTGCAGCGCGCTGCACACCCGGCGGGCATTGCCGCGTGGGAAAGGCCCGATGTGGAAGCGGGGCTTGTCATCGTAGGTGTAAAATGTTTTGTGGATGTCTTTGATCTCTAACATGGCCATACCGTCCACCCCTTTCTCACTGGAAACCGTGTGCGTTCAGCTGCCGCTCCACCAGCGCCTGCAGCTTGGTGATGATGGTGCAGAATAGCAGGTAGACCACAGCCACCTCGCAGTAGATGGGCAGGAAAATGTAGGTGCGGGCTGCCACACGCTGGCCTGCCATGAACAACTCTGCCACCGTGATGTTGGAGGCCAGAGAGGTGTCCTTGATCATGCTGATGAGGGAGTTGGACAGGGAGGGCACGGCGGTGCGCAGGGCCTGCGGCAGAACGATGCGGCGCATGATCTGCCACCAGGTCATGCCCACGCAGGAACCGGCCTCCAGCTGGCCCTGGGGCACGCTTTCCAGCGCGCCGCGCATGGTCTCGGCGCAGTAGGCACCCTCGTTGAAGGCAAAGGCGATGACGGCTGCCGGAAAAGCATTCAGCATGATGCCCAGGCTGGGCAGGCCGTAGAAGATGATGAACAGCTGCACCAGCAGCGGCGTGCCCCGGATGACCCAGATGTAGAACCGGGCAATCTGGCGCAGCACCGGAACATTGGCGTACTGCACCAGCGCAACAGCCACTGCAATGACCATGGCAAGGCTGAAGGAGATCAGGGTCAGGGGAATGGTCATGGTCAAGCCTGCCGTCAGGATGCGGGGCAGGGCCTCCCACAGCACGCTGACCGTGCGGTTGGTAAGAAGTGCTTCAAACATGTTTTTCTTCCTTATTGACAAAAAACGGTGGAATATCTTTAGGATACACCTTAAACTATGGTTCAGGTCAAGAGCATATCCTACAATTCCTACCAAAATACTATAGCATGAAATGGAGACAAGTGCAATCCATTGGCGAAAATCCTTCACTCTGGCCAAAAACAAAAGAAAACACGGATTAACTTTGTGCAGACTGGCAAGGAGTTGACGCGGTACGATGTTTCGTGTAAAATGGAATCAGACAGGCCCCGTGCAGGAAGCGCGGGGAACAGGCCGGGTGCACAGGCAGCCCGGCGCATACGGAGGACAAAACACAATGAAGCATAAAATTGGTATTCTGGGTGCAGGCACCTGGGGCATGGCTCTGGCGCGGATGCTGACGGTGAGCGGCAATGACGTGACCGTGTGGTCGGCGCTGGAACAGGAGATCGACAACCTTTCCACCACCCGGGTCCACCCCAATCTGCCCGGCATGACCATTCCGGCAGAGATGAAGTTCACCAAGAGCGTGGAAGAGGTGTGCACGGACAAGGAGATCCTGCTGTTCGCGGTGCCGTCGGTGTTCGTGCGCTCCACCGCAGCCAAGGCCCGGCCCTTTGTGCCGGACGGTCAGATCATTGTGGACGTTGCCAAGGGCATTGAAAAGGATACCCTGTTCACCATGACGGAGATCCTGGCCGATGAGCTGGGCAAAGAGGGCGGTCCCAAGGGGGTGCGTCTGGTGGCCCTGAGCGGCCCCACCCACGCTGAGGAGGTGGCGATCGACCTGCCCACCACCATCGTTTCGGCCAGCAAGGATATGGAAGCGGCCAGATTTGTGCAGACAGTGTTCACCAACAACGTCATGCGTGTGTACACCAACGAGGACATCAAGGGCGTGGAGCTCAGCGGTGCCATGAAGAATGTCATTGCGTTGGGCGTGGGCATCTCCACCGGCCTGGGCTATGGCGACAACGCCCGTGCCGCCCTCATCACCCGCGGCATTGCCGAGCTTGCCCGGCTGGGCGTGGCCATGGGCTGCAATGTCCACACCTTTGCCGGTCTGGCCGGCATCGGTGACCTGATCGTGACCGCCACCAGTATGCACAGCCGCAACAACCGGGCCGGCATCCTCATCGGCAAGGGTGAGACCCCGGAGCAGGCCGTGAAGGAGGTGGGCATGGTGGTTGAGGGCATGAACGCCCTGCCCGCCGCGCTGGAGCTTGCCGCCAGGTATCAGGTGGAAATGCCCATCGTTCAGACCGTGAACGCTGTTGTGAACAAGGGCATGAGCGCCGCCGAGGCGGTGCGCTCCCTGATGGACCGTGACCCCAAGAACGAGCTGTCTCAGAGCTACGAAAAGTAATATTTTTTTCATCGAGAGGGACGACCCTCTCCGTCATTGCTTCGCAATGCCACCTCTCCCGAGGGGGAGAGGTTTGGTGCTGTACTTTACGGCATCAAAAAAGCTCCCCCTTTCGGGGGAGCTGGCAAAGCCGCAGGCTTTGACTGAGAGGGTTGTCCCTCTTTCATTTTACTGCTGGGCCTCGATTGCCTTGACGATCTTGTCGGCGATGTACTTGTGGCCGGAGACGGTGGGGTGGCCATCCAGCTCAGTCTGAGCAAAGGGGATGGAAACGTAGGTGGCACCGTAAACATCGGCCAGCTGCTTTTCGTAGTTGTTCAGCTTGCTGAAGTAGTTGCTCCAGCTGGGCAGCAGGGGCACAGGGTTGGTGGCACCGATGATCAGGATCTGGGCATCAGGGTTCAGTTCCTTGATGGTTGCCACGATCTGGCGCAGGTTGCTGCTGCTTTCGGGGTAAGCGTTCTCGCAGATCTTGTTCATGCCGGAGAAGAACAGGTTCCAGACGGCATCTTTCTCGCTGCGGGTCAGGCTGAGCTTTTTCAGGCTCTCGTCCAGAGCGGCCTCAGTGTCCTGGTCACGGTCGCGCAGATTGCCGCTGAGCACGATGGAGGCCAGGTCGGCGCTCTTCCAGTTGGTGGCCTCGCCAAAGGAGACCACGGTGGGCACAAAGGCATCGTTGGAGCCCAGCTGGATGGAGATGACATCGGCGCTCTTGATGTAGTCGATGAACTCAGGGTAATTGTACTGGCAGCCGGAGAGGGTGTTCATCTCGGCCATGGTGCCGGTCTTGACCAGCTCCAGCATATCCTTGCTCATCACGCCGGGCAGGCCCAGATTGATGGCATGATCCCGGTCGAGGTTCAGGCTTTTGCCCACCTGACCCACATAGCAGGTCTCGGGGTAGCCCTTGAAGTTGAAGGAAACATCCACACCGGTGAGGTTGGTGGAATACTGCACCTTCGTCAGGCCGATGCCGGCGCAGATGCTGTCGCCCAGGGCAACATAGGTGATGGAGTTGGGCTCCTTTTCTTCTTCGGTGCTGCTGGAGGTGAAGAAACAGTTCTCCTCCTCTGCGGCGGTCTGTTCAGTGGTCAGAGCGGGGTCTGCGCTCTCTTCCGGGGCGGCTGCAAAGGCCGGAACGCTCAGGACAGAGAACAGCATGGCGGCCGAGAGGGCCAGACCAATCAGTTTCTTTTTCATGGTGTCGTCACGAATCCTTTCCAATATGTATTATCCTGCTTAATAATCGCGGGGAGTGATCTCTTCTTCCAGCTTGCGATAATCAAATTTAGCGGCCAGTGTCAGGGGCATTTCGGGGATGATCTTGTACCCCACGGGCTGGACATATTCGGGCAGCTCCTCAATGCAGAGCTGGCGCAGCTCCTTGATGATCTGCTTGCGCTTGGCGGCGGGAACCGCAGGGTCAAGCACCAGATAGACAAAAGGCAGGCGGCCCTGCACATGATCCTTGTCAACGCAGCCCACCACAGAGCACTGATGCACGGCGGGATGCTGGCTGACCACATTTTCGATCATGGAGGGGAACACCTTGAAGCCATCGTGACGGATGATGAGCCGCTTGATCCGGCTGTCCAGATAGACAAAGCCGTCCTCGTCCAGATAGCCGATGTCACCGGTATGCACCCAGACCCGGCCATCTGCATGGGTGCGCAGGATGGCGGCGGTCTCGGCAGGCTTGTTGTAGTAGCCCTTCATAACGCCGGGGCCGGAGATGCACAGCTCGCCCCGCTGGCCGATGGGCAGCTCCGTGTCGGTGCCCGGCTCAAAGGCGGACACCAGCGTGTTGACCAGCGGCAGGCCCACACTGCCGGGCTTGTTGTTCCGTCCGGCAGCAGCGGTGGCAGCAGAGGATGCCTCGGTCATGCCGTAGCCCTTGGCGATGGGAAATTCCACGTTGTGAGCGGCCAGGAAGTCGTTGACCGTCTGCTCGGCACCCCGGGCGATGGCATCGCCGCCCGCGGCATAGTTGCGGATGAAGGAGAGATCCTTGTTCTGCAGCTTGGGGTCAACAGCCAGCTGCTGGTAGTGGGAGGGCACGCCGAACATGTGCTCGGGCTTGTACTTCCAGATCAGGCTGCCCAGCTTATTGGGGTCGAGGTTGGGGACGATGACCACCTTGATGCCCAGCGTCAGCGGCAGATGTACGCCGCAGGCAAAGCCGTAGGCAATGAAGGGGGGCATGATGTTCAGCAGGGACTGACCCTTGGAGAACAGCGTGTCGCAGGCAGAGAACTGCATGGCGATGCCGTTGAAGTTGTTATCGGTCAGCATTACGCCCTTGGGGGAGCCAGTGGTGCCGCCGGTATGCACCACCACACAGGCGTGCTCCGGGTCATAGGGCTCCGCGGCAATGCTCTCGTCCTTCCCGGCAGCAAGGAACTGCTTCCAGTGGATGACATTGGAGTGATACTTGTTCTTGTCGAGATTCTGGACCTTGTAACCCAGCGCCAGAGGCAGCGGCAGGGAGTCGGCCGGGGAGAGCACCACCACATGCTCCACATGGGTGCGCTTGGCAGCCTGATGGCAGCGCTCATACACCACATTCAGGCAGATCAGCAGGTGGGAATCCACCTCTTCAATGTACTCACGGATGCCCTCCACACTGTAACGGGGATCCACCAGGTTCAGAGTCGCGCCGATCATGTCGGCGGCATAGAACGCAAAGATGATCTCCGGGGTCATCACGCTGACCACAGTGGCGATATCGCCCTTTTTCAGGCCCGCGGCCCGCAGGGCGGCTGCCGTCTTTTTGACGTTGACGATAAAATCAGCGTAGGTGAACTTGCGGCCATAGTATTCCAGTGCGGTCTCGCCCAGCCGGTTCTTGTTCTGCCGGCAGACGAGCTCAAACGCCGTGCAGGCGGGCATGGTCTGGTCAATGTACTTCTGATCGTAGAATTTCAGCCAGGGACGTGCCTGGGAAGCATAGATCGGGGTGTTGGATGTTGTCATAAATTGTCCTTTGTCCTTTGAGCAGTCACTGCACCCGCAGCCGGGGCAGCCAGATTCAATGGGGTCTTAAATTTCGTCCGTTTGTCAAAAACAACACAATACGTACAAGAGCTATTGTAGTAGAGCAGGGTGGAAATGTCAAGAAACAAAGGGCGAACTTTGCCAAAAAACGCAAGAGAAAGTTTACATTTCAGCCAGCCAGTCCTTGGCCTCCTGCTCGCTGCAGAGCACCCAGTGGCTGGGGCGCAGCTCCCGCCACTGGGGGGCCTCCTGCGTGTAATCGTGCATGGCGGGGTCGTAGACCAGCAGCTTTTTCTTCCGCTCCAGCCTGGGGTTGGGCATGGGGATGGCGGAGAGCAGGCTGCGGGTGTAGGGGTGGATGGCATGGGTCACCAGCTCCTCCGCATCGGCCAGCTCCACGATATCGCCCTTGTGGATGACGGCGATGCGGTCCGAAATGTACCGCATGACCGAGAGGTCGTGGGCGATGAACAGGTAGGTGATGCCGCGCTCCTTCTGCAGATGGCGCAGCAGGTTGAGCACCTGGGCGCGGATGGACATATCCAGAGCCGAGATGGGCTCGTCGGCAATGATGAACTCAGGCTCCACGATCAGGGCGCGGGCAATGCCGATGCGCTGGCGCTGGCCGCCGGAGAACTCATGCGGGAAACGGGAAGCGAATTCAGGCAGCAGGCCCACATCCAGCAGTGCCTGCCGGACCTTCTCCTCCCGCTGGGCGGCGGTCAGGTCGGGCCGGACATTCTGCAGGCCCTCGCCCACGATGTAGCTGACCTTGGCACGCTCGTTCAGGGAGGACTGCGGGTCCTGGAAGATCATCTGGATCTCCTTGATGACCTGCTGGTCCAGCTGGCGGGAGATCTTGCCGTTGATCTTCTGGCCCTTGTACAGGATCTCGCCGCCCGAGGTGGGCAGGATGCGCATGATGGCGCGGCCGATGGTGGTCTTGCCGGAGCCGGATTCGCCCACCAGACCAAAGGTCTCACCCTTGTAAATTTCAAAGTTGGCACGGTTCACGGCCTTGAAGGCCTTGCGGCCGGAGCCGTAGGTCACCTCGAGGTCCTTGACCTCAAGCAGGACCTGCCGGGGCGAAGCCTCTCCATCTTGCTGGCGCAAGACCGTTTCTTCGCTCGAACACTCCACTGGGGTATTCGCTGCTTCGCAAACGCGAATGTCACGATTTTCAGGCATCCTGCATCCCCTCCTCTTTCAACAGTTTGACGGCGGCGGGCGGCTCCACCTTGGGGGCCCGGGGGTCCAGCAGCCAGGTCTTGGCCTTGTGGGTGGGGCTGACCGCAAAGTAGGGCGGACGTTTGACAAAGTCGATCTTCAGCGCCTGGGGGTTGCGGGGGGCAAAGGCATCGCCGTGGATCTCGGTGAACAGGTTCGGGGGCGTACCCTGAATGCTGAACAGATCCTCACCCTTGATGCCCATCTGGGGCATACTGGACAGCAGCGCCCAGGTGTAGGGGTGGCGGGGGTCGTAGTAGATCTCATCGGAGGTGCCGATCTCCACGATGTCACCTGCGTACATGACGGCCACCCGGTCGGCGATGTTGGCCACCACGCCCAGATCGTGGGTGATGAGGACGATGGTCAGGTTGTACTTGACCTGCATCTCCTTGAGCAGCTGCAGGATCTGGGCCTGAATGGTCACATCCAGTGCGGTGGTGGGCTCGTCGCAGATCAGGATCTGCGGGTTGCAGGCCACCGCAATGGCAATGACGACGCGCTGGCGCATACCGCCCGAAAACTCGTGGGGATACTGCGCAAAGCGCACCTCGGGGTCGGCAATGCCCACGTCCCGCAGGTACTCCAGGGTCTTTTCCCGGGCGGCCTTGCCCTTGAGATGCTGGTGCAGCTCCACGGCTTCCATGATCTGGTCGCCGATGGTCTTCAGGGGATTCAGGCTGGTCATGGGGTCCTGCATGATCATGGCGATCTCATGGCCCCGGACCTTCAGCCAGTCCTTCTCCTTTTTCAGGTCGGAAAGGCGGATGGGCTTGCCGTCATCGGCACCGTAATAATCAATGGTGCCCGAGGTGATGGAGCCGTTGGCATCCAGCAGGCCCATGAAGCTCTTGGTGAACACGCTCTTGCCGGAGCCGGATTCGCCCACGATGGCAAGGACTTCGCCGTGGTAGATGTCCAGGTCGATGCCGCGGATGGCATGCAGCACCTTGCCGCGCAGGTTGAATTTGATGTTGAGGTCCTTTACAGAAAGGATGAGCTGATTTTTTTCCATCTTCTGTCCCTCCTTACTGCAGGTGGTTCTTCGGGTCGGCAGCGTCCGAGAAGGCGTTGCCGATGAGGTAGAACGCAATGGTGACAAAGCTCAGGATGATGGTGGGGTAGAGCAGCTGGTACCGCAGGCCCGCCTGCATCATCACCTTGCGGCCGTCGTTGATCAGGTTGCCCAGAGAGGGCGTTTCCACAGAAAGGCCCAGGCCGATATAGGTGATGAACACCTCGCTGCCGATGGCGGCGGGGATGGTCAGGGCCATGCGCAGCATGATGACCGATACCAGATAGGGCAGCAGATTGCGCAGCACGATGCGGCGGATGGGGGTGCCGATGCAGCGGGAAGCCACGTTGTAATCACGGTCGCGGATGATCAGGATCTGGTTGCGGATAAAGCGCGCCATGGCGATCCAGCCCGTGATGGACATGCCCAGGATCAGGGTCTGGATGCTGGGGGATGCGACATAGGAGATCAGGATCAGGATGATGGTGGAGGGGATGTTATCACAGATGTTGTACAGCTCGGTGAAGAAGAAATCGAGCTGGCGGACATAGCCCCAGAGCACGCCTACTGTGATGCCCACCACGGCCTCGATGAGGGCCACAAAGAAGGCGATGGTCAGACTGGTGCGTGCACCGGCCCAGATGCGGGCCCACAGGTCCTGGCCGATGGCGTTGGAACCCCAGATAAAGCCCTCTTCCCCGGGGGCGATATTGCGGAACTGGATACCGGTGGCAGGGTCTACCTGGCAGAGATTGGGATCTGCCTGACCGGGCAGATAAGGCTGCAAAAAGGCAAAGCCCACCACGAACACCAGTGCAATGAGCAGGGCCACGGCGATCTTATTCTTGAAGAAAGCACGGAAGGTGCTGCCCCAATAGCTGTAATTGGAGTAGGAGGTGGCCTCGGCACGCTCCTCGCTGAACCCGGCGGGGGTGAACAGCTCGTCCTCGGGCAGGTCGGCCCAAGCGGCGGGGCCGTCCTTCTGCAGCTTGTTCAGGTCGTTTTCCAGAACAGCTGCCTTGTGATCTTTCATGTGGAACAGCATTATCGGCCACCTTCTTTCTTGCCAAAGCTGATGCGGGGATCGATGAGCACCATGAGCAGATCGCCCAGGATCAGGCCGATGATGCCCACGCAGGCGTACAGCAGCACGATGCCCTGCACCATGGTGTTGTCGTGGCGCTGGACGCAGGTGACCAGCAGGCCGCCCATGCCGGGGATGGAATACAGGCTCTCGATGTAGATGGAGCCGACCACAGTGTTCAGGAAGGCAGAGGGAATATACTGCACCAGCGGCACCATGGCGTTGCGGAAGATGTGGCGCAGGGCGATGTTGCTCTCGCTCACGCCCTTGGCCAGCGCCAGCCGGACGTAATCCTTGTTGCTCTCGTCCACCATGTAGCGGCGCAGCCACATGGCGTAGAATGCCACGTTGCCCAGGCTCATGGAGCAGACCGGCAGCACCCAGTACCGCCAGTCGGAGGCATCAAACAGCAGGCCCACGCCCAGGGCGGTGGTGCCGTACATCTGAATATAAAGGTAATACACGGCGGCAGGCACGGCCTGAATGAGCACGATGATGGCGGTGCCGATCTTATCCGGCCAGCGGTTCTTGAACCGGCCCATCAGCAGACCCATGGGAATGCCGATGACCAGGCTCAACAGCATGGCAAACACACCCATCTGGATAGAGATGGGCAGCTTTTTGGCCAGGATGCCGGTGACCGAGGCATTTACCTTATAAATATGGCTCACGCCCAGGTCGCCGTGGAGGGCATTCCACCAGAAGCGGCCGATCTGCACCGGCAGCGGGTCCAGCAGGCCCATGGACTGCAGGCCCGCCTGGATCTGAGCCTCAGTCATTTTTTCGTAGTTTGCAAAGTAGCCTTCTACCGGCATCAGCCGCAGCAGGCAGAACACGAGCGTTACAATGACGAACAGCGTCAGGATGGAACGCCCGATGCGTTTTGCCAGATATTTCAGCATATCTGTGCGCACCCCTCTTTCGTTTGTGGTTCCTCCGCGGACAGTGGACCTGAACAGCGGATAGGAATAGAATACATCAAAATTGCACTTTTGGAAAGTGATTTGCCCGGATTTTGAAAAATGTTTTTGTAAAAGCAGGGTAAAGTGAACGTTTCTCTTACAAAAACAACCCTCTCCGCCGGGGTGACGGAGAGGGATAAAAGTTTTTATAAACCTCTGCGCTTCAGAATCTCATCCAGAATGGCGTCGGCCACATCGGCCTTGCTCATCAGGGGCAGCTCCCGGGTGCCGTCGGGGGTGATGAAGGTGACCACGTTGGTGTCTACCCCAAAACCGGCTCCGGCGACCTTCAGGTTGTTGGCCACCACCATATCCAGATTCTTCCGGGTCAGCTTGGCCGTGGAGTTTTCCACCATATCCCGGGTCTCCATGGAAAAACCGCAGAGGAACTGGTGGGTCTTTTTCGGGCCGATGGTGCCCAGAATGTCGGCGGTGCGCTCCACGGGGATGGAGAGGTCGCCGTCCTTTTTCTTGATCTTGTCGCTTGCCACCGTCACGGGGCGGTAGTCGGCCACGGCGGCAGCCATCACCAGCACGTCCATCTCCTCAAAGCGGCTGGTCACGGCATCGTACATATCCTGCGCCGTGGTAATGGGGACATCGGTGGTGAAGCGGACCGGCGGCAGGTCGGTGTGACCGTGGATGAGGGTGACCTCTGCTCCCCGCATGGCGGCGGCCCGGGCGATGGCATAGCCCATCTTGCCGGTGGAGTGGTTGGTCAGGTAGCGCACGGGGTCCAGCGGCTCCTGCGTGGGCCCGGCGGTCACAGCGATGCGGACACCGGCCAGATCCTTGGGCCGGGCGATGGTGTGCAGGATGTACTCGATGAGCACATCCTCCTTGGGCAGGCGGCCGCTGCCCACATCCTTGCAGGCCAGCACCCCGCTCTCAGAGGGGATGACCGTGAAGCCGTAGTGCTCCAGCGTTCTGAGGTTGTCCTGCGTGATGGGGTTTTCCAGCATCCCGGTGTTCATGGCTGGGCTGACCAGCTTGGGGCACTTGGCTGCAAGCACCACGGTGGTGAGCATATCATCGGCAATGCCGTGGGCCATTTTGGCAATGACGTTGGCCGTGGCCGGTGCCACCAGAACGACATCTGCCTTTTTGGCCAGCGAGATGTGGGTGACCTCGAACTTGAAATCGCGGTCGAAGGTGTCCACCATGCACTTGTGGCCGGTCAGCGTCTCAAAGACGAGAGGGGTGATGAAATGGGTGGCGTTCTCGGTCATAATGACCTCCACGTCCGCCCCCAGCTTTTTGAGTGCGCTGGCCACATTTGCCATTTTATAGGCGGCAATGCCGCCGGTAACGCCCAAAAGGACGCATTTGCCCTGCAGATCCATCCAAAAAACCTCCTGTTTTGCGGGTTTGCCTCTTTAGTATAATCCAAAATCACCGCCAGCACAACAAAATCTTTCGGTTGGGTCTTGTATCCAGCGCAAAAATGCGGTAAAATAGCTTGACTTAGAATAAAACCTCTCCGTCAAGGTCTGCGTCTTTGCCGCCGCTCCTGCCGGGAGAGGCAAGCCACCCGGCTCCTCTGGCAGGGGAGCCGGAGCAAAGCGCCTGAGAGGTTTTTGCAGGAAAGGTAAAATATGATCTTAGCCATTGATATAGGCAACACCACCGTCGCCCTGGGCGGCATCAAGGACGGACGTGTATGCTTTGTGGCCCACATGGATACGGTGCGCACCCGTACCGCCGCGGAATACCGCATTGAAATGGAAAAGGTGTTTGCTCACCGCCGCCACCCGGAAAAGCCCATCCGGTTCGAGGGCGCGGTGCTGACCAGCGTAGTGCCCCAGATCACCGGGGCACTGGCTGAGTGCGCCCGCTATTACACCGGCAAAAAGCCGGTCATCGTTTCGCCGGAGATCCGCACAGGCCTGACCATGGGGGTGCCTGACCCCCATGCCGTGGGCAAGGACCGGCTGGTGGATGCCGCTTACGCTGCGGCGAACTTCCCGCTGCCGGTCATCACCGTGGATCTGGGCACTGCCACTACATTTAATGTTGTGGATGAGAACCGGGTATTCCGGGGCGGTGTGATCTGCCCGGGGCTTTCCACCGGCCTGCGGGCTCTGGGGGAGCGCTGTGCCCAGCTGCCGCAGGTGCGGCTGAGCTCCCCCAAAGCAGCCATTGGTGTGAACACTGAGAGCTGTATGCTTTCGGGCTCTGTGCTGGGCACGGCAGTTCTGCTGGACGGCATCACCCAGCGCATTGAGGAAGAGCTGGGCCGCCCGGCCACCCTGGTGGTCACGGGCGGGCTGGCAAAGTATGTCACGCCGCTCTGCCGCCATCCGCTGACCTACGACCCGGAGCTTCTGCTGAAGGGGCTGGCACTGCTGTACCAGATGAACGCACCTCAGCCGCACTATGCCGCCGGGAGCGGGCGGCGGAACCCGAACAACAATTTCCGCCGGGGCCGCCGTCCCCGCTCCCAGCGCCGGGAACGCCGCGAGGAGAAGAACAAAAACGGCTGACGACGAAACAGGATGGAGAGAACAATGAAACTAGGGATCCTGGGCACGGGGATGATCGTGCGGGAGTTTCTGCCCTGGCTGGCAGGGCCGGACTGCCCCTTTACGGTGCAGGCGCTCTGCAGCACCCAGCGCAGTGCGCCGGTGGCCGACGAGATGTGCGAGCAGTACGGCATTCCCCAGCGCACCACGAACTATTTTGAATTATTGCAGTGGGTGGATGTGATCTATCTGGCCGTGCCCAACCTGCAGCATTACCGCTATGCCAAGGTGGCGCTGGAAGCGGGGAAGCATGTCATTGTGGAAAAGCCCATGGCCTGCACCGCTGCCCAGACCGAGGAGCTGGCGGCGCTGGCCCGCCGCAAAAAGGTGTTCCTGTTTGAGGCCATGACCACCCAGTACCTCGAAAACTACAACAAGATCCGGGAGCTGCTGCCCCGCATCGGCAGGGTGAAGCTGGTGCAGTGCAATTTCAGCCAGTATTCCAGCCGGTACGATGCCTTCTGTGCCGGGGAAACGCCGGTCTCCTTTGACCCGGAGTGTGCGGGCGGTGCCTTGATGGATCTGAATGTCTACAACATCAGCTATATCGTGGGCCTGTTCGGTGAGCCGAATCAGGTGCACTACCTGCCCAACATGGAGCGCGGCATCGACACGAGCGGGATCCTGACCATGGAGTACAACAGCTTCAAGGCAGTCAGCATGGCCGCCAAGGACTGCGGTGCGCCTGCCCGGTATGTGATTCAGGGCACAAAGGGCTATATCCTGCAGAAATCCACGGCCAACTGGTGCGGCGGCGTGACCTTCCACCCCAATCAGGGCAAGGAAGAGCACTTCAACCTGAACGGCGGCAGGCCCCGGCAGGCGGCGGAGTTCCACGCCTTTGCCAGGGCCATCGAGGGCGGTGACCAGGAGCTGTGCAGCCGGATGCTGGATACCTCCGTGGCCGTCAGCCGTGTGCTGACCGTGGCCCGGCGGAGCGCCGGCATCAAATTTCCCTGTGATAAATAAGGTGGGCTTGCCCGCTTATTTATAGATTCCCTGACAGAAAAAACCAGATTTGCGCCGTATCCGACGTATAGGGCGGAACGGCAGCAGGAGGAAAACTGAATTATGAAAAACAACGATCTTCGCACTCTCACCCGACTGGCACTGCTGGTCGCCATCGAACTTGTAATGAAGGCCATCGGCCTGGGCAGTGTGCCCATGGGCCCGCTTTACATGAGCTTCCTGACCCTGCCCATTGCGGTGGGTGCCATCACCATGGGCCCCGTGGCCGGTGCTGTGCTGGGCGGCGTGTTCGGCGCGGTGAGCTTCTATGATGCCGTTACCGGTGCTTCCGCCATGACCGGCGCTCTGTTCCAGGTCAGCCCTGTCAACACCTTTATCCTCTGCGTGGGCATGCGTGTGCTGATGGGCGTGTGTGTGGGCCTGATCTTCAACGGCCTGAGCAAGCTGGACAAGAGCCGCACCTGGAGCTATATCGTCAGCGCCATGTGCGCTCCGGCCCTGAACACCCTGTTCTTCATGGGCTATATCGTGCTGGCGTTCTACAACTGCGACTATGTCCAGAACCTGGTGTCTGTTAAGGGCGCTGCCAACCCCCTGATGTTCGTTGTGCTGCTGGTTGGTGTCCAGGGCGTGGCTGAGTTCCTCGTCTCCGGCATCCTGGGCGGCATCGTGGCCCGCGCCGTGCACAAGTTCCTGAAGTAAGACCCCGCGTTCCGCGTCAGGGAAGAGCGTATGGGTTTGTAACATTGTAAAACAAAAGACCAGAACTGAACTGCCACTTGGCAGAACAGCTCTGGTCTTTTTCTGTGCGGTGAAAAACAGAAACGCAGCCTTTACAGAGGCAGCTTGCCGCCGACCTTGTTGACGACATAGTAGGCGGCTTCTTCCTCGGGCTTGACGTAGATCTTGCAGGACTGCACGCCCACCTTGTGGGTCAGGCGGTAATCGGCCTTGGCGCGGTCCACAAGATCGGTGATGTTATACTGCTTGCCGGCAAATTCAACGTAGATCTCAGGGGAAAGCGGGGGACGGCCCTTGTGGGCGGTCTTTTCCGTTTTGGGGGCTTTCTCCGTTTTGACAGCGGACTTTGCGGTCTTGCGTGCGGGCTTTGCCTCGGCTGCGGGAGCTTCTGCAGCGGCAGGAACGACAGGCTTTTTCACTGACATGGATTCTACCTTCTTTCTCATATAGTTTTGCGTGTGGGAATAATACCGGACTACGCCGGTAGAAAAACTTTGCATCAAACAGCAGCATATAACTATATAATAGTTTTTTGCGGCGCATTTGTAAAGAGGTTTTGTGAAAAAAGGTTCGTTTTCAGGCAGGAAATGCTTTTTTTGTTTCTGGAAAAGTTACTGGGCGCACAGCCCCTCGGCCCGTGTGACGATGGGCAGCAGCAGTTCGGTGTCCCAGTCCTCTGCCAGCACAAATAAATCATCGCAGATCTCCTTCTGGATTTGTGCCGTCGTTTTTTGTCCGGCAAGGACGCAGACCGCAGAAAGCAGTCGAACTTTCAGGGCACAAATTTCTGCGGGTGCGCCCCACAAACGGGCAAGGTCATAATTGCTGGTGTTTCCGCAGGGCATGGCACAGGCAGCGCAGTTGGGAGCCACCCGGTGCTTCTCGGCTTCAACGATGTCAGTCATCCGCAGCAGTGCGCTCTCGGCGGCCTCGGGGTCAGCCGCCAGCCGCAGACCGGCAGCCAGTATGCGGTCGGTGTCCTCCGTTTTGGGTTCATTGACCGTGGAGCGCGCCAGCCCCACCAGCGCGCCCAGCAGAGTGTCCCGCTGACGCTGTGCATCGGTAACGGGAGCAGAAAACGTGTAATTCATAGGAACCTCCAGGATCTTTTTTGCTGTAAGAATACCACGGAATCCCCGGAAAGGGAAGGCTAAAAATTCTTTTTTCTGCAAAAAGGAACTGCGTCTTGATTTTGGACGGAAAATCCGCTATAATAATACCGTTCTACATACGCCGGTGTGTCGGAATGGCAGACGAGGGGGACTCAAAATCCCCTTCGTGATTTTCCGTGTCTGTGCGAGAAATTCACGAGTGTACGTTGGGTTTTGAGGGTTTGTCGGAGCGAGATTTCTTACATCCCTCCTGAACATCCCTCCAATCTCCAGAAACCGGTACTAATGTCCCAAAATTGAATATAAGCCGATGTGGCGGAATGGCAGACGCAAACGACTCAAAATCGTTCGGGAAACCATGTGGGTTCGAGTCCCACCATCGGCACTTCATCATAAAACAGCTTAGGAACGAAAGATTTTAGGCTGTTTTTCTTTTTTGCCCATTTTTTATACTTTGGCGTTTTCTGGGAAGATATTGACGATTGCATTCGCCGAAGATACCTTACTGGAGAAATCCAGATGTGTATAAATGTTGC
>ENA-OQLI01001276-OQLI01001276.1-human-gut-metagenome-genome-assembly--contig:-NODE-1276-length-19265-cov-4.400617_pt1 | contig 19265 bp, 20 predicted proteins | sample MGYA00242805_ERZ504812 | MGnify/ENA primary metagenome ERZ504812 (study PRJEB26092, sample SAMD00036430) | human gut metagenome | host: Homo sapiens | study: EMG produced TPA metagenomics assembly of... | reverse complement strand
TGTGAGATTGTATTGTCCTCTAGGCTGCCTTTCACCATCAGATCCGATACCCCGTTTGCCTGATCTGTTTCCCCTCTTCCTTCCAGCATCTCCTGCCTCGCCTTATCCCTGAGCTCCGAATACTTCAGTTCCTGCCTGCTCAGCTGCAGAGCAAAGGCATCATCTGACAGCTTCGGAGTCAAGGTCTCTATTGCCTTAATTCCCATCTCCGCATTTTTCTGAATTTCTCTGTATATCGCCGCATCATCGCCGCGCATCTTTCTGCCTCCCTTCATCCTGCCGGTAAAATAAAGTATAAAAAAACCGGGAATACTTTGATAATACAAAGTATTCCCGGTATATGAATTCCTTATTCCAAAAGCTGTAAACAGATTCTCACAATGCTTTCCTGTCGTTATTTCAATATATCGGTCTTAATATAACCGGTTTCACCCTTAAATTTAACCTTTGTCCAGCCGTCAGCCTGTTTCATCAGGATTTCCACTTCATCCCCGTAATAACCCACACCAAGCCTGTCGGCTGTTTCACTGGCTGATTTCCGGATATTCACGGTAGTGGTGAGACGGTAGGTTCCGCTGCTCGGCACTTCTACAGAAGCCGCTCCGTCACCGGCGCCCGGCGCAGCATGATTGGAATCCGTATTTGTATCATTGCCGTTGTCCGTATTTTCCGGTTCCCCGGCATTATCAGCAGCCTGATCGTCTCCGCCCTGTTCATCATCAGCAGGGGCATCATTCACTGCCTCTAAAAATTCAGATTTAATAAAAGCTTCCTGTCCGTCATATTCAATTTTGGACCAGCCGTTCGCCCGGTTCTCCAGGAGTGCAAATTCTTCTCCGACCTGGGCCTTGCCGAGGCTGTCCGCCGTCTCGCTGTCTGATTTGCGGATATTCACCACATCCGTGGCCTTCACCCGTCCTGCCGCCTGTTCTTCCCCTGCGCTGACAGGTTCTTCCGTATTGCTCTCTTCCTCAGTTTCCTGTGCCGCTGTTTCCGCTTCCGCCAGGGCATCTCCCACTGCGGTTTTCAGATTCTCCGATAATTCGGTAAGGAATGCGGCCAGCTCTTCATTTTCCGTGACAGCCTCATTATATTCTACCTGAACCCGGTTGAACAGATCCACAACATCATCCTGTTTGGTGACGTTCGTCCGGTATTCCTTCATGGATTCATCCTCGGAACAGTCATGAATATAATAGCTTCCGTCATCCTTCTTGCATACGATATAAGTATTAAGACCGGTAACCTTCTGCTCTATATCATGGAACTTGGCGTAATAAGTAACATAAACCACATAGGAATCCGCTTCCGGCCCCGGTTTGGTATAGCAGTTAATATCATCATAGCTTTCCAGGTACTTGCTCTTTTCCTGAATGCGGAGCAGTTCGGCCTGGTCTGAATAATCCTTCAGGGAATTAATGGTTTCGATATCCCCTGTGGCTGCCGCCTGATAATATTTTTCCATCAGAGCATTCACTTCCGGATCTGCATTTTCTTCCAGCGGCACATCGGGCACCGCGGTCTCTGTCTGTGTTTCCGCAGGCTCCGAAGACTGGGCTCCTGCCTGCAGGTTGTTATTTTTACCTGACCTGCTTCCTATCAGGGAGCCGAGCAAAATGCCGATTCCCAAAAGCACAACGGCAATTACCACGATAACTGCCAGCGATTTCTTATTCTTCTTTAACAGCTCCACAAATTCATTAGGGGATCCCTCCGGATTGGATCCGTCCTTCTTATCTTTAAGTTCTTCGCTCAATATCACACCTTCATTCTTAATACTATAGCCGTAAATTTACATCCGTCAAAAGTTTGGCATATCTTTCCGGAGGAAACATATGCCAGAGTGACACAAATGCACCCGACAGGAATCGAACCTGCATTAAAGGCGTCGGAGGCCTCCGTTCTATCCATTAGACTACGGGTGCATAAGCTATATGATGACGCATTGATTAATTATTACAAACTTGTTACATGCATCACTCTGACATATATTAGCATAACTTTCCCCGGATGTCCAGACCACATTTTGGAAAAATAAATTTTTTAGATCATTTTAAGAATTAGACAGAATTTCAAAGAATTGTTATCCGGCCGCTTTCACGGCTGAAATAATAGACACTATCTGATAAAAGCTCCTCCTGCGGCACGTTCTGACAGTTCACCTCATGAACCATGTCGTACAGATGTTCTCTGTCCTCTATTCCTGTATCGGTCAAAAGAATCACTTCATGTATGGAGCTTGGAAAAATAAAGAAATCACAGCCAAGGCTGTCTGCATATTTTTTCAGCACTCCCGGATACAGAATCGACGCCGCGCCGTAAAAACGCTGTTTATTTGTCAGAATATACATCTTTCTCTCCGGATTTTCCTTCTTCGGCCATCCGACAAGAATTTCCGCAACCTCATCAAGCATGGCCTGGCAGCCGTCACTGTCTTCCTCCGGGGTTTCCTCCATTTTATCCTGTATCGCTTTCCGGATGACATCGAACATAAAATCATCCATGGAAGAAAATTCCACAGGCAGCACACGGGGCATATTATCCATGGTATCCTGATAGAGCTGTTCCTCCGAAGCCTGCCATAATTCCATATGGCTGTCGTTGATCAGGACGCAGGCGCAGCCTATGCGGTCGCTCATCATGATACAGCAGTATACAACAGCCATATCAAGAAATCTGCGGTGGGGAAGCTTTTCCAGAAGCTGCCTGTTTTTCTCATAATGAATCAGCCTGCAGGCCAACTTGGGCCTCACTTTGGCGTAATCATTAAAAAAGTCCATATTCAGATCCTGATCCGGCTTATTTTCTTCATATACGGCGCATATCCGGCGGACTATTTCGCCAAAGGGCTGTCCCTGGCTGTATTCCTCATAAAAACCGTTCAGATAAATGGTGGAGGCCACTTCGCTGTCCTCGCACATAAAAATCAGACCGCTTAAAGTCACTCCGTTATTTTTGAGTACATTGCTCACCGTCAGGCGGAGATTTTCACCAAAATAAGCCTGTACGGCATTTTTCACTTTTTCCAGAAACTTTTCGAATTCCATTCCATTTCCTCTCTTTTTTTGAAATATGGCAACAGTCTTCCCTCTTCGCTTTCTCTTCGAATTGTCAAAAAAAAGACAATGAAAGCTCTGCCACGCAGAAATCTCATTGTCTTATAGGCTAATAATAGAATAATGCCTGTCTGTATTATGCTCTGGAAAGGTAATCGCCAGTCCTGGTGTCGATCTTAATCTTGTCACCCTGGTTCACAAACAGAGGCACATATACAACAGCTCCGGTTTCAACAGTAGCGGGTTTGGATGCACCTGTAGCGGTATCTCCCTTGAACCCGGGCTCTGTATCGGTAATCTCCAGTTCTACAAACAGCGGAGGCTCCACAGCAAAAACATTGCCGTTATGAGAGCATACCTTGCAGATCTCATTTTCCTTTACGAACTTTAAGGTATCACCAACAGTCTCGGCATTCAAAGCCACCTGATCATAGGTTTCCATATCCATAAAAGTAAATAAATCACCGTCGGAATATAAATACTGCATATCTTTTCTATCAATACGTGCCTGCGGGAATTTTTCAGTAGGACGGAAGGTTTTCTCGACAACGCCTCCGTTAATAATATTCTTCAGCTTGGTTCTGACAAAAGCAGCGCCTTTACCGGGTTTCACATGCTGAAATTCAATTATCTGAAAAATATTGCTATCTACTTCAATCGTAATACCATTTCTGAAATCACCTGCAGAAATCATAAAAAATCTTCCTCCTAAATTTTCGCGTTTAATTCCTTACTAGTTTATAATAAAATTTCTCTTTTTTCAACTCTTTTTTTACAGAATTTGCTTTTTTGAATAATATGCTGGGCAAATTCCGTGTTTAGCTGCTGTCAAGTAATGTTTTCACCGGGACCGCCGCGCATCCAGGGGGCCTTCGGGCCGGGGAAAAACGCAGTCTTGGCAGGCCAAAGGATATATGAGAGGGGCGAAGGCGGAATTTGGATAATTAGGTAATTAATTAGAGAGGATATAATCTATGGCCTGGAGGTAGCCGTCGAGGCCCTGGCCGTAGATTTGTTTGTGGCAGGCTGGGGCGGTGACGGAGGTTTTGCGGAATTCTTCGCGGTTGGTAATGTCGGATATGTGGATTTCTACTTTGGGGACGGTTATGCTGGAGAGGGCGTCGCGGATGGCGTAGCTGTAGTGGGTGTAGGCTCCGGGGTTGATTACGATTCCCTGGGTGCCGTCAAAGTAGGCTTCCTGGAGGCGGTCGATGATGGCGCCTTCGTGGTTGCTTTGGAATACGGTTATCCGGGTGTCGGTTTGTTCGCCTTTTTCCTGGAGCAGCTTCAGGAGGTAGTTGTAGTCCTGGGTTCCGTAGATGTTTTTTTCGCGGATTCCTAAAAAGTTTAAGTTGGGGCCGTTAATGACTAGTATTTTCATGGTCTGTCTCCTTGTTTTTTCCGGTTCGGTCTATGATTTCGCTGATGATTTCTTCGAAATCTTTTCCGTCCACATCGACGGTGATGTCGGCGCATTCCTGGTAAACGGGGTTTCTGAGTTCCAGGAGGCGGCGGATTTCTTTCATGGGGTCCGCTTTTTTCAGAAGGGGGCGTGTGTTGTCTCCTTTGAGTCTTTCGTATACGGTTTCGGGTTTTATGCGAAGGAATACTACTGTTCCCAGTTTTTTCAGCAGTTCTCTGTTTTCTTCCCGCATGGGAAGTCCGCCTCCGGTGGAGATGATCTGTTCTCCTTCCAATTCGAGAAGGGTTCTCAGGGCCGATGTTTCCATTTTTCTGAAGGTCTCTTCTCCCTGGAGGGCAAAGATTTCGGAGATGGTTCTGCCTTCTTCTTTTTCAATCCATTTATCGGTATCCAGGAGCGGTAGGCGCAGACGGTAGGAGAGACGGATGCCTGCCGTGGTTTTGCCGCTTCCCATAAATCCTGTCAGGATGATGTTGTTATTTCTGTCCCTCATGTTCTTCCAGTTCCTTTTTCATCTGTTCATAGCAAAAATACGCGTCTTCTTCCCGTACTTTGGTGTTGTTCCATAGTTCAAAGGCTTCTACTCCCTGGTAGAGGAGCATCTTCAGGCCGTTGAAGGCTTTTCCTCCGGCTTCATTGACCAGCCTCATAAACTTTGTTTCCGCGGGGCGGTATACCAGGTCATAGCCTGTATGTACCAGTTCGTAGAAAGCTTTGTCTTCTATTACCGCTTCTTCGGTGTGGGGGGCAAGGCCTACGGAGGTTCCCTGGATTACCAGGTACTTTTTGGCAGGGAGCTGCTTCCAGCCGTCCAGTTCCATGGCGCGGATGCAGTCTCGTTCCGCTTTTTGGTTTACCTCCCGGGCTACTGCTTCTGCCTTTTCCTGGCTGCGGTTGAGAAGGTATACCTGGCTGGCTCCGCGCAGGGCGCAGAGAAAGGCCGCGGCACGCGCTGCGCCGCCTGCTCCCAGCAGGATTATTTCTTCTCCGGACAGTTGGATCCCTTCCGATAAAAGGGCCCTGTGGAGTCCGGTTAAATCGGTGTTATAGCCCTTGAAGCCTTCCGGTGTACTGACCAGTGTATTCACGGCTCCGATATAGGATGCTTCCTTATCGATTTCTGAAAGGAAGGGGCATACCGCACTCTTATGGGGCACCGTGACATTCAGGCCGAGCATATTCAGCGCCCGGGCGCCTTCGACTGCCTGGCGCAGCTGGCTGCCCTCTACCAGGAAGGGGATATAAACCATGTTGATTTGGCAGCGCTGTGCCAGGGTATTGTGGATGATGGGGGAGAGTGTGTGTTCCACTGGATTTCCCAGCAATGCACAGGTTTTGGTTTTACCGTCAATCATATTATTTTCCTCCCCCTGCGGCCAGTTTCTTCTTATAAGAATGGAGAACTATTTTCTCCAGGTACCGTTTCAGTACTATCTGGATCTCTTCCTTCGGGTTAATGGGCTTCACCAGGAAGCTGTACAGCCCGGCATTTCTGGCTCCCCAGACATCGGTGAACAGCTGGTCACCGACAAAAAAGGTATTGACATCATCCGTACCCATGATATCCATGGCTTTTTCGTAATTTTTCACACCGGGCTTGCCCGCCTTGAAAATATAATGTACATGCACGGCGTCATTAAACATTTTTACCCGGGGTTCCTTATTATTGGACAGCAGAAGGCATTCATAGCCAATGGCCTTCAGCCGCCGGAAAAGGGCAATACTCCTCTCATCTGCAGGAGCGCCGTGAGGCACGAGGGTATTGTCAATATCAAAAATAATCCCCCTGTACCCCTTTTTATACAGCCCCTCATAATCTATTACATAAGCGCTTTCCACGTAACTGTCCGGATAAAACTTCTCAAACATGTATTTCATACCTCTCTTAAATAAGTGCTGTTGCAGACGAATCAGGAAACGGGCCGGGCAGGCTCTTCTCCGGGGGATTCGATCCCCGCGGCCTCCAGCAGTCTTTTTGTATAGGGGTGCTCCGGATGGAAATATACATCATCCACATCCCCGCTTTCCACAATTTCTCCGTCCTTCATGATCATGACCCGCTGGCTCAGCTGGTATACGACACGCATATCATGGGAAATGAAAAGAATGGCAAGGCCCATTTCCTTCTGAATGCTGCGGAGCAGGGATATAACCTGTGCCTGGATTGTCACGTCCAGCGCCGATACCGGTTCGTCGGCTATCAAAAGTCTGGGGGAGAGCATCAGGCTTTCCGCGATACACACTCTCTGCCGCTGGCCTCCGGAAAGCTGTCTGGGATAGCGATCCGCCTGTTTTTCATCCAGGCCCACTTTTTTCAGCATTTCCAGGACCTTTTCCCTGCGCTGCTGTTTGTTCAGCTCCGTATTCAACCGCAGGGGCTCTTCCAGAATCCAGCCCACTTTTTTCACGGGATTCAGCGAGCTGTAGGGATCCTGGAAAATCATCTGGGGATGCAGGGATTTCTGGACAATCACTCCCTCGTATTTGGGAATCAGACCCAGCAGCGCCTTGGAAAGCGTGGATTTTCCGCAGCCGCTTTCGCCCACCAGCCCCAGGACCTCTCCTTCCCTGATGGAAAAGGATACTCCCTTCAGGACATCCAGATCCTTTTTGGGATGGAACAGTCCTCCTTCCTCCTGTGCATAGGAAACCCGCAGATCCTTTACCATAAGAACATAATTTGTCTGTTTTTCTTCCATCTCAAACCTCCGCAGGCTTCACGCATCTGGGAATAGCGGCTATCAGGTTACGGGTATAGGGCTCTTTTGGATGTTCAAAAATTTCCTGACAGTCCCCTTCCTCCACAACAGCGCCGTCCTTCATCACCACAATCCGCTCACAGAGACGTTTTACAAGGCTCAAGTCATGTGAAATAAAGAGGATACCCGTTTTCTTTTCCCGGTTGAGCCTGGACAGCAGCTTGACAATCTGAAGCTGCACGGTAACATCCAGGGCCGTGGTCGGCTCGTCCGCTATCAGAAGCCTGGGATCACAGATCATGGCGGCGGCTATCATCACGCGCTGCCGCTGGCCTCCTGATATCTGATGCGGATAGGAATTGTAAATCCGTTCCGGCTCCGAAAGCTCCACTGCTTTCAGCATCTCCATCGCCTTATCCCTGCGCATATCACGGCTCATTTCCGGACGGTGGATGCGCAGGCTTTCCTCCACCTGCCAGCCGATGCGGTACACCGGATTCAGGGAGGTCATGGGCTCCTGGAACACAATCCCGATATCATCTCCCTGAAAAGCGCGGAGCTGATTTCTGGGACAGGTGAGCAAATCTGTTCCCCGGAACAGAATCTGTCCTGTTTTTTTCATATCATGTCTGCGCAGAAGCCCTGCAATAGCCAGGGCGGTCATGGATTTTCCGGATCCGGATTCCCCCACGAGACCGATGATATCCCCTTCCTCCATATGAAGGTTAAAATGATAAACCACTGTTTCCGGGACCAGATGGTCATGGAACTCCAGATTCAGATCTATGACATCAAGCATAACGTTACCAGCCTTTCCCAAGGAGCAGATCCCTGTTCCTTAATCCCTTTTCAGCCCCTCCGCGAGCAGGCTGAAGCCAAGCACCATCAGGACGATGAATACACCGGGAAACAATGCAAAACCAGGAGCTGAGAAGATATAGGTCTGCGCTTCGGAAAGCATCCTTCCCAGACTGGCATCCGGCGGCTGCACGCCGATTCCCAGATAGCTCATGCCCGCCTCCGCCAGAACCGCATTGTTGAAACCGATCATCACCGCCGGGACAAGCACCTTAAGCGTATTAGGCAGGATGTGCACAAACATGATGCGCAGATGTCCGGCCCCGGCCAGTCTTGCCAGCTTCACATAGTCCATATTTTTACAGCGTATGAACTCGGAACGCACAATCCTGGCAAAGCTGGGAATGAACGCAATTCCCAGGGAAATGATCACATTTCCCTTTCCCGGGCCGAGCAGGCTGATGAATACCAGCGCCAGTAGTATGCTCGGGAAGGCGAACACCACATCATTGATACGCATCAGGATTTCATCCAGCAGGCCGCCGAAATAGCCTGTGAAGGCCCCCAGCAGGACTCCGAAAAAGGTACCGATAGCCACTGTGGACACAGCCACCGACAAGGTGGTGCCGCTCCCCTGCATCACCCGGCTCAGAATATCCCTGCCGAAATTATCGCAGCCGAAGGGATGAGCGAGTGTGACGCCGGAAAGCTTATTCGCATTATCCATGGCAGTCGGGTCATACGGTGTATAAAAGATTCCCACAAGCACCACCAGCAGGACAAGGCCCGTAAGGATGCTTCCAAGAATTAAATTCAGATTCTTTTTCTTCATAGCTAAGCCTCTTCTTTCCGGTTACTGTACACGAATCCTGGGATCGATTTTCTTATAAATGAAATCCACCAGGAAATTGATGAAAATAACAAGAAAGGCCAGCAGTACAATAATAGCCTCCACTACCGGATAATCCCTGTTTGAAATAGAGGTGAGCAGTATTCTTCCCAGCCCCGGGATATTGAAAACCTGCTCGATAATAATGCTCCCTGCAATCATGTCCGTCAGCGCCATTCCCAGGAAAGTCACCACCGGAATCATGGCGTTTTTGAGAAGATGGCGGTACATCACATCTCTCGTGCTGTTTCCTCTGCTGTATGCCGTCCTCGCATAATCCTGGCTCATTTCCTGGATTATGGAGCTACGCAGCAGCTTCACAGCCATGGCCGCCTTGGGAAGGGCGCTTGACAGTGCAGGGAAAAAGAGGTAGCCGATGAAACCCGCTATGCTTTTCGTATAGGATACATAACCTCCCGGCGTAAACAGATGAAGGAGGAGCCCAAAAAGAAGGGTTATCAGGATACCTGAAAAAAAAGGCGGAATCGCCATAATGGTCTGGTTCAGTACGGAAACCACATGATCTGCCGTCCCGCCCTCATGTTTGGCCGTATAAAGCCCCAGCGGTATGGAAATCAGAACCATCATGGCAAACGCCATCAATGTCAAAGTCAGAGTGACGGGAATTTTTTCCGCCACCATATCCGTTACAGGCATGCTGTAGCTGTAGGATGTTCCCAGATCTCCCCGGAACATCCCTGCCAGCCAGCTCGCATACCGCACGGGAAGCGGGCGGTTCAGTCCCATTTCCTCCCGCAGCGCTTCCACCCTTGCCGGAGTTGCCTCCGTGCCCAGCTTCGAAGTGGCGGGGTCCCCCGGTATCACCGCAAAGGCCAGAAACACCAGAAAGGACACCACCAGAAGGGTAGCCGCCATGGATATCAGTTTTTTAATCATATATTTCACGTCGCACTCACTCTCCCCTGCGAAGCCGGAATCCTGTGTTAATCTTCCATGATATAGAGCTTGGAAATATCCTGCACATACAGCGGGTAAAATTCATACCCTGCGTATTTTTTATTCAGGGCCACCAGACAAGGCAGATCCTGGATATATACATTGGCGGCATGCTCCGCCAAAAGAGTTTCGCATTCCTTAAAGGCTGCTGTTTTTTCATCATCGTCAATGGTGCCGAGAGCTTTAGCATAGGCGGCATCATAATCCGCATTGCTGAAATTGACAAAATTGTTGCTTGCGGTGGAAACAAAACGGGAAAGCAGGGCGCTGGGCGTCAGGCTGGATGCGTCTACACCCACTACCGTGGCCTCGTATTTTCTTCCCGCATATACATCCGAAAGCCAGCTGTCCCATTCAATGAGATTGATTTCCGCCGTCACGCCGATTTTTTTCAGCTGCTCCACAATAACCTGAGCCGTATCAATGTGCTGCTGGTAGTTGGAAGGAACGGTTATGGTAAAAGAAAAGCCGTTCTCATATCCCGCTTCCTTCAGAAGGTCCTTCGCCTTGTCCAGATCCTGTTTATACATATCGTTCAGTTCAGGCATATAGTATTTCCCAAAAGCAGGGAACATACTGCTTCCAATTTCTGTTCCCTTCCCTCCGGAAACGATATCCATGATTTCCTGAGGATCCACCGCATAGCACAGCGCCTGACGCACAAGCTCACTGTTAAAAGGTTCAGCTTCATTATTCAAATATAAAGCCTGCACCAGATTCATCGTCCCTTCCAGCACCTGGAAGCTGTCTCCCAGCTGATCCGCCTGGGCCGGTGTCACCCTGGCAAACATATCGATGGAGCCTCCCTGCAGATCCATGACGATAGAATCCGCATTGGCGCATACCTTAAAAGTTACATGCTCAATATTGGCGGGAGTCCCCCAATAATCATCAAACTTTTCCACCACAAAATTTTCCTGGGGTGAACGGGATACATATTTGTAAGGGCCGGTGCCGATGGGATTCGTGTCCGGATTCTCATTGGAAGCCGGAATAACGGCATTGGTCATGTAAGCCAGGAAATCCGTATCCGGGCCGTCCAGTACCACTTCCACCGTCTTTTCATCCAGAATATTCACACTCTGAATATCGGAATACGCCGCTACCAGGGGGTCCCCATTCGTGGTATCGGCGCATCTGTCTATGGAATACTTCACGTCCTCGGCCGTTACCGGACTGCCATCATGGAATTTCACCCCTTCCCTTAAGGTAAAGGTATAGGTGGTCGCATCTTCCGATATCTGAAAATCACTCGCGAGCGCCGGCTGCAGATCTCCGCTGCTGTCCGGTTTCACAAGTCCTTCGTACAGATTAAACAGTACCTCTTCCGTTCCTGCCGCCACTGCTTTGTGAGGGTCAAGACTGTCTTCAATATCCTGAGGTATGCCAATCGTTATCTGAGAAGAGCTCTCACCTGCCTTATCACCTGAGCATGCGCTCAGTGCAATAGTTAGTGTTGTGAACACTAAAGTCAAAAGAAACCGTTTTAAAGCTTTTGTCTTCATGTGTTTTTCCTTTCTCTCTCAGCACTTTCCCGACCTGGCGTGAAAAGTACTTATTCTATATTTAGTTTTACCGTAGTATTGTATACAATAATTATCAAAAATGCAAGAAAAAATTATTCTGCAAAATCATTTTCCAATCAAATTTCACTGAAAAACAGCCTTCAGAACAAACCGTGCTGTCTATGCGCGTTCTGTTTTGAAGGCTGTTTTCCGATCGGACGGCATATCCCTTTAATTTTTCGTACTCATCACCTTTTTCAGCTCGTCCATAAAGGTATTGATGTCTTTGAATTCCCTGTATACCGAAGCAAAACGGACATAGGCCACAGCATCCAGGCTCTTCAGCCTGTCCATCACCAGTTCTCCGATAACCTGGCTGGGGATTTCCTTTTCTTCCATATTAAATACATCCGTCTCCACCTCGTCCACCAGGCGGGTGATCTGGTTGGCGCTCACCGGCCTCTTATGGCAGGCACGCAAAACTCCGGCCTCTATTTTGGACCGGTCATAGGTCTCCCTGTTATTGTCCTTTTTTATGACAATCAACGGAATCGTCTCTATCTTTTCATAGGTGGTAAAACGTTTGCCGCATTCATCACATACACGGCGCCGTCTGATGGAATTATTTTCATCAGCAGGCCTGGAATCGATTACTCTTGTATTGTCTCGACCGCAAAACGGACATTTCATATCTGGCTCCCATCTGTGTTCCCGCACACTCTCAAACAAAGGAAAGCTGAAAACAGATTCGTTTCCGCCCTCCATATAATTCCATATCTTTACTAATTATAAAGTAGGTTTGTTTTTATGTCAACTTAGGAACTAATGTTCGGCCACATAGTCTGTACGCCGTGTTCTGTGAGGATTCTCCTTCACGAAGCACGGCGCATATTTCACAGAAAACTATTTTCAAACATGTTCAGTCCGGTAAATCCACAATAATGAGATCCGGGCCTATCTGCTTAATATCTTTGTAGCAGATCACATGGTCCGTATCACAGGAAAAAAACGATTTCCATTTAGCTCCGCCCGGGACGATCAGCTTGCAGATGCAGCCGGTGCACTGGTCAAATTCAAAATCGGTTACGTGTCCCAGCTTTCTGCAGTCTCTTAAATTTATGACTTCCTTACATTTCAGTTCTGAAAAAAGCATATCCGTCTCCCTGCCGCACGATGCGTTTTCCCTTTTATTACTAGCATATGCTCCGCATTTTCTTCTGCTACTGTTTATCTGCTGCAAATTACGTCCCGGCACCTCCTGACCTATGGTTCTGTCCTGATATCTGACCCGGGGCTTTAACCAGAATAGAAAACGGCCATACCCGTTTTACCGGATACAGCCATTATACTCAAACAGGAGTTTTCCTGCTGTTTTATTCTCTTTTCAAATATGGCCATGCCCGGCCGTTCCCAAATCATCTCCTATGCGGTCAGATAATTTTTCATCACCTTCAGTGCATTCTTTTCCAGCCTTGATACCTGTGCCTGGGAAATACCGATAAGCTCTGCCACTTCCATCTGTGTTTTCCCTTCAAAAAATCGCAGGGATATGATTTCAAATTCCCTTTCATTCAGCTTTTTCATCGCTTCGCTTAAGGACAGATGCTCCACCCAGGTTTCTTCCTTGTTTTTCTTATCACTGATTTGATCCATTACATAAAGTGTGTCCCCGCCGTCCGTATATACCGGCTCATACAGACTCATGGGATTCTGAATTGCATCCAGGGCATAAACCACATCTTCCTTGGAAATCCCTATTTCCGTGGCCACCTCGGCAATGGTTGGCTCCTTCTGGTTCTGCTTCATCAGGTTTTCTTTTGCATAGATAGCCTTGTAGGCCGTATCCTTCAGTGATCTGCTTACACGGATGGCGTTATTGTCCCGCAGAAATCTCCTGATTTCCCCGATAATCATAGGAACCGCATAAGTGCTGAATTTTACATTCAGCGTGGAATCGAAATTGTCGATCGCTTTGATCAGGCCGATGCAGCCTATCTGAAACAGGTCATCCACATTTTCATTACTATTGGAAAAACGTTTGATTACGCTGAGCACCAGACGCAGATTACCTTTTATATATTTCTGCCTGGCTTCTTCGTCCCCTTCTTTTATCCGCTCAAAAAGCTGCGTTTTTTCTTCATTAGTAAGCACCGTAAGTTTTGAAGTATTTACCCCGCAGATTTCCACCTTGTTCAGTGCCATTGCCGAATCCTCCTGCTCTCATTTTCTACTAAAGAGAATTCTCACAATTTCACCCAAATATACCAAAGTAAAAATACAAAATCTGGAAACTTTATTCTTTGACCATTTCCCGCTTCAGTCGCTTCATAATCTTTTTCTCCAGCCTGGAAATATAGGACTGGGAAATCCCCAGAAGCGTAGCCACTTCCTTTTGTGTCATTTCCTGTCCATCCGAGGTGTTAAGACCAAATCTTAAGTTAATAATGGTCTTTTCCCTGTCTGTCAGCTTATTGATGGCCTTTAAAAGGAGCTTCCGTTCCACCTCGTTTTCAATATCCCGGTAAATGACGTCCTCGTCCGTTCCCAGGATATCGGAAAGAAGCAGTTCATTTCCGTCCCAGTCCACATTCAGCGGTTCGTCAATGGAGACTTCGAGACGGGTTTTGTTGTTGCGGCGCAGATACATCAGAATTTCATTTTCAATACAGCGCGAGGCATAGGTGGCCAGTTTGATATTTTTGTCTGGTTTGAAGGTGTTGATGGATTTTATGAGGCCTATCGTACCTATGGAAATCAAATCCTCCACACCCACGCCTGTATTGTCGAATTTTTTTGCTATGTAAACGACCAGTCTGAGGTTATGTTCAATCAGAATATTCTTTGCCTCATCTTCATATTCCGTCCCAAGGTCGCTTATGATTTCATTTTCTTTTTCCGATTCCAGCGGCGGCGGCAATACCTCTGCTCCTCCGATATAATGGATATCCCCCTGCCCTGACAAAAGGAAACTGGGTTCCCTGCGAATCATCTTAAACTGCATTTTTCCTGGTATTGCGACTTTTAATATCATGTCCGTTCCTCCGATTTTCAAATAATGCAGGATGCAGGATCATCTGGTAACCGCCATGTGCTGTGACCTTATTTTCGTACAGTCCAAGAAGCGCTTTCTCGACAATCAACTCCTGTCCATCTTTCTTTACCTTAAGTTTCTCAATTTCCACCGCCTGCATCATGCCATGCTTTTTTCCGATGGAGTGATAGGGAATGAGCCTGAACTTCTCGGGAATATCCAATGGGATTTTCCCTTCCAGCGCTTCTCTTTCCACAACGCATACCGGTTTCCCGCTTATGGGATCATACAGGCTGTTGCCGCTGTCTATCAGGGCTTTCAGCGTCACCTGCACGCTTCCTTCTTCCAGGATTACGGTTATCACTATCTCTTCCCTCTTTATCTTTTCCCATCTCAGGACGCACAGTACAGTGACTCCTATTGCCGCCGCACAGGCCGATGCCTGTATGGTATCCATAAAAGGGGCTCTTCCAAAAGCTCCGTAAAGGGCATTGAGGGCTCCTGCCAGAAGAAATGCCGCCCCATGATACAGAATCACAGCTTTGCAGAAATGCTGCAGGGTTCTGATCCGGAAGGCCATTCCCAGCGTCACCAGGCTGCTGCATGCGAACAGCAGAATCTTCATCCTTCTGCCTGCATCAGGCAGCAGCAGGATCATACAAAAAAGCAGAGCTCCGGCAGCCGATGCAAAAACAATCCGTTTCAGCGCTGCCGCGCTGTGCAGAAAAGCCCTTGTCAGCAGCAAGAGTATGCAGCTTTGTACAAACTGAAGCAGAAACAGGCGGTCTATATATACGACGTATCTCACCTCTCACCTCCTGTATGTAATAGGACTGCTTACATGGGTTAATTATAGCGGCCGTCCCCTGCATTTTTTGTCGGAATGACACATATTGTCTTCTGTATCCGTCTATAATTTTCGACAAAATAGAACCGCCCGACGGCGGTTCATTCAGAGAATTGCTCCACTCAGGGCACAAAAAAAGCCGGATCCGTAAATTCGGATCCGGCTGCTTTATGCATCGGAAGAACATTTCTGTCCTTTATCATTTATATGGAATTATTTTTTCTGAAGGAAATCAGGAATCTTAAGGGACTTCTCTTCCACGTTGCTTCTCAGATTGCCGGGCTTATGTATTCCTGTATAGTTGGGAGCGAGGGCAACCGGCTTGGTTCCGGCTGTAGGAGCAGGGGAAACCGGGGTGTAAGGCCTTGTTCCCATTCCGGGCTGCACAGGCTTCACAGGCGACTGCTGGGGCTTCACACTGAACTGGGAGCCGAATTTGTTCTGCGCCTGCTGCTGGGGCTTGTCATCCAGTCCGGTGGCAATAACGGTAATCTGGCAGGTATCCGGTGTGGAATCATCATACATGGCACCAAAAATGATATTAACGTCATCTCCGGTAAGCTGCTGTACGTAGCTTGCCGCGTCATCCGCATCATACATGGAAATATCACCGCTGACATTGATGATAACATCGGTGGCTCCTGCGATAGTTGTTTCAAGCAGCGGGCTTTCCACAGCCATCTTGACTGCTTCGCTCGCCTTATCATCACCCTTGCCGTGGCCGATACCGATATGGGCAATTCCTTTTTCTTTCATAACGGTCTGTACATCGGCGAAGTCAAGGTTGATGACAGCCGGTACATTGATCAGATCCGTAATTCCCTGTACGGCCTGCTGAAGGACTTCATCCGCCTTCTTAAGCGCTTCCGGCATGGTTGTCCTTCTGTCCACGATCTCAAGGAGCTTGTCATTGGGGATAACAATCAGGGTATCAACACTGTCCTTCAGACGCTCGATACCATTCAAAGCATTCGTCATACGTGTTCTTGCCTCAAAGCGGAAAGGCTTGGTAACAACACCTACGGTAAGGATTCCCATTTTCTTGGCAATTCCCGCGATAACAGGCGCCGCGCCCGTTCCGGTACCGCCTCCCATTCCGCACGTGACAAATACCATATCCGAACCCGTCAGTGCATTGGTGATCTCATCCGTACTCTCTTCCGCCGCCTTCGCACCGATTTCCGGCTTGGCGCCGGCTCCCAGTCCCTTGGTCAGCTTTTCTCCGATCTGAAGCAGCTTGGGCGCCTTGCAAAGCTGAAGCGCCTGCTTGTCCGTATTAACTCCTACAAAATCAACACCATCGATTTTTTCATCGATCATTCTATTAACAGCATTATTGCCCGCACCGCCAACACCAACAACAATGATTTTAGCGGCAGACTCAGCGTCATTTGTCTTAATTTCCAGCAAAGGTTGTTCCTCCTTTAGATATCCATATAAACTTCACAGTTCTTATCATATAATTATTTTGCAAAGAACGCAATATCTTTTTTCATTTTCTTCTACTTATTTATCCTGTTCAAACGACACATTGGAGCCGCTTCCGGCATAATTTTCCATTCGGAATACCCCTTTCTTTCCTTCTGCCGCCGGGAGTATCTGCTTCAGCCTGGCAATTTTTTCTTCCACATTGTCATCATTTCCCAGTTTTGCCCGGACATCTCCAAAATATAATGTCATTTCATACGCGTCATCGAAATAAATCTTGTCCGCGCTGATCTCATATTTGGATAAAATCTGGGTCATATACAGGATTTCCTTAAACACCTCCTGATTTTCCACCGGAAGAGGTTCATACAGTACGACATGATTGAAGTTGATGCCCGTCACCTGGGGGATTCCCTCCGTTTTGGTATCGGAAGCCTCCACAACAGTACCGTCTTTGTCAAAATACATATACTTGTCCAGATATTCCACATAACCGGCCACAGCCTTTTCATATACCACTATCCTTATCGTATCCGGGGCAACAACCTTTACATCCATTTTTTCTATGAAGGGAATTCCTTTTATTCCCTTATTTTTATACTTCAGAGACAGGTACAGGGAATTATCGCCCAGCTTCTCAGAAGTGACTAACGCTATGATTTCCTCATTCGTATAATGGACATTGCCTTCCACATATATGTATTTCACGTGATAATGGCTGCTTATGTACAACAGCGCGCCTGCGGCTGTCAGCAGCAGGGCCGCCGCGATGCCCAGGACAATCAGCCTCTTTCTGCCCCCTTCATTCTGCAGGGTGCCCAGGCTGCCCGTATACGGCGATGAACGGCTGTTCTTCGCCGTACCCGCATTCCCCGTTACCAGACGAAGCTTGTTTCCGGTGGAAGTAGTGGCGGCCACACGGCCGATACTCCTGCTTCTGTCCGGGACCGTATTTTTTTTCGGAGGGGAAGCCGCCGGTTTTGCAGCACTTTTTTTCCCGGAGCCGCTGGCAGAGGCGGCAGAAGGTTTCCTGCCGCCGGCTTTCTCATTCCGGACACTTTTTTTCTTGTTTTTCTTTTTATTATCCGTTTTCATTTACAGCCCCTATCCTACCAACTGTCTATATCTGCTCCCAACTGTGACAGGTCCCGGCAAATGTCTTCATAGCCCCTGTCAATAAAATAGCGGTTTGCCACTTCTGTCATTCCGTCCGCACACAGACCCGCCACCACAAGGGCGGCTCCGCCGCGCAGTTCACTGGCGGTCACATGGCAGCCTGACAGTCTCCGGCCGCCGGGTACACAGGCCACATCCCCCTTCACAAGGATGCCGGTTCCCATTTTATTCAGTTCATCCACCACGCCGAACCTGCCGTTAAATATCGTCTCCCGCAGGGCACTTTTCCCTTCCGCCAGAGAAAGGGCTACCAGAAGGGGTGACTGCAGATCCGTCGGGAATCCCGGATAGCTTCGGGTTTCCACACAGCCGGGTGAAAAAAGGACTCCGCACCGCCGTATGAGCATGCCGTCCTGGCCTCTTCGGAGATTACAGCCCATTCGTATGGCCACATCTTCCATGGCTGTAAGCTGTCCCCGCGGCACATTCCTTAGGAATATTTCACCTCCGGCAGCAAGGCATGCACACATATAAGTCCCCGCCACAATCCTGTCGGACGGTACGGTAAAGCAGCAGGGATGAAGCTTCCTGCCTCCCACCACCGTTATGCAGCCGGTCTCCTCTCCGCGTATATCAGCTCCCGCAGCTCTCAGGAACGCACACAGGCTGATTATTTCAGGCTCCAGCGCGCTTCCATGTATGCAGGTTATCCCTTCTGCAGCCGTCGCCGCCATGATAAGGTTCTCCGTTGCTCCCACACTGGGAAACTCCAGTGAAATATCGGTGCCGTTCAGACGGACCGCCTGGGCTTCAAGCTCCTGCTCGCTGTCGCTGTAACAGACTCCCAGACGTTCCAGTGCCTTCAGGTGAATATCAATCGGCCTGTCTCCAATGACGCAGCCGCCCGGATAATGCAAAGACACTTCACCGATTCTTCCCAGCATAGGACCCATCAGCATTACGGAGGAACGCATCGTGGTCACATATTCTTCCGGCAGCCGGCTGGTTTTTACAGCCGACGCATCTATGCGTACTTCGTTTTTGTCCCACACCACAATACATCCGATGGTTTCCAGGATACGACACATAAATTCCACATCGGCTATGTGGGGACAATTCTTAAGTACACTGATTCCAGGGATTAAAAGAGCCGCTGCCATAATCGGCAGCGCTGCATTTTTCGATCCCTGGATCGTAGCTTCGCCGTACAAAGGCGCGTTTCCGCTGATATAAATAGACTTCAATGGTCCACCTTCCCGGATTTTATTCAGAATAGAACTATTCTATCCTATGCGGGAGAAGGCATCTTGACACCTTGTACAGGCAAATTTCTGTAACAATACACGGTCCGGGCACCACCGGCCTTATGTTCGGCCCGCCCGGAACTCCCTGCCCTGTCTTGGGGGGCGCGGCTCTGCAAGACAGGGCAGGGCACGCTTCCGCTCGGATAACTACGCAGCGGTACTAAGGTTGCACAGGACGCAACCTAAGGACCGGCGTATTTATACGGCCCATA
>ENA-OQLI01001272-OQLI01001272.1-human-gut-metagenome-genome-assembly--contig:-NODE-1272-length-19288-cov-3.969365_pt1 | contig 19288 bp, 14 predicted proteins | sample MGYA00242805_ERZ504812 | MGnify/ENA primary metagenome ERZ504812 (study PRJEB26092, sample SAMD00036430) | human gut metagenome | host: Homo sapiens | study: EMG produced TPA metagenomics assembly of... | reverse complement strand
GCCAGGCAGGAGTAAAGGTTCGTTTCGGGATTCACCCGGTAGCGGGACGAATGCCCGGACATATGAATGTGCTGCTCGCAGAAGCTAAAGTACCCTACGATGTGGTGCTAGAAATGGATGAGATTAACGACGACTTCCCCGATACTGACGTAGTTCTGGTGATTGGGGCAAACGACACCGTTAATCCCGATGCCACTAAACCGGGCAGCCCGATTGCGGGAATGCCGGTGCTGGAAGTGTGGAAAGCCCGCCAGGTAGTGGTGTTTAAGCGTTCGATGAATCCCGGTTACGCCGGGGTGCAAAATCCGCTGTTCTTTAACGACAACACCAATATGCTCTTTGGAGATGCGAAAGCTTCAGTAGAAGAAATCGTGCGCAACCTGTAAGCCCGTTTTTACCGGCAGCTTTAATAGCAATAACTTTGGGGGCGGGGTCGATAATCGTTTTCGACCCCGCCCCCATTTCCATGCCGCCTTTAGCTGACGGTGGTGTGGATAGCGTTAATGCTCGGGTTAATACCTTGAGGGTATTAACCCGAGCATTAACCTAGGTGAAAACCGGCAACCATCACGCTGTGCTCGAAGAATCCCCGGTTAGGAATGCGATTTCTTAGGTAGCAAAATATCCTTGCCTACCAGGTTAAAGACCAATTTATTGTCACGTATTTCAACCTTATTAAATTGCATCTGAGTAGGTAAATGGCGAATAGGGATTCTAATTGTGGGCAGCGACTGTGGCATTTTAAGACGAGCTTGTAACTGGCGTGGTAATTGAGTTTTAAGGGTCGTAGCTTTAATAATTAAGGAAAGCGGACTCCCATCCTTTGGGTCACTAAGCTCAACCTGTCCGTCTGCAAGAATCTCTTGACCCCATTTTTTAGCTGAAAAAACGATCTTTCCGTCCTGCAAACTGGTCTTTACCCCCGGAGCCTTAGCTGCCACTATTTTTTCTAATGCAGCTTGGGTTAGATTTGCCTGCGCCTTGATATGTCCTATTTTCTCGATATTTAACCGCCCGGTACTCAGCTGCAGATTGTTAATCTGGGCGTGAATATCTGTTAAAGGCATTGCCCCAGATTCGGTGGGAAAATCCCAACGCGGAATCTCAAGGTTTACTTCCCCAATGTTTCCGCCAATGACCGAGGTCAAGAAGGGGAGGTCAGCGATTTTAACATCAGAGTTCTCGGCGCCCCGCTTTTCTAAGACCTGAGCGCCCTCACTTTGAGCCCACCAGCAAGAAACCCGGTCTAGTGCACCTAATAACAGTGCCAGTACGCCTATAACAATTAATAATCGCTTTATGATTCGCACCAGTTAAGTATATAGAAAGACAGCTCCGCCCTCTCTTAGCTTCTTAAGTAACTGTGGCTAAGAGAGGGCGGTGGCTAAAAGCTTAAAACCTGTCCTGAAGTTTTACCTAGACAAACTGGGGGTTATTTATCTATTTCTTGCTGTAAAGGTCCAAGCAGTTCTCGCTTCGGGTTGGCTCCCAAAATACCTCTAGCTATCTCACCCTGGTTGAAAATCATAAACATGGGGATAGAGTTAATGCCATATTTTGCTGCCAGTTCCGGGTTGTCATCAATATTTACCTTAACGACCTTCGCTTTATCGGCTACCTCAGCGGCAATCTCATCAACTACCGGTCCCATTTGGCGGCAAGGACCACACCAAGGTGCCCAAAAGTCAGCCAAAACCGGAACCTCAGATTTTAATACTTCCTGTTCAAAGGTATCTTCGGTTACATCTAGTGGTTTAGTCATTTTTTGTCCTCTCTTAATGGTTAAGAATCTGCGTTTAGTCGGCGAGGGAACGCTCGGCATCAAGGGCGGCTCTACACCCTGAACCGGCAGCGGTAATCGCTTGGCGGTAAGTGTGATCTACGAGGTCACCACAGGCAAATACCCCTTTCAGGTTAGTGGCAGTTCCCGGCTCAGCAACTATAACGTATCCTGCCGAATCGAGCTTTACCTGTCCTTTAAGAATTTGTGAGCGGGGATTGTGACCGATAGCAACAAATACTGCGGTAGCGTCCAGGTTACTGGTTGCGCCGTCCACAGTAGATTTTAAGGTAATAGATTCAACTTTGCTATCCCCATTAATCTTCTCAACCTCGCTGTTCCATGCGAATTCAATCTTGGGATTAGCTTGGGCACGTTCGGACATAATTTTCGAGGCGCGTAGTTGGTCGCGGCGATGAATTACCGTAACTTTTTTCGCGAAATTAGTGAGGAATAGGGCTTCTTCCATTGCGGAATCCCCACCCCCAACTACTGCTAAATGTTGATCTTTGAAAAAGAAACCGTCACAGGTTGCGCAGTAAGATACCCCGCGTCCTGACAGTTCAGCTTCGCCCGGAACGTTAAGTTTGCGGTATTCAGAGCCCATAGCCAAAATAACGCGGCGTGCCGAATACTGCCCCTCGGAAGTGACTACTGTTTTCTGTGCTCCTTCAAGGGAAACTTCCAGAGCGTCCTCGTAAATAATCTCGCAGCCAAACCGTTCTACCTGGGAAAGCATATTGGCCATCAAATCAGGACCTTGAATCCCTTGCGGGAAACCGGGGAAATTTTCCACCTCGGTAGTGTTCATTAGGGCGCCACCGGCGGTTACTTCTCCCGCTATGAGGAGTGGTTTTAATCCGGCACGGGCAGTGTAAATGGCAGCCGTATAGCCGGCCGGTCCAGAACCGATAATAATAATGTCACGTACCGACATGAAGCCTCCCTAAGCCTTTGCGCAGCATTTATTTGAATACATCTTCGCAGCCAAAACGGGATGGGCGCAACTACTTAACGCAGTGAGCGAAACCTAGCCAATCTTTATGTTCCACGCCCTCAAAACTTCTTTACCCCATAATAAAATCCAGTTTGATAGCTTTCCCATATTGATAACGCGAGGTAGAAAGCTCATGAAATTGGTACTTTAACCTAGAGGAAGGTTAAAACGATTAACCTATAGGTGACGGCTTAAGACAAAGAGGCAATAGGGGATAGGCGGTTTCTAATGAGCCAATCTGCAGGTGAAATCCCAACTGAACAGGAAGCGGCGCTGGCGGAACAGGGAAAGAAAAAAGCAAAAGTAAATTTTCCGGTATTCCTAGGATCTTCAGCTGGGGTTCTATTAATTGCGCTCTGGGCTCTAATCTCACCTGATAGCGCGGCGAATGTATTGGGGGTGGCGGTCGGAGCCATCTCAAAATGGTTCGGCTGGTTCTATATTGGTCTGGCTGCCATAATCTTGATTTTCGTGTTTTTCCTTGGGTTTTCTCGCTATGGAGAAACCCGACTAGGACCTCCTAACTCGCGTCCAGAGTTCTCTACTTTCTCTTGGGCATCAATGCTATTTGCTGCCGGTATTGGTACCGATATCCTGTTTTTTTCAGTTGCCGGTCCGGTCAGCCAATATATGCACCCTCCTGTAGGTGAGGGGCAAACCATTGAGGCTGCCCGCGAGGCTACTGTTTGGACGCTTTTCCATTATGGAATCACCGGATGGGGGATGTATGCCCTTATGGGGATGGCTTTAGGATATTTTGCCTATCGCCGTAAAAAACCCTTATCGGTACGCTCAGCCCTATACACGATTTTTGGAGATAAACTGAACGGTCCTTTGGGGCATATCGTTGATGCTGCTGCAATACTAGGCACAATTTTTGGGGTAGCGACCACGCTGGGAATAGGGGTGGTGCAGTTAAATGTGGGATTGGAAATCCTTTTTGGCATCAAACAGGGTATTGGCGCGCAAATAGGGTTAGTGATTTTAGCAGTCGTGATGGCAACCATTTCGGCAACTACCGGAATCCATAAGGGTATTCGTTTCCTCAGCCAACTCAATGTGATACTCGCAATGTTCCTGGCTGGATGGGTTTTTTTCACTGGTAGAACCGATTTTCTCCTCAACGCTATTGTTATGAATATCGGGGATTTCATCTGGAGTTTCCCTCGCCGTTCCCTGGAAACTTTCGCCTATTCTGACGTTAATGCTTGGATGGCGGCTTGGACACTGTTCTTTTGGGCATGGTGGGTTGCTTGGGCATCCTTTGTGGGAATGTTTTTAGCGCGAATTTCCAGAGGACGCACCCTGCGGGAGTTCGTAGTAGGAACCATGCTGATTCCCTTTTCCTACGTCCTGATGTGGGTAGCTATTTTCGGTAACGCTGCAATCGACATGATTAGACAGGGAAATACCACTATCGGGGAAATTGCGTTAAAAACTCCTGAAATGGGATTTTATCTGTTACTAGACCAATGCCCGGCAGCGGTATTCATTATGGGGATAGCGACCTTTGTGGGCTTGCTATTCTATGTGACGTCCGCAGATTCTGGAGCCTTAGTAATGGCGAACCTGTCCTCATTCTTGCCGACCGTGCGCTGTGATGCTCCGGGATGGTTAAGAGTGTTCTGGGCAGCGGTAACTGGCCTATTAACTATTGGAATGCTATTAGTTGGGGGGATTCCGGCTTTACAAAATGTCACCATCATCATGGGACTACCCTTCTCTGTCGTCATGATTCTGGTGATGATTGGGTTGGCGAAAGCCCTCAAACAGGATAGGCGTGCTCGGCAGTTGCGAGCACATTCTGCCCGCAATATTTTAGCCGGAACTGGCTCTATAGCTGGCAGGTTGGAAACCAATTGGCGTGACCGGCTCAACAGAACTTTTGGACAGGTCACTCCGCTTGAAGCACAAGCATATTTGGATAGGGTAGCTGAACCGGCACTGCGGGACTTTGCTACCGAGCTAAATAAGCAGGGGATTCCCGCAAAGGTTATTCGTAAAGATGATGACCCTCTTGAACAGGTAGACACCCAGACCCGAATTTATGACCGGGTAAAACTGACGGCATTTAGCGGCCCTGACCAGTTTGTTTACCGAATATTGGCGGTTGATACTCCGGGTACTATTTATGCGGGTTCATCTTTGGATACTTCGCGTTCAACCCGTTTAGAGGTGCATCTACCTGACAACGATCAGGACTACGATGTTATGGGGTATTCTCGCAGCGCGATTATTCAAGATGCATTTGACCATTTTGACCGTTACCAGGATTATTGGCGGATAAATGATGCCTAAAACCTGCCGGAGAAAAGGCAGTGTCCTACTTTAAATAACCCAGGGTAGCGTTTTCTATTCTCTGGCAAGTTTTTCCGGTAAGCTGCAAGTATCGACAAGATGCAAGGTGATTCGTTTTAGCTAGGTTCAAAAGGTAACGTTGGTGAAGCTAATCATTCAATAAAGATATCTTGTAAGGTCGTGCCAGCATTTTAGAGAGGAAGAAATAATGACTATCCCGGTGTCACTACCTAGATTACCGGAGGCTATCTCCTGTTTTAACTCGGCTTCTTTAATTACTTTGCCCTATGGTGCGCATGTAGACGTTCATACTGTGGATCCGCTGATAGAGGACGGTCGCCTGGTAATAAAGAACGCAAAAGATTCGGCGTTACGAAATGGGGCAGCTAACCCTAACGTTACTTTGATTTGGCAAAGCCCCTACCCCCACGGTTGGAGCCTAATAGTTGAAGGTCAAGCTTGGGCAAACGGACCAGATTTAATGATAGAGTTCGAGTCCGGAATTCTAGACCGTCCCGCCTACCACAATGATGGTCCGCAGTGGGTTTGGCAAGACGGTACTCGACCCGTCCAATAGCTATCCAGCATTAACCGGCTGAAAAGAGCGCAGCCGCAGACTGTTTCCCACTACAAACAGAGAGGAACAAGCCATCGTCGCTCCGGCGAGCATCGGGTTTAACAATCCTACAGCTGCCAGAGGAATCGCAGCCACGTTATAGGCAAATGCCCAAAATAGGTTACTCTTAATGGTTTTTAGGGTGCGTCTAGAAAGCCTGATAGCGTCAATGGCCGCCAACAAATCTGATCGCATTAAAGTAATATCTGCTGCTTGAATAGCCACGTCAGTTCCGCTACCCATGGCGATTCCTAAATCTGCCTGTGCAATGGCGGCGGCATCATTAACTCCGTCTCCAATCATGGCTACCAAAGCGCCCTGTCTTTGCTTAGCGAATACCGCCTCAACTTTATCTTTTGGTTTCACTTGCGCGATAACTTCTGTAATTCCCAGTTTCTTGCCGACCTGGTGAGCTATCTCCTGCCCGTCACCGGTTAAAAGCACCGGTTTTATCCCCAGGTCTTTAAGTATCTCTACGGCTTGGGCACTGTTTTCTTTTAACCGATCAGCAAACCCAAAAACTGCCTTTACCTGCTTATCTACCGCCACCAAGATGGCGGTTTCACAGCGTCGGGAACACTCGTTAAGCACCGCCAACATCTGTGGCGCAATACCAACCCCGCGTTCCTCGATAAAACTGCGATTACCCGCCAATACCGCTTTACCCTCGACAGTTCCGCTGAGACCGCCTCCTGGATAGTTACGAAAATCGGCGGGTATCTGAGCGCTATTAAGGGTGATTCCTTTTTGTGAAGCCGCCCGAATAATTGCCTGGGAGATGGGGTGTTCGCTACCAGATTCAAGGATTGCGACCTGGTGTAAAACTGAGACCTCTTCCTCGGGAAAAATGCTCACCATTTCCATATTTCCGCCGGTAACAGTGCCAGTTTTATCAAGGATAACCGTATCTACTTGCCGGGTTGATTCCAGTATTTCGGCTCCCTTGATTAAGATTCCCAGTTCTGCTCCTCTGCCGGTACCTACCAGTAATGCGGTGGGGGTAGCCAAGCCGAGGGCGCAGGGACACGCAATGATTAACACTGCGACTGCGCAGGTAAAGGCGGTAACTGGGGTGGCAATTAGTAGCCAAATAACAAAAGTCAATAGTGAGATAGTGATTACTGCCGGAACGAAAATCGCAGATATGCGATCGGCGAGACGCTGAATCGGAGCTTTTCCTGACTGCGCCTGCTCAACTAGACGGGTAATTTGGGCGAGCTGAGTATTAGCACCTACTTCGGTGGCGCGAACTACGAGATGTCCATACGTGTTGATAGTAGCGCCGGTAACTCGATCGCCAATCCTCACTTCTACAGGCATTGATTCCCCGGTGAGTAGGGAGTTATCTACGGCGCTGATTCCAGATACTACTACCCCGTCAGTGGCAATCTTTTCCCCAGGTAAGGTGATAAACTCTTCGCCCTCTTTAAGCTCGTTAATCGGGATTTTAACCTGCCTGCCTTCGCGCACTGCGGTTACCTCCTTTACCCCCATTTTGGCGAGGGCGCGCAGCGCGTTACCGGAGCGAACTTTAGCCCGTTTTTCAAAATATCTTCCAGCCAGGATAAACACGGTTACCCCGGAACAGACTTCTAGGTAAATGTGGCTATTTGCCTCCTTTGGGTGGGCAATCAGTTGGAAATCGTGGGTCATTCCTCTCATGCCGGCGTCCCCTAGAAAAAGGGCGAAAAGTGACCAGATGAAAGCAGCTAAGGTTCCTAGCGAAATCAGGGTATCCATGGTGGTGACACCCCGTTTCATATTCAAGAATGCGGCGCGGTGGAATGGGTAGGCTCCCCATAGGGTTACCGGAGTGGCGAGAGCCAGAGATACCCACTGCCAATAATTGAACTGTAGTGGGGGAATCATAGCTAATAGAATTACGGGAGCAGCGAGTATAGCGCAGATAAGTAGGCGCTTGCGCAAAGCTGACAGTTCGCCCTCAATACCGTTGCTGTCCGGGTTATTCTCTGTATTTTCACTTTCGGTATCTGCGCGCTTTATAACCTGGTAACCAGCGTTTTCGACTGTTTTAATGAAGTCTTTAACGCCGAAATTTCCAGATTTTGTAATGGTGGCTTTTTCGGTGGCGTAATTTACGCTGGCGCTTACTCCCGGCATTTTATTGAGGTCTTTTTCAATATGTGCAGCACACGCTGCGCAACTCATTCCCCCGATTTTTAGTTCCAGGTTTTCTGAAATGCTTTCAATATCTGCCATAGGTTTCCTCTCACTTTCGCGCTCTATGCTACTAGGTAGGTAAGGAGGTAGTGAATTAGTGAAACGTATTTATATAGGATTGTGATATGGGCATGATGGAACGAGCAGGGATACGGCGTAAAAATACCCTTGCCTGCCTAGATTCTGTTGAACAGGCTTCGCGGGGGCAATTCTTTACTCCCCTCGCTGTGGCCGAAATTATGGCAAGAATGCCTAGAATTCCACACTCAGGTACAATCAAGGTTCTTGATCCAGGTGCTGGCACCGGTATGTTGAGTGTGGCTATGGTCAGCTATCTTTACCAGCATCGACCAAGTCTAAAAATTGAATTAACAGCTGTTGAGAATGATGAAAAACTGTTAGGAGCGTTGAAAGATGCCCTGAATGACTGTAGTAGCCTGGGCGTAACTGTCCGACTCGTATCAGAAGATTACATTACTTGGGCACTGGAGTCGCAAGAGCGTTTTGATATTATCATCGAGAATCCGCCCTATCGTAAACTTCGCGCAGGTAGCGTTCATGATAGAAAACTGCGTAACCATGGAATTCAGGTTCCTAATTTGTATGCAGCTTTTATGGCGTTAGGGGTTCGGCAACTATCAGTCGATGGACAGCTGGTTGTAATTGCGCCACGCTCTTGGATGAACGGTACTTATTACTCGCGTTTTCGTAAAGATTTGGTAGGTAGAGCCTCTTTTAACGCTATTCATATTTTTGGTTCTCGTTCCTTGGTATTTGGAGATATGAATGTCTTACAAGAGTCAGTTATTGTCTGTTTGACCCTAGGTAAAAAACAGAGTGACATCCTTCTTCGTTTTTCTCACGATCCTTCCTCAAGATTTACGGAACGCCTTGCAACTGTTGATGAGGTTATTCACTCGGGCTTTATTTTCGTTCCTGCAACTCAAAATGACATTGATGCAGTTGCCTGTATGGGACAGTTTCGGCACACATTGGACGATTTGGGGCTGAGTGTCTCAACTGGCAAGGTAGTAGATTTTCGTTCCCGAGATATTTTGGTTGATGCACCCGATATTTTTTCTAAAAGATTAATCTATTCAGCGAACATTATTAACAATCAGGTTGTCCATCCGCGCACTACACTATCCAAGCCACAATGGATTCGCTGCATGGATGACAAAGCTAGTAAATTATTTTGTCCTGCTGGAAACTATGTGCTGGTGAAAAGGTTTTCTGCTAAGGAGGAAGCCAGGCGACTCGTCTCAACTGTCTGGGCTAGCTCAGAACCATCAGCCTTTGACAATAAGTTGAATTATATTCACCAATCTAACCAGGGGCTTAACCCAATGCTGGCGCGCGGAATAGCCCTTTGGCTTAATTCGCCCCAAGTTGATGCCTATTTTCGGGTATTCAGTGGGCATACTCAGGTTAATGCTACGGATCTTCGACATCTAAAGTTTCCTAGTAGCCGCGCGCTGATTGCAGTTGCTAGGCAGAACCGTAATCCTGAAACGGCTTTCCAAGAATTAGTAAATGGAAATATTGAGGCAGCATGAGCACTGTAGAAGAAGCTCGTATGATTCTTAGAGCGTTAAAGTTTGACGACAAGCGCAGTAATGCTATGGCAGGACGCACATTAATGGCGTTGGCGGGAGTAGATGCCAACATTACCTGGTCGGAAGCTACTACAGAGCGAATGGGTGTGCGCGGCATCATGGATTGGATGCGGGAAAGACTTGACTATCAAATAGCCGAGAATTCTCGTGAAACTGTGCGTAGATTCGTCCTCCACCAATTCATTGAGGCAGGTTTTTGTCTACATAACGACGACGAACCCTCGCGACCAACAAATTCGTCCCTGAATAACTATCGACTCAATCCTGAAGTAATAACCGTTATTCGGCAATTCGGTACTTCCGATTTTGCTTCTGCGGTTGCTGAGTATCTCGCAGATGCTCCAGGGCTTGCTAGGCAATATGCGCAGGCTAGAAAGATAGCACGAATTCCTGTGAAACTTCCTAACGGAATCCAAATTAGTCTCAATGGTGGAGGTCAAAACTCCTTAATAAAAGCGATGATTGAGGATTTTTGTGGATTCTTTGTACCGCAAGGTGAAGTACTATACGTGGGGGATGCTGAATCGAAACTTAAAGTCTTTGAAGAAGACCGTCTGCGGTTGCTGGGCGTAAAGCTTGATAGACACGGAAAATTCCCTGACCTAATTGTTTATCGCCCTGACAAGAACTGGCTATTTCTGATGGAGGCTGCTTCAACTCACGGACCAGTCGATCACACACGTAAAAATGAACTGTCCCAAATCTTTACCTCGCGCGAAGCTGGCTTGGTCTATGTATCGTGTTTTCCTGATTTAGTTACCATGCGTAGATTCTTAACCAATCTTGCTTGGGAGACGGAAGCATGGGTTGCAACTGACCCAACACATATGATTCATCTCGATGGTGATAAATTTCTTGGTCCTTACACGTAACCCATATTTGCGGACATAGACCCCAGTAATCCTATATAGTCCAAAACGCTGTTTATATCTAAATCCAGATAGATTTTATCGCAGGATTGCTGATGGGTGAAGAAACGAAAGTGAAGCCGGTGCTGCTGAGTTTTAGTTAAATATGGAGCCGCTAATCGGACTTGAACCGATGACCTACGCTTTACGAGAGCGTTGCTCTACCAACTGAGCTATAGCGGCAAAGTGCTTAAAGCACCGTGTCAGTCTATCTAGCCTTATGCCTGCTTTCCAAACTAATCAACCAGGTATAACGGTTATTTTCGCCACGCTAGGGATGACAGCCGTTAAAGCGATAAAGAACAGCGCGCCCTCCTCGATCTACCTCTGTGAAATACCCGTCGATAGGCACTCCATAGAAACCGGGCCATTCGAAGCTACGCAAAACCCCCCTGAACTTGCTATCTGGGCGAGTATAAAAATGAGTTACCTTTAGGTTGTTAAGTGCCTGGCAAATCTGCGGGTCTTTACCTAAATCGTTCAGATGGTAGAACAGCCGACTGCGCTTAGAATCCCAAACCGATTTACTTAGGGCAGGGAAAACCACTTTACGTCCCGCTATAGAGTCAAAATAGACGGTTCCGATGGAAGGATCTCCCAGGATTACCGCATCTTTTGGCAAGGTTGAAGCGGAGCGGTTAATTAAAGCCAATTCTGCGCTGTTTGCGAACCCATCTGTGCCCGTCTGGTTGGGATTAAAAACTGACTGGAGTGCCCATACCCGACTGTCCGAGGCTGAAATCCCGATAATCAGGGAGAGTGAAAGGACGCTTACCAGCGCAAGTTTACGTCCTCTGCGCGATACCTGCCGGGATTTAAGGAAGCGAGAACCTCTTACTATAAAGAAGTCTAAACCCACGCCAACCAGTAGGTTTAGGGGTAACTGTAGTAGGGCCATTAGACGGCGCGGATCCGAATACCACGGCCCGGTTAATACTTTTAGCTCGGTGGTTGGCAGGGAAGAAACCATTACCAAGAAAGCGCAAACTGCCCAGCTTCCCAGCAACCACTTTGGTGCCTTCCCGTGAAATACCGCTAAAATCCCAAAGATAAATAGCACAGTCATTAACCCCATGAACAGGATAAATGGCAGAGACTGGTAGAAGAAAGGAGCGGGGAAAAGAGGACGAATAAAGGAAAGGAGCAAATCACCTTTTCTATCAAATAGGGCGGTCGCCAAACTGGAGGGGTTAAGGAAAGCAACCTCGAGAACTATCAAGGTTCCAAGGCACGCCCCTAGCCATCCGGCAAGGCTTAAGAGTTTTCCTCCCCTCACGGCTTGCCACAAATGAGTAATAATAAGCGCTGTTAGCGGCGGGAAAAGTAGTGCTAACAGATTGAAAAAAAACGCGGGGTGAACCCCAACTGCCCCCATCCCCATAAAACAGGAAACAAAAAAAACTGTTAAAAGCGAAGCTAGCTTAAGGGGTAATCCGAGGGGGATTACAAAGGTAACAGCGGGGTCAGGAAGTAGCGATGACCCTGCTACTTTTCGCAGATAAGCTAGGAGCATCCGACCCAAAACTAGGATTAACGCTGTAATTCCCGGCACTAATGCCAGTCCGATTCCATTAGGCCATTGCACGTAGCGGGCGAGGGAATCAGCCGGGAAACAGAAAGTGAATCCGGACAATACGGTTACCAGCAGCCCGGCGCGCCGAGAAATCCCTATCAGACTTACCAGTGCACATATTCCGATAATCCACCAGCACACTAACAATGCAAAGGTGAGATTAGCGGCAGGAACTACGGATTTAGAACCGGTAAATAGGACGGTGAACACGTGCCAACCATCAGGATAATAACGTTTGGCACCATCACCATACATTCCAGATAGGGCATAAAGAGGATGCGCATCTTGGGTGCGGCGCAGCAACGAGAGGGCGTTGTAGTGGAAACTGGGATCCCAACGTTGAGCGGGATTATAAAAGTTCACGGTTGCCAGCATTGGGGCAATACCTGCGACGATACCCCCTAATCCGGCGCCAAGTAACGGAAAATCCCAGGAGATATTAAACCCGATATTGCGGCGTCGCCAGGTAGCGAGGGCAGCAAATATTACGCTAAGTAGGGTTATTAGCGGGAAAACTGTGGCAGGTTTCCAGTTCCAATAATCTGGGAAAAAGCCCAGTTTTCCCAGCCAAAGGGTACTTGAGGGGGAAAGCAGAGCTGCTAATACTAGAAGTAAGAAAAAAGAAAGCGCCGGAGAAACCGCTAAGGTCAGCCTTTTTGAAAGTCGCGGAATGAGTGCTCGAATCAGGGTGAATCCCGGTAGCACAGAAAATGCCAGCATCGCGAGAAAGATAGCGACTAGCTGCATTTTCTTGCCTTACCTTTAGCCATAGAGGATTTTTCTGATTAGACTTTACCGTCTGCGCTATATGAACACTAGCTTGGGTTTCAATCTTTATAAATGCGTTTAGGGATGGTAACTATTTTTGAGGACGCTCCGGGGCTTTCAGGGGTGCGAGCAGCGCGAACCCCACTCCCAGTAGCAGAGTAATCCCTAATATTCCGAAATGCTGGGAGCTGCTACCGGCGGGAACAATCAGTTTCCCAATCCACACAAATAGGGCGAAAAGGGCGGGAGATAGGAAAGAAACCGCCCGTCCGGTGGTGGCGTACAGACCGAATAGTTCGCCCTCGCGCCCTTTGGGAATAATTCGGGCAAGGAACGAACGGGAGGCTGACTGGACAGGACCGACAAATATGCAAAGTAACAGCCCAAATGACCAGAAAATTTTGGCTCCCCCGTTGTGGGCAAAGAACAGAGTTAAGCCGAGGATAGTCATGCAGCCAAGGGAAAAAATCATGACTTTTTTCGGGCCGAAATAGTCGTCAGCGGCTCCGCATCCGATAGTTGCGATTCCTGCCACCACGTTGGCGACAATCGCAAAAATCATTACTTGCCCGCGGTCTAGTCCGAACACGGTGGAAGCTAGGATTGCTCCATAGGTGAATACCCCTGCCAGTCCGTCCCGGAAAATAGCGGAAGCAATCAGGAATCGTAAGATTTCAGGAGCGGTTTTTGCTAGACTTGTAATAGTTTGCCAAAGCTCAATATAGGCAGCTTTGATTCCGGCAAGAGTACCGGCGGATTCTTTGTCTTGAGAATCAATTCCCGCCATAGTGACCGGGTGGAGTTTCCCATCGGCTCCGCGCCTCCTGCCTGGTAAAGCCACTATTACCGGGATGCTAAACACCGCGAACCAGATGGTGGCAAATACCATGGCGATACGGATATTCATATAGTTTTCCCCGGTAACCCCAAACCAGCCTACCTCGGGGGAAATGAAACCGATATAGAGAATTCCCAACAAAAAAATACCGCCCAGGTATCCCATACCCCAGCCGATACCGGAAACCTTCCCCATATTCTCTTTAGTGGAAACTCGTGCCAACATGGCGTTATAGTTCACTGAGGCGAACTCGAAGAAGATGTTGCCAAAAGATAGCATGGCGACCCCTAGCCACAGCGCCCCGGTTTTTCCTAAAGGTGAAGTGGGATAGACCGCGAACATTAACGCCATACAAATCGTGACTAGACAAGAAAATAGCGCAAGCATCCGGGTACCGCGCCCTTTATGGTCGGCTCTCTGTCCAGAAACCGGTGCTACCAGAGCAATTACTAATCCAGCAAACGCTAATCCGATTGATAAATCGGTGGTGGCTTCATTTCCGGGGGCGAATAAATCCTCGGTGGTTAGGTAGACGGTGAAAACGAAAGTGGTTGCTACCGCATTGAAAGCGGCAGACCCCCAGTCCCATAACGACCAGGCAAAAATCTTGCCTTTGGTGCGGTCATTGCTTTGTTCCGGCAAATTCTGCTGGTTATCGGCGGTCTCAGCCATAACTTCCTGCCCTTAGTCGCGGTCGGGGTTTTCTGCCAGCCAAGTGGCTAGCTTCAAGTCTAAGGGATAAGTGATTTTTAAGGCGCTCATCGAGCCGGGAACAAAATATTGTTTGTGCCCCAGGCCAGCTACGAGTACAGCGTCATCAACAGCTTCGCCCTCGCAAATTGATTCCTCTCGGGCTCGGTCGTGAGCTGCAAAAATAATATCCCCAGCGAAACCTTGCGGGGTTTGTACGCAGCGCAGACGGGAACGGTCGGGAGTTGAACCGGCGGGGGTTATTTTGAGTCCCTGGCGGGTGAAGGTGTCGCCTTTAACTTCTCGTACAGTATCGATTAGTTCAGTAGCAGGCACTACTGCCGGGCAGCCGGATTCCACTGCCTGACATACCCTTTCAAACTGGGCTATCGGGGTGAGGGCACGGGCTGCGTCATGGATTAGCACAATCGCTGTCGGGTCGTTTGCTGGCAGCTGTCCATTGCCCGGTTCAAAACTCAATAATCCTTTAAGACCTTCGTAAACAGATTTTTGTCGGGAGGAACCTCCGGGCAGTACTGTCCACGGATAGGATAGGGCGGCTTCGCGGGCAATCTGGGTGAAGGTCTCAAGATAGTTTGCGGGGGCAGTGATTGCTACCCCTGCTAAGTCACCTAGAGGTTCAAGACCGCGCAGCGCATGGTGCAGTATCGGTTTTCCTGCTAGGTTTACCAGCGCTTTCGGTTCTTTATGTCCCAAGCGAGTGCCAGAACCAGCAGCGGTCACGACGCAGTAAATGCTGCGTCCCATAGCCAGTTCCCTAACCCTTATTTGTTATTGACGCGGTCGTATTCTATTTGGGCTTCTTCCATGATTTTATCGAGGCGATCGGAGGCGGCCTCTTCGTCCTCATGTTTAGCCAGGGCAAGTTCGGAAATTAAAATCGCGCGCGCCTTGGCAAGCATCCGCTTTTCACCTGCAGACAGCCCTCTTTCGTTGTCGCGGAATGTTAAATCCCGAACTACCTCGGAGACTTTTAGAATATCGCCGGTAGCTATTTTCTCGCCGTTAGCCTTGTAGCGGCGTGACCAGTTCGTAGGCTCTTCAATATAGGGCTGCTGTAGCACGTCAAGCACTTCTTTTAGACCATCTTCGTCTACTACGTCACGAACCCCAACCATATCGACATTTGCTGCCGGTACCTGGATGGTCATATCACCATTGGTGACCCGCAACATCAGATAGGTGGTGTCTTCACCTTTGAGCTTACGGGTAGTGATATTTTCAATCACTGCGGCACCGTGATGGGGATAAACAACGGTCTGACCGATTTCAAATGTCATAACTTTTAGGCTCCCAAATACAAATTTTCCGGATACCATTCTACCGTAAAACCTCTTTACCTGCTAAAGAGGGCTTAGCCACAAAGGTCGTAGCCGAAATAGCTGTTATTTACGGTGATGCGGCACTTTCAAAAGCGCTTTTCTGACAGATTTTAACCGGATTTACCAGGCACTTTACCTATTGCAAGCGTTGGAATCCCTAATTGGAATATCCAGAAACTGTGATTAGGGAAGCTTCAGGTGGGCAAGCCAGGCGCACCGGCGTGAACTTGGAAGTGCCTAACCCTCTGGAAATATGTACCCAAGTTTGCTCGAGCTCGCGGGTTGCACCAATCTGCTCGTCCTTAGCAATTTTTCCTAAATCGGGCAGCGGGTAGATTTTACCTTTATGTACCCGAGGCGCCGGGTTGTCTACAGTCCCTGCCTTCCACAAATGCAGTCCCCCAGAATAGCTAAGTGGCAGGTCGGTGTTGTTTACTAGCGCGCCAAATCCCGGTAGGCAAACCTGACCACCATGAGTGTGACCTGCAAGCAGCAGGTCAGCTCCCCAAGTAGCATATTGGTCGAGGACGCGAGCATAGGGGGCGTGGGTGAGGGCGAGACGCAACTGAGATTGCCCCCAAGTAGGAGGTACTTTCACTGTCTCGTCCCGTCCTATATGGGGATCGTTTACCCCAGAAAGCGCTAGTGAGAGTGCTATAGCGCTGCGTCCTTGCCGGGCAGGGGAAATAGTATTTAAGGTTGCCACCTGGTTGTTTAGATCTATCCAGCCGCCGTCAGTTAAGAAGCTCCGAAATTCCTCGGTGGGCAGGTCGGGAATACTACGTAGCTTCGGTTTCTTGTCCGGGAAAAAATAGTGCCACGGTATTTTCGCCCGTCCCGAATAATAGTCATTAGAACCAAAAACAAAGGCTCCCGGAAACTTAAATAGAGGTTTTAGGGCTCTCTTTAACATCGCTAGCCCAGAGGCATCAGAGAAGTTATCCCCCGTCAGAGCCACAAAATCAATCTCGTCGAACTCGCTAAGGGAAGCCACGTATTCACATAGCCACTCACTTCCAGACCATAAATGCAGGTCAGAAAGGTGAAGTATGCGTAGCTGCCAGTCGGAGGGCAAGTCAGTATTGTCTGGATTCCTCAGTGGAATTAAAGCAGGCGAACCGGGCGCTTTTTCCAGTTGATAGCGTCGCAGCCGGGGACGGCGCGCCTCAATAAAAGGATAGGCTGTCGCCCCCAAAGCTAAGGGAGCCAAAGCACCTAAGTACCGCAAAGCTTAGTCCTCTTCGTAATAGATAGTTTCGGAAATTTCATTGACCGCAGGACTTGGTGAGTCAGGGGCATCATCGGGATTAGTGGGCTTGGGGCGAGGTACACCCTGGTTAATGGTCTTACCCTCCGCGATATTCGCGCTTGGGAAACTAGCCGCTGGCAGACCTTGCACCGCAGTGGACATGTACTGTCTAAACGCCGTGGAAGGAACGGTATTACCGTAAACAATTCCATAATATGAACCGTTAATCCTCAATCCCGTCAGGTTGCGCGGACCTCCCTGGGAATAACCGACCCAAACCGCGGTTGCCAGATTCGGGGTTGCCCCCACGGTCCAGGCTGCTTTCGGGCCGTTAGTAGTCCCGGTTTTCGCCATCACCTGACGACCTATACTCACCCGTCCCCCATAGCTATTAGCGGTAGATACCAGTACCTGAGCAGTTTTATTAGCCACGCTTTCTTCAACGGTGCGTTTACAGTTTCCCGAAGGAACTTTGAAAGATTTACCGTCGGCATCCACCACTTTTTCGAGCGCTACCGGCGAGCAGAGCGTACCTCCGGAAGCAATTGTGCCAAATGCATTCGCCATGTTTAGGGGGGTGACCGAACCCGCCCCAATAATGAAGGGCGGATAAAAATCCTGTTTTAGATTAGGATCGCCGCTCACCGCGCCAAGATTTTCACCCATTTTGTAGATATCGCAAAGGTCAAGGTTAGTAGCCATCCCGGCATAGGTGGTGTTTAAAGATTTTTGGGTACCTTCTAAAACCGAAGTGGCATAGTTGTTACCCCCGGTGGCGTTCTTTAAATCCCAAGAGCTGGCATGTACCGGACAGTTACCAGAAACCTTCCATTCCCGGGTGGAATAATGGGTGCGTCCTCCCACCACCGAATAGGCTGAGTAGCCATTATCAAACCAGGTAGCCAAGGTTACGGGCTTATAGGAAGATCCGGGCTGGAAGCCCGCGCCCCCACCGTGAGCCTTATCCACCCCGAAAGAGTTCTGGGTGGCACGGGGGTGTTCCTTATCGGGATTGCCATAAGTGGTGTTCTGGGCAATCGCTCGAATTTTTCCACTGCCAGGTTCAATGGAGGTAATACTGATTGAAAGCCCCGAACCGTCTGCCTCAGGGATTCGGTTAAAAGCGGTATCGGTTGCCGCATTTTGCATATTGGAATCCATGGTGGTGTAAATTTGCAGACCCCCACGTAGCAACAGACGCCGCCGGTCATTAAGGGACTTGCCGAAAGCAGGATTATTGTAGATTTCATTAACCGCGTAAGCGCAAAAATAAGAAGCCTTACCAGCAGTCGCACATCCCTGTTTACCAGGAGAAACTTTCAGCATATCGGTAACTTTTATCGCCTTGGCTTCGTTGTACTTCTCGTCGCTAATCATCTGCTCGCGCAGCATCGCTTCTAATACCTGGTCACGCCGGTTCTGACTGGCATCTGGGTGGATAGTGGGGTCATATTTTGCCGGCGACTGGGTGATGCCAGAAAGCAACGCCCCCTCACTAATCGTCAGGTCTTTCGCGCTTTTAGAGAAGTAGTAGCGACTGGCAGATTCCACCCCGTAAACCGAAATTCCGTAGGGGGCTATATTTAGATACCCCTCTAAAATTTCATCTTTTGTTAGTTTCTTTTCAATGGCGAGGGCGTCTTTGGCTTCTCGTAGTTTGCGGGAGATGCTCTGCTCGCGGGCTTTGCGAACCTCGTTCATATCTCCAGAACGCAGACCCTTGTCTATTAGGGTGTTCTTTACTAGCTGTTGGGTGAGGGTGGAAGCGCCTTGAGTGTCGCGCCCCGCTAAGTTATTGACAATGGCGCGGGCAATACCCTCTAGGTCTACCCCGCGGTGCTGGTAAAAGCGGTGATCTTCAACCGCGATTGTCCCTTTTTGTACCCAGGGGGACATATTTTTTAGTTTGACGATAATCCGGTTTTCTGCATAAAAGCGGGCTATTTCTTTGCCGTCACGAGAGTAAAGCACGGATTGCTGGGAGGGCTGTGTGGGTTTGAACTCGCTAGGAATTTCGGTGAGGGCACTTACCCCTACCCGGGCGGTTAGCCCGGCTGCGCCGATGACTGGCAGAGCCAATCCTGCCAGCAGTACTGCTGACAGAGCAATCAAAGCTGCCAGCGCTGCTAGAGTGCGGCGTAGCTGCTGGCGCGGCAGATAACGATTGGTGCCTTTTTGCATAGTCCTAGCCTACTTTGCCACCCTATATTTCGGCATCTTAAGCGACGTAAATAAACAGAATGTGGGCAATCACTATCTGGGTTACTGACTAAAGCTAGCTTACGGTTTCGTTTTGTGTTTTTAGTAAAATATGGGTACGGTCACATATAAAGGCAACGTAGCCGTAATAGTTCAAGGAGTGAACAATGGACTTTAGACAGGACGAGACTTGGGCAGCTCAAGCTTTATGTGCTGGTCAGGAACCAGATGC
>ENA-OQLI01001270-OQLI01001270.1-human-gut-metagenome-genome-assembly--contig:-NODE-1270-length-19297-cov-21.440584_pt1 | contig 19297 bp, 18 predicted proteins | sample MGYA00242805_ERZ504812 | MGnify/ENA primary metagenome ERZ504812 (study PRJEB26092, sample SAMD00036430) | human gut metagenome | host: Homo sapiens | study: EMG produced TPA metagenomics assembly of... | reverse complement strand
TGGACAGGTGCATTACTGTGTAGATGAAACTCTGCGTCAACGCCTGGAAGCAAAACTGATTACTAAGACCTTGGGATTTGATACGAAATCATATGTAAGGAAAAGTAATCAGTAAAGGGAGTATTTAATATAGATTCCTTTTCCCCTTCAGGAATTTTTGTACCTTGAAAATTGTATATTGTTTTACATACAGGACGTGAAGATATGTAGAGCCACTAGGTAAATCCGCCATGATATATCTGCTCTGTTAATGGAGTAAATACGAGGAAATGCTGAAATATAACATTGAAGTAAAGGTATGGAGCGAGAAGAATTTGACAAAATGTGTAGCAGCTGCACAGGGCGACGAAGCATATCTGTGATAATGATACTTCCAGAAAAAATCTGGTCATATTTAATGACGGTGCAAAACCGATGTGGGCAGAGTACTGAACTGCCACCTGTATTGTAATTTTATCTGCCGATGACAGTGTATAAAATTGTAAATTGTCATGGGCAGATAAAAATGTTTTGTCCAAAGAGAAAAGGAGGAGAGAAGAGTGGCGATTAAAATTGAAAAAGGTAAGATTCCAATTTGGGAAAAATATATGCTTACGGTGGATGAAGCAGTGCAATATTTCGGAATAGGTGAAAAGAAAATAAGGATGCTTATTTCGGAACATCTAAATTCAGAATGTTGCTTTACAGTCCAGGTGGGGTGTAAGTCATTGATTAACCGTAAGAAATTTGAGGCCTTTCTGGATCAGACTACGTCTTTGTAAAAAATATACGAACAATTTAGCGCTTTAAAGTGGAAATGTTAGCCCTGGTATGATATAATACCTATATCGTGCTAGGGCTTCTTCGTAGAAAGGGGCGAAGACGTTTGGGTAAAACAAAACGTGACCAAAAACGACGAGATAAAAAAGGTCGAATTTTACGAAACGGAGAAAGTCAAAGAAAAGATGGAAGATATGCGTTTGTATATACAGATTGTTATGGAAAGCAGAAGTTTTTGTATAGTTGGAAATTAGAGCCAACAGATTCTCTGCCAACTGGATGCAGACCATGCTTAGCTCTAAGGGAAAAAGAAAAAAATATCCAAAGAGATTTACATGATGGTATAGTACCTTACGGAGGAAATTTAACAGTTTTGGATTTGGTTCAAAAATATATTGGACAAAAAAAGGGGGTTCGTCATAATACTCAGGCGAACTATGATTTTGTGATCAATATAATAAAAAAAGAAGAATTCGGAACCAGAAGAATAGATAAAATAAAATTGTCGGATGCAAAAGCATGGTTTATTAAGCTGCAAGCAGATGGAAGAGGATACAGTTCCATTCACAGTGTGCGTGGAATTGTAAGACCTGCATTTCAGATGGCAGTTGAAGATGATTTACTGCGCAAGAATCCTTTTGAATTTCAATTATGTACAGTTGTCGTAAATGACAGTGTTACAAGACAGGCAATTACAAAAGAACAGGAAGAGTTATTTCTGGAGTTTATCCGAAATGATGACCATTACTCAAAATACTATAATGGAATGTTTATTTTGTTTAAGACTGGACTTCGTATTTCTGAGTTTTGTGGATTGACAGTGAAAGATATTGATCTTCAGGAGAGAAAAATCAATGTGAATCATCAGCTTCAGAGAACCAGAGGAATGCAGTACGTCATTGAAGATACCAAAACTTCAAGTGGAACACGAATGTTGCCGATGACAGATGAAGTTTATGAATGTTTTGAACAGATTGTGAAAAATCGTAAAAAAGTAAGGGTTGAGCCGATTGTAGATGGATATAGTCGATTTTTATTCCTGGATAAAAAAGATATGCCTGAGGTAGCACTCCATTGGGAAAAACATTTTCAGTGGGCGTTAGGAAAGTATAATCGTACTCATGAGGAACAAATGCCAAAGATCACACCTCATGTATGTAGGCATACATATTGTTCCAATATGGCGAAAGCTGGAATGAATCCGAAGGCACTCCAATATTTAATGGGACATTCTGATATAGGGGTTACGTTAAACGTATATACGCATCTGGGATTAATTGATGCAAAAGAAGAGATGAATAGGATTGCAAAACTGGCATAGTATGATAAAATAATAGAAAAAAGAATTAAAAATAATCTGATTATAAGGTTCTTAGAAAGCCTGTTTTCCAGGCTGATTATTACTAAGAAGTTACTAAATTTGGATAAGAAAATATACGAATTTATGCTGTGATATACAGGAAAATGACAGGATTGAAGATTATCGGAAAATGCCTGTAAACAGCGTAAATACAGCATTTCAAGGAGTTTTAAGCAATGATAAGAGTGTTATTTGTCTGCCACGGCAATATCTGTCGTTCTCCAATGGCAGAATTTATCTTTAAGGATATAGTCAGCAGACGTGGACTAGGTGACCAGTTCTACATCGCCTCTGCGGCGACGAGTACAGAGGAAATCTGGAATGGAATCGGTAACCCGGTATATCCACCGGCGAAGCGTGAACTGGCGAAACATGGGATTACATGTGAAGGGAAAAGGGCAGTACAGCTTAAAAAATCAGATTATAATAAATATGATTATCTGATTGGAATGGAAGAGCGAAACAGAAGAAATATGCTTCGAATTCTAGGCAAAGATCCGGAAAAGAAAGTGAGCCTTCTGCTGGATTATGCGGACGAACACGGGGATATCGCAGATCCATGGTACACAGGAAATTTTGACATTACATATCGCGACGTAGTCAGGGGATGCGAGGGCTTTCTGACATATCTGGAAGGCAAAGGGCAGATTATTATGAATTAAACTGACCTGATCTGAATTTTATTCTAAAGTATTTTATAATAAGAAATGTTATAAAAACAATTGTCGATATTCACGATTTTTGTCGAACGAATTTTCTTTACAGAAACAATATTATGCGGTATCCTCTAGATACAGCAACTCTTGAAGGGAGCATCTGCTTCCTTCTTTTTTTCAAATCTATTTAAGTCATGGGCAGATCGCCCGAATAATTCAGGAAAGATGAGGAATTGAATATGGAAAACGGTTACGAAAACTTCGTGGACACTTTGAGACAGAGTCTTCTTAAGGAAACTTCTTATGAAGAAGAAATGATCTGTTATAAGAAGGCTGAGGAATATCCTCCGACTTCGGGTGACAGACTGCTTTTGAAAAACAGACAGAAGGAAGGCGTTTATGAAGTCTGTGCACTTTATGTGCGAGATCTGTATGATGAATTTCAAAATGGATGGAGCATGGAGAATATCATACAGGAAATTATGAAAAGATTAGATACGCTTGCTCGTTCCGAGTGTTTTGAGAAAAGTAAAAATCTGGACAGTTACGAAAAGGTAAAGGGAGATCTGTTTATCCGCTTGATGAATGTGGTTAAATATCGAGATGAACTGAAGAATGCAATTTTTCGAACCGTTGGGGATATTGCACTGGTATTATATGCCCGGATGGGAGAACTGGATGGATGCAGTACCAGCATTAAAATAAAAAAACATATGTTACAGAAATGGGAGCAGGATGAACAGTCAGTGTTTAATGAGGCACTTTTGAATACGTATTTTATTTCGCCACCAAGAATTTATTGCTGGGAGAAACTTCTATATAATTTGGATTATGAAGGCGAGAATTTTATGAATCTGCTGTTTGATATGTCTTTGAAGAAAGATGCAATAGGAAATTGTCTGAGTACATCTGTCCGGACCAATGGAGCAGTGGCTGTTTTTTTACCCGGAGTTGCGCAACGATTGGGGAAACTTATTGGTGGCAGTTTTTATATGGTGTTTACAAGTATTCATGAAGTAATGATACACAGCGAAGATAGTGCAGATCCAAGAAAGCTAAAAGAGGTTCTGGCAGAGACTGTAGAGGAAACGACACCGGAAGAAGATTTTCTTACCTATTATGTGTACCATTACAATGCGGAAACTGGTCAGTTCAGCTATTATTGAAGCAATCTGATTATCCCGTATGCTTTTTATCAGTGTGTGCATATACTAATTAAAAAGCAGTCAGGAGATACAAAATTGGCTTATAAAATTGTTTTGGATGCGGGACATGGCGGAACGGATCCCGGTGCTGTATATAATGGAAGAAATGAAAAAGATGATAATCTTGCACTTGCACAAGCGGTAGGAAAAATCCTTGAAGACAATGGTGTGGATGTGGTATATACTAGAACAGAAGATATTTACCAGACGCCATTTGAGAAGGCAAGAATCGCAAATCAGTCAGGTGCAGATTATTTTATCTCTTTTCATCGGAATAGCAGCCCTGAAGATAATCAATATCAGGGCGTAGAAGTTCTGGTATATGACAAAAGTGGAATTAAGTATCAGATGGCACAAAATATTGTTGGAGCACTGGGGGAACTTGGATTCAGAGAAATAGGAGTAAAAGAACGTCCGGGACTGGTCGTTCTGCGAAGAACCAGAATGCCTGCTCTTCTCATTGAAACCGGATTTATAAACTCAGATGCGGATAACGCATTATATGATGAGAAAAAAGATGAAATAGCACAGGCGATTGCAGGCGCAATTCTAGGAACGTTATCGGAAGAAACGATAGAAGCTCCTTTGTATTATCGGGTACAGACCGGCGCATTTCGGAACAGAGAGAATGCAGACCGTATGCTTTATCAATTGACAGATCAGGGATATCCGGCATTTCTGTTGAATGAAAATGATTTATATAAAGTACAGGTTGGTGCATTTCAGCAGATCGGAAATGCAATAAATATGGAACAACGCCTCAGAGATGCAGGATATAGTACGGTCATTGTAACAAAATAAACCAAAAGAGAAGGTATCGAATATGTACGAAGAGTTCATAAAAGAAACAAGTAAGTTCATTTTTGCAGAAAATAAGCCAGAGAAAGCGGATATTATTTTTGTACCCGGCAATGGTTATTCACAGATGGCAGAGAGAGCGGCACAGCTGTATGCGAAAAAATATGCTCCATTTGTACTGCCAAGTGGAAAATACAGTATTTCTACAGGCAGATTTGGCGGAGTACTGACTGGTCAGAAACGGTACAGTGGAGAGTATCAGACGGAATGGGAATTTTTAAAGGATGTACTGATGAAGAATGGTGTGCCGGCGGATGCTGTTCTGAAGGAAGATCAGGCGACATTTACCTGGGAAAATGCAAAGTTTTCCAGAAAAGTTACAGATCAGGATGGTATTAATATAAGGAAGGCAATTATTTGTTGCAAAAATTATCATGCCAGAAGAGCTTTGATGTATTATCAGAGGGCATATCCAGACGCTGAGTTTCGGGTATGCCCATGTTGCGTTGATGGCATTACCAGAGATAATTGGACAGAGTCTGAGAGAGGAATAAAAGAAGTTCTTGCAGAAGTAAACAGAATAGTCACTCAATTCTCACTAATGATGTAATTTTGTTAAATATAAAAAAAATAATTTGGGGGTGTCGAAAAAAGTAGAACTGTGATATAATGCTTGTGTCGTAAAATAAAATATTGTGTTACAAATTAGTTACGAAAAGATAAAAGTTTCATATACGACAAAATAGATATTTTTATATTACAGTACTTAAATTCGAATTATATATGATATAGAAACAAGTTACATTTTTTGTTTAAAGATTACATAAATAATATGAAGCTGCCGGCATATAATGGATTTGTCTGGCAGTAATGAATATAGATTGAGGTGTGAGGATTATGATGAAAAAGAGGAAGAACGTGCAGTTTATTGCTGCTGCAGCACTTACCGCAGCACTTGTAACAAGTCAGTTTTCATTTGCAACAGTAATGGGAGACGATACATCGACCGTACAGGTCAGCAGTCTGATCCCGAATAATGTTACGATTGATCAGCCGGTTCCTCTTTCAGATATTTCACTTCCGAAGAGTGATTATGGAACACTTTCCTGGGCAGATGGGTCTTGCGTACCGTCAGCGAGAGTGCAGATTTATGATGTTGTATTTCGCCCGTATAATGCTGCTGATCTGGCGAAGATTTCCGGCTGGGATGGGCAGTCAGATGCAATTTACAGCAGTGTGACAGTTGTTGTAAGCAGTATCAGTAAGGATTCAGATTATGAGGAGACTCAGACAGAGCAGAAAACTGCAGATACTGAGAATATTGCACAAAACACAGAAGAAAATACAGAAGAAAACACAGAGGCCAGCACGACAGATAATACTGAAGAAAATACGGAAACTACTGTTCCGGAAGTGACTCCGGAAGTAACGGAAAACCCGGAAAATACCGAGAACACAGCAGACTCTGAGTCCACGGAGGACAAGAATAACGCAGATACAGACAGCACAGAAGTGACGGAAACACCGGATAATGATAATACAGACAATATTATTACTGAGAATACGGAAGTACCGGCTGTAACAGTAACTCCGTCAGAAGATAAAGATACACCAGAGGCCGTTGAGACACCGGGACCTGCAGATATCGCAGAAATTACTGAGACACCATCAGTGACAGATACACCGGAACCTACAGTGACTCCGGAGGCTGATAAAGACAATATTTTTGATGGAACAGAGAAAGATATCACAGCAGATGACCGAGCTCAGTCGGTTGAGGAGGACACAGAGCCGTCTGATGAAGAAAAAGCACAGATAGCAGAAAAAAATCACACATGCAATGGCATTTCTGTATCAGGGATCAATCTTCCATGGTACGTACAGTTCAGGGTTGCAAGTGGTGAAAATTATGAATTTACCAATGAAGCAGAAGCAAATGTATTCAAATCTTATGAATTTGAATTATGTGATCTGAGAAACAATACTGAGTATGAGATCCCAGATGGTGAATATCTGAGTGTGACAGTTCCTGTTAAGGCCGGATATGATTATACAATTGAGCATCTTCTGGACAGTGGTGCTATGGAAACAATCGTGCCAAGTGTTGAGGGCAGTACAATGGTATTCAGTACACATTCTTTCAGCCCGTTTGGAATTGCAGGAAGCAAGGCACTTGTAGGAGAAGAAATTGAAGATGGAAGTTATTCTTCAGGTACAACTTCTACCGCGACAACGACTCCGCAGGCAACAGCCGCAGCTTCTACAAATACAGGCAGTACATCTGGCACTACTGCAAATAATGCAAGTAATACAGCATCCACTTCTGCGAATAATACATCTGTTCAGGCATCCACATCTGAAAATCAGAACAGTACTTCTGACTCTGCTGACCAGAGTGAAGCAGACAGTAAGGGAAATTCTGTAGGAGCAGTTGAGACTGGAGATAATACTCCGATCCTTCCGTTTGTGATCATTGGCATCGCAGCTGCGGTAATTGTAGCAGTACTCGTTTATCTTAAGAAGAAAAAATAATATTTTGCATAGCATTTTGCACATATGAAGCAAAGCTCTTCCATATATTTCAATATGGGAGGGCTTTTTTATGAAGGTAAAGGCAATTTTGAGATCATTGTTTCTGGCATATCTTCTGTCGGGTGTCTGCCTGCTCCTGCTGGCATTACTGGTATTCAAACTTGACATAGGGAAAGGGCCGGTTACGGCAGGAATTTTAGTGATTTATGTGCTGTCCTGCCTGGCAGGAGGATTTCTTGCAGGAAAGATACTTCGTCAGGATAAATATCGGTGGGGATTTCTGGTAGGCTTATGTTATTTTGTGTTACTTGTAGCTGTTTCTTTTGCAGTACAGAGAAAGTGGGATATGAGCTTTCAGCATCTGGTGACTACATTTTTTATGTGCCTTGGAGGAGGAACCCTTGGAGGGATGCTTTCCTGATAAAAAAATGCTTTTAATTAGGCTGATTTTATGCTATACTATGCCCAGATAATTATACATAAGGAGGGATATATAATGGAACATATCAAAACATTAAATACAAAGAACCTGCAGAACACAGTGAAAAAAGGTGGATGCGGTGAATGTCAGACATCTTGCCAGTCAGCATGCAAAACTTCCTGTACTGTAGGAAATCAGAGCTGCGAGAACAAATAAGCAGGTTCAGAACATTCAGTAAGCAGCGGAGTGAAATCCGCTGCTTATTCTTATGAACAAAAAGTTACAGGAAAGGATTTTCAGAAAGATGAGTCTGATTCATAGATATCAGAGCAATGGCTATAACATTGTTCTGGATATTAACAGTGGATGTATTCATCTGGTAGACCTTGTAACATACGAAGTTCTTCCTTTTATGGAAGAGGGACTTTCAGAGCAGGAGATTGTTGACAAATTAAAAGATCAGTATCCTGAGGCTGATATCCGTACTTCTGTTTCCGAGTGTGAGAAACTGAAAGAACAGGGTATGCTGTTTACCAGAGATATATACGAAAACATTATTGATGAATTTACAGAGAATCGACAGACAGTAGTAAAGGCTTTGTGCCTGCACATTGCCCATGATTGTAATCTGGCCTGTCGATACTGTTTTGCCGAAGAGGGAGAATATCATGGAAGAAGAGCACTGATGTCTTTTGAAGTGGGTAAGAAAGCTCTTGATTTCCTGATCGCCAATTCCGGATCCAGAAAGAACCTGGAAGTGGATTTCTTCGGAGGAGAGCCTCTGATGAACTGGCAGGTTGTCAAAGACCTGGTGGCATACGGAAGAGAGCAGGAGAAACTCCATAATAAAAAATTCCGTTTTACACTGACAACGAACGGTGTTCTTCTCAATGATGAAGTTATGGAGTTCTGTAATAAAGAAATGGGAAATGTTGTTCTCAGTGTGGACGGACGTAAAGAAGTTCATGATTATATGAGACCTTTCCGCAAAGGAGCTGGAAGTTATGATCTGATCATTCCGAAATTCCAGAAATTTGCGGAATCCAGAAATCAGGACAAGTATTATGTGCGTGGTACATTTACACATCATAATCTCGATTTTTCAAAAGATGTTCTGCACCTTGCAGATCTTGGTTTCAAACAGATTTCTGTTGAACCGGTAGTTGCAGCTGATACAGAGGAATATGCAATCAGAGAAGAGGATATTCCTCAGATCATGGAAGAATACGATGCACTGGCAAAAGAAATGATCGCCAGAGAAAAAGCCGGAAAAGGTTTCAACTTCTTCCACTTTATGATTGACCTGACCGGTGGACCTTGTGTCTACAAACGTCTCTCAGGATGTGGTTCAGGAACCGAGTATCTTGCAGTAACTCCTTGGGGTGATTTTTATCCGTGTCATCAGTTTGTTGGTGAAGAGCAGTTCCTTATGGGAAATGTGGATGAGGGAATCACACATCCGGAGATCCGTGATAAGTTTGGTAAATGTAATGTTTACACAAAAGAAGCTTGTAAAGACTGCTTCGCAAGATTTTACTGCAGTGGTGGCTGTGCTGCCAATGCTTATCATTTTCAGAAAGATATAAATGGCAATTATGGTATCGGATGCGAACTTCAGCGTAAGAGAGTGGAGTGCGCAATCATGATAAAGGCCGCATTAGCGGAATAAAATAATGCAAGAAGGGAAAGAACAATGAAGAAAAGCAAAGGAATTGTTGTGCTGCTTCTGACCGCCATTATCACAGTCTTTCTGTGTTACACGGCCGGGATTGGCCTCGGACCAACAGGTACCGGTTCTGCAAAAAACATTAAGACCGGCCTGGACCTGTCTGGTGGTGTAAGTATCACCTATCAGGCAAAAGACAGCAACCCAAGTGCAGAAGACATGTCAGATACTGTTTATAAACTCCAGAAGCGTGTTGAACAGTACAGTACAGAAGCACAGGTGTACAAAGAAGGAAGCGACCGTATCGCTGTAGAGATTCCTGGTGTTACAGATGCAGATGCGATTCTGAATGACCTTGGAAAACCGGGTTCTCTGTGTTTTATCACAATGACAGATGATGACGGTAATGCAAACTTCTCCAGTACAGGAAGCGGTTATGTACTGGCAAGAAGTCTGGACGAGATTCGTGAATCCGGATCCGTCGTTTTGGAAGGTACAGATGTAAAAGATGCCCAGGGTGGTGCATTCCAGTCTGACAAAAACAGCTCCAGAGAGTATGCAGTCAGCCTGACACTTACAGATGAAGGTAAGACAAAATTTGCAGATGCTACAGAAGCAAACGTAGGAAAACAGATTGCGATCGTTTATGACAATCAGATCTTAAGCGCACCGAAGGTAAACGAAGCAATCACAGGTGGACAGGCACAGATCACTGGTATGTCCAGTGTGGAAGAAGCACAGAATCTTGCTTCCTATATCCGTATCGGTTCTCTGAGCATCGAACTGGAAGAACTTCGTTCCAGCGTAGTTGCTGCACAGCTTGGTGAAGAAGCAATCTCCACCAGTGTTATGGCTGGTCTGATCGGTCTTGTTATTGTAATCATCTTCATGATTATTATGTATCGTCTGCCGGGTGTTGTTGCCGGTGTGGCACTGATCCTGTATACAGCGATCGTACTCATTACATTGAATGCATTTGACATCACACTGACTCTTCCGGGTATCGCAGGTATCATTCTTGGTATTGGTATGGCGGTTGATGCGAACGTTATCATTTACGCACGTATTCAGGAAGAAATCGCAGCCGGAAACTCTGTAAGAGCTTCTATTAAATCCGGTTTCTCAAAAGCGTTCAGCGCAATCTTCGATGGAAACATCACAACCCTGATCGCATCTCTCGTGCTGATGTGGCTTGGTTCCGGTACTGTTAAGGGCTTTGCTTATACACTGGCTCTTGGTATCGTAGTTTCCATGTTTACAGCTCTGGTTGTATCACGTTTTGTTATGAATGCTCTTTATGCAGTAGGATTCCATGATGAGAAATTCTACGGTCGTGCAAAACAGCGTAAAGTATTCAATGTTGTTGGAAAACGAAAAGTATTTTTCATTATTTCCATCATTCTGATCTTAAGTGGTCCGGTTGCAATGGCAATCCATCACAACGTAGATGGAACAGCTCTGAACTATGCACTTGACTTCTCAGGTGGTACTGCAACAACTGTAACATTCACCGAAGACATGGATATCAAGCAGATTGACTCTGAAGTAACTCCTGTCGTTGAAGAGGTTACAGGTGATAAGAATGTACAGCCGACTAAAGTTGTAGGAACAAATCAGGTAGTTATCAAGACGCGTACGCTTTCTCAGGAAGAACGTGAGAAACTGGATAATGCACTTGTTGAGAAATTTAATGTAGATGATTCTCTGATCACAACAGAAAGTATTTCTTCTACAGTAAGTTCCGAGATGAGAAGAGATGCAGTTGTTGCCGTGATTGTGGCTACACTCTGCATGCTTGCTTACATCTGGTTCCGTTTCAAAGATATCCGTTTCGCAAGCAGTGCAGTACTTGCCCTGCTGCATGACGTACTGGTTGTATTTGCATTCTATGGAATTTCCAGAATTTCCGTAGGTAATACCTTCATTGCCTGCATGCTTACCATCGTAGGTTATTCTATCAACGCAACGATCGTTATCTTCGACCGTATTCGTGAGAATACGAAGGGAAGCAGATCAAACCTTGAAGAGATCGTTAATGAAAGTATCACACAGACACTTACAAGAAGTATGTACACTTCTTTCACAACTTTCGTAATGGTAGCTGTTTTGTACATCATGGGTGTATCTTCTATACGTGAGTTCGCAGCTCCTCTGATGGTAGGTGTTATCTGTGGAGCTTACTCTTCTGTATGTATCACAGGTGCTCTGTGGCTGGTAATGAAACGCTATTATAAGAAACCTGTTGCACAGGCTGTAGCAGCAAAGAATACTGCAGCTCCTGCAAAACAGAATAATAACAGCCAGGATACAAAATCCGGAAAGAAAAATTCAGATCAGCCGAAAAAGAAAAACCGCAAGAGAGTAGCAGAACGTCTGGCGGCACAGGAAGCAGCGGCAAAAGAAAATGCTTCAAATGATGAAAATAAGGATGCATAATCCGAAACATAAAAAGTAACAATTAAGTTGCTGTGAACGGAGTGAACAGTAACACATCTCAGGTCCCGGGACAGACTGCTGCCCCGGGATTTGTGTTTTAATAATGGATAGGTTGATAAACAGAGAGGATCATTATGGAAAAGTGGATGGTATATAATAAGAAAGCAGATTTTCAAAAAATAGGCAGTGAATTTGGAATTGATCCTGTGATAGCGAGATTGATACGAAACCGTGATATACAGGATATGAAAGAGATTCGTTCCTATTTATATGGAACACTTGCGGAAATTCCATCCCCATGGAAGATGAAGGATATGGAACGTGCAGTGCAGATCCTTCAGAAAAAAATTACGCAGAAAAAAAAGATCCGAATCATCGGAGATTATGATATAGATGGCGTGACAGCTACCTGCATTTTGTTGAAAGGTCTGAAACGACTTAATGCAAATGTGGATACTTACATTCCGGACAGAGTAAAAGATGGATATGGAATGCATGAGCAGCTGATCGATAAAGCACTGGAAGATGGAATTGATACGATACTGACCTGTGATAATGGGATTGCAGCTGCGGCTGAAATAGAATACGCAAAAAAAGAAGGACTCACTGTGATCGTTACGGATCATCATGATATTCCTTTCCGCGATACAGAGGATGGAAGAATCTGGATCATTCCGAAAGCAGATGCAGTGGTGAATCCGAAACAGAATGACTGTCTGTATCCGAATAAAAATATCTGCGGGGCGGTGGTTGCGTGGAAACTGATCTGGGCGTTATATGAAAGATTGGGGATTGACAGTGATGAGATATGGGATTTTCTTGAATTGGCAGCAATTGCAACAGTAGGTGATGTCATGGATCTGCAGGGAGAGAACAGGATCATTGTAAAGGAAGGACTGAAAAAACTTTCTTCTACTTCTTTTGAAGGGCTGAAAGCACTGATTTGTGTGAATAATCTTGAAGGTGCAGAGATTACGGCATATCATGTAGGGTTTGTTATTGGCCCATGTATCAATGCAAGCGGACGGCTTGATACAGCAGCAAGATCTCTGGAACTGCTTCTTGCGGATAATATGGAAGATGCAATGAAGCTTGCGGATGATCTGTATGATCTGAATCAGAGCAGAAAAGCCATGACAGAGCAAGGAAAAGAACAGGCGATTCAGAGCATTGAGGAAAATAATCTCGGTAAGGACCGAGTGTTGGTAGTGTATCTTCCAGACTGTCATGAGAGCCTTGCTGGTATTATTGCAGGACGGATCCGTGAAGCATATAATAAGCCGGTGTTTGTGCTGACGAAAGGATCTGATGGAGTAAAGGGAAGCGGACGGTCAATCGAGGCCTACTCTATGTATGAGGAACTGGTGAAATGCAGTGATCTGCTCATGCAGTTTGGCGGTCATCCGATGGCAGCCGGACTTTCAATGGAGGAAAAAAATGTAGAACTTTTCCGCAGACGTCTGAATGATAACTGTACCCTTACAGAACAGGATCTGATTCCCAAAATTATGATCGATGTGCCAATGCCGATTTCCTATCTTTCCAAAAAACTGACAGAACAGTTAAAGGTGCTGGAACCATTTGGTAAAGGGAACTCGAAACCTTTGTTTGCACAGAAAAATCTTCGGGCAGTGGGGATTCGTGTTTTTGGCAGAAACAGGAATGTGGCAAAGATGCTTCTTATAGATGAAAATGGAATAAAGATGGATGCAGTATATTTTGGAGAAGCACAGGAATTCGTGGATTTTGTACAGGCGCATGATACCATATCTGTTACATATTATCCTGAAATTAATGTTTTTCAGGGAAGAGAAAACCTGCAGGTGGTCATAAAGAATTATTGTTGATTTTGGCACTGAAATAAGGGAAAAGTATGGAGTTTCGTAAAGTTTTCGTAAATACACTGTATGATAATGTAAATTGCACACAAAACTGCACATAATTTCGACAAATATGATATTTCAGCATAAAATTAAACATCTGGTTCGTCAAATTCTACAGCTAAGACTGCAGTTAAGACAGGAGATAATACACCGATTCTTCCATTCGTGATTATTCTTCTGGCAGCAATCGTAGCAATTGTAGTTTTTGTAAAAAAACGTTTCGGAAGCAAAAAGAACTGATATATGATCAGAAAAAAATAAGCAATAAAAAAATCCGTTTCAGGTGATAAGCCTGAGACGGATTTTTTATGTGAGGAAGCTTCCAAAAGAAAAAATCATCCAAGTCTTCTGCGGAGCATTTCCGGATTCATTGCGTAGTTGATGGCAGTTTCTTTTGTGATGCGTCCATTTTTGTACAATTCAAAAAGGCTTTGATCCATGGAGCGCATCTGTCCGGGACTGGAAGAAATGACACCGTCGATCTGATGAATTTTATTATCACGGATCATATTCCGGATAGCGGGAGTAAGACGCATAATCTCAAAAACAGGAATATTTTTGCCGTTGACATCCGGAACCAGCTGTTGAGAAATGACAGCCTGAAGCACCATAGAAAGCTGCATAATGATCTGATGCTGCTGGGATGGTTCAAAAACATCTATGATACGGTTGAGCGAATTTGCGGCTCCGAGTGTGTGCAGACTGGAAAGGATGAGATGACCGGTCTCGGCAGCTGTCATGGCAGTCTGAATGGTTTCGTGATCACGCATTTCGCCAAGAAGAATGACATCCGGGCTCTGGCGAAGGGTAGCTCGCAGGGAAGTAATATAATTTTCCGTATCAGTGCATATCTCACGCTGGCTTACGATACAACGATCGTGTCGATGCAGGTATTCCAGAGGATCTTCCAGCGTAATGATATGCCCTTCGCGAGAATGGTTGATCCGATCGATAAGGCAGGCCATGGTTGTGGATTTTCCGCTTCCGGCAGATCCGGTTACAAGAACCATGCCTTTTGTCAGATCAGCAATACTCATGACATCCTCGGGAATAGAAAGCTCGGCGGGATCCGGCAGCTGGAAAGCGATAACACGTATGACTGCTGCCAGAGAACCACGCTGTTTGTAAGCATTGATACGAAAACGTGACAGACCTGGAATAGAAAAGGAAAAGTCATCGTCACCGGTATTGTGCAGTCGTGAGATATCACGGTTATTCGCCATCTGATAAATTGCTTCGAGAATTTCACTGGTCTGTTCCGGCATCAGACGGTCACCATAGGTGGAAAGACGTCCATCGGTTTTTATAGAAAGTGGACGTCCTGCAATAATAAAAATATCTGAAGCGTGCAGATCTGCTGCCTTAGAGAGAAATTCCAGAGTTTGTTCTTTATTCATGAGTGCCTCCTTTATAAACAGACTGACTGGTGTCCGGAGTCCAGGAAGCCGTGGTGTCTGTTTTCCATTGTAATATTTGTATCAGAGAATCCCCGGATTTCTCCGGGTATAAAACCTTCAGGCAGACAGTGAGTTGCTGAGTGTCAGAGAGTGATTCGGCGAAAAGCAATGTCTGCTTTTCCTCGTCAAAAGTAAGCTCAGAATGATCCTTGCAGAATTGTCCGACAAGGGCAAGATAATTCTTCTGATCGGTGGCCTGCCGGTAGGCATCTGTGAGTTCTGTCTGAATCTCATTGATAACAGTGGAAGCCTGACTGCAGGCATTATAATAATCTTCTGTCTGTTGCATGGAATTACGGGCGGTGCTTAATTCTGAACGGGAATTTCCGAGTGTCAGCAAAGAAAGCACTGCAAGACAAAGCACGGAAAAGATCAGAAACAGAGAGGGAATTCCCGTGGCAGTAAAAAAGCTGTTATGGTCTTTCATGAGCTGGCCTCCTTGTCTGAATTTTCAATAATAGGAAAAACCAGATCAATCGTGTAAATCTGTATATCATTTGTGGCGTGATAGAAAGTAAGGGTTCCCTGTCTGGAGTTCACTGTTTCGTGTAATGTAAGTTCCATTTTATAGGAAGCCTGTGAATCGGAACAGAGTTGCCAGGAACTGTCATAGTACCATTCGATGAGATTGTCCTGAATCTGTCCATCAGGAAACAGTGAGACAAAGCTTTTTGCGGTTCCGTCACTGTCTTCCAGAATTTCACCGACGGAAGTTGTGAGCGTTTGTATATGACGCCATTCCTGAGCCTGTATATGATTTTTTTTTGCAGCAGCAAAGATACGGATACAGGCAGCACTGGAAAGTGCCAGAAAAAGCAGAACAAAGATCATTTCCATTAAAAAGAGACTTGTTTTTGAATGTGCGGATATTTTTTTCATGATGCCTCCTTGGAAACGGAATTCTGATGGAGATAAAAAGTTTCTTTGTTTCCTTCAGAATCTTTTAATTCAAAAGAATAAAAACCAGGTCTGCTTTCAGAGATCTGAAAGTCAGAAAGTTGAGCAATCGTTGTTCCGGCAGATGCATTGGCAGAAGAACTGTCTGAAGTAAAGAGTTCTTTCAGATTACCCTGATCAAGATAAATATAAGTGATGTAATCCTGATCATTCAGTGTATCACGAAAACAAAGGGCAGAAAGATTATCCAGTTTGCCGGTGAAAATTCCATTTACTGTGTCATGCTGTCTGAACTTGGTTGTAAGATAGGAAACAGCAGTACCGAGAGTATTTTCTGCATTTGTATTTTTTACAGTCTGCTGATAAATGCGTGCTGAAAAAAGCAGCATGAGCAGAAGAAAAAGAACAAAAATGCCAAAAAGCAGAAGAGAAGCCAGTTCAGCAACTGGATGTCTGGTGATAAGCCTTTTTTTCATTTGGCAGCCCCCTTTCCATGTCCGGCAGTATCGGACAGCAGAATTACACTTATATAAGGAAGTAGGTTGGAACCGTTTGGGGTATATTCGACAACAAAACGAGAGCGGTCATAAGTTATGTGGTAATCATTCAGAATCTGGTCCAGACTTTCTGGATATTGACCATTCATGGCATATGACCGGATTGCGCCATTTTCAAGTGCCTGTTCCAGTGCCTGTTGTTCTTTGTGAAGGGTTTCATCGGATGCAAAGCTGACACTGATGAAAAAAATGCTGCTGATCAGAATGAGAAAGCATAAAGGTAGTAACAGACTGAATCTACGTAAAAATTTTTTCCTGTGGCTGTCAAAGAGTTCCATTTATAGCTCACCTCACAATGCAATATCAGAGAGAATACCCAGAAGCGGCATCATTACAGAAAGCAGAACGAGACCGACAAGCAGGGACAGGATGATGACAATCGTTGGCTCAACGATGGAGATTGCTTCCGAAATCAGATCAACTGCTTTTTCACGATATTTTACGGAAAGCTGATTAAGTGCCTCATCTGCCGAACCAGATTGAAAACCAACAGAAATCAGTCTTCCCTCCATACCGGTAAAAAGTTTGGAATCTGTCAGTGCCTGATAAAACGGAGTGCCTTCTTCCAGTAAATGACCTGTTTCTTCCAGTCGCTTCAAAATCAGAGGATGTGAAACCATTTCAGCAGACAGCTCAAGACTTGTATCTGGAGTGAGACCGCTTTTCAGCCCGAGAGAAAGTCCCTGTGCAAGACGCCCGTAATCGGCAGCCAGTGGGATATCGCGAAAGACTGGTAAGTGGTAAGCTGCGTTTCTCAGATAAATGTGTCCTTTTTCGCTCAGACTGAGAAAAAGAATCAGACCAACCAAGAGAACTACCAATATCAGGAAAATACCGGAATAATTGCTGAGAATACTCCCGGCTTTCAGTAATCCAAGAGAAAGCGTATTCATTTCCATACCCATCTGCTGAAAGACCTGCTGAAATACAGGAAGTACCTTTACAAGAAGAACGACAATAACGATTCCCATCATTCCAAGCATGATCAGGGGATAGGTAACTGCACTTCGAATCTGTTCGGAAACTTCCTGTTCCTGTTCATAGTGCAGAGTCAGGCTGTTCAGAATTTCGTCCAGGCATCCTGTTTCTTCACCGGTCTTTATATAAGAAACAGAAGAATGGGGAAATCTTCCGGAAGTTTCCATTGCCTGTGTAAGACTTCCGGTTTCTTCCATGGAAGTGAGCAGCGCGGTGATGATTTCACGGTCTGTATCCGTCTGACTTTCATCTTGAAGAATCGCCAAGCCTTCTGTTACAGAAATGCCTGAATGAATCAGCATTCCAAGCTGTCCGAAAAAGTTACTGAGCTCCCGGGCTGTTAATGTGTATTTCATAAAAAATCTCCTTTGCCATTAACGTGTGAATTGTACAGTGTAATTGCTTTCGTCTCCAATGTAATCCTGAATAGCTTCTTTGTCATCGCTGTTAGAATCAAAGGTAGGATCCATAAGTGTCCAGGTATCTCCTTTAAAGGATACTGCCTGATTGACCCAGCCTTTGGAGCGTATATATACATCGATCCAGGCATGCTTGATATCTCCGGCATAACCAATCTGAAGTTTGCATGGAATATCACAGCTTCGGAGCATGGCCGTGGTGAGCGCGGCATAATCAAAACAGATGCCGGTGCCTGTTTTCAGGGTTTCATCGACATCGGGAAGATATCCGGTGGTCACAGTATCTGCTTTTTCATAATCATAAGTCAGATTTGACACAACATAATCGTAAATCTGCTGCAATGCATCTACATCAACGGTGTCCTCATCGATCAGGGAGAGCGCAAGCTGGCTGGCTTTGCTGTCCGGTGTAAAGTTTACATATTGATTTGGATAGAGAAAAGGCAGAAAATCATTTTCAAGCTGTACGGTAACTGTTTCGCTGTAAAGAGCTGCATACTGGTCACCCTGTACCTGTTGGTAACCGGTAATTGTGTAATCACCGCTGCCTTCTGTAAAAGTGACGGTTGCGGATTCTCCGGGTGCAATAAAATAAGAATAAAGTACACCAGAAGGAGAAATGATCTGCAAACTGCATGTCAGGTCAGAAGAATCGGACTGGGCAATAAAGTAGCCCTGGCTGATATTGGATACATCCAGTATCATAGGCGATGAGCCAAGAGTTTCTTTTCCGGTGGCTTCAGGAACAAGAACCTGGAGCGGGGAATAGACAGGGGGTTCATCTTTCTTTTGCGAAGAAGATCCGCAGCCTGAAATAAATATTAACAGAAAAGGCAGACACAATATCATGGCAAGGAGTCGTAAGCGAATGAATCGGTTCATGTGACTGCTCCTTGATAATATGAAATATTTACTTGTGTTTGTTTTGAATTAAGTATAGCAGAGTAGATGTTTACAGGCAATATTCCTTAAGAGGTTTTTGATTTTTTGAATTATTACAGAAATGTGAAATATACAGGAAAAAATGTTGACATTCACTGAAAAAAAACTATACTTACAGCATAAAGGCAAACCTGCTGAAAGGCAGGGACGCAAAGCCACGGGTCTAAGGTCGTGAGACTAAGGCAGCCGGTTGCCGCATTAAATTCCGATTGAACAAAATCGCTGCGCGATGGCCTGCCAAGGCTGTGGCGCAGTTTTATTTTTATTAAAAAAGCAGTGGAATTACTTTCCATAATCCGTTATTGTTAAGCTACCACACGAAACAACTGAA
>ENA-OQLI01001267-OQLI01001267.1-human-gut-metagenome-genome-assembly--contig:-NODE-1267-length-19327-cov-6.918958_pt1 | contig 19327 bp, 15 predicted proteins | sample MGYA00242805_ERZ504812 | MGnify/ENA primary metagenome ERZ504812 (study PRJEB26092, sample SAMD00036430) | human gut metagenome | host: Homo sapiens | study: EMG produced TPA metagenomics assembly of... | reverse complement strand
ACTTCTGGCGGTCGGCCTGAAGGATGTGGGCAGCCTCGGCACCGGCGTGGATGCGCTTGCTCAGGTCCACTTCCTGCTCCGCGCTCAGCAGCGGGATCTGACCGATCTGCTTGAGGTAGTTCTTCACCGGGTCGTCCAGCAGCTCGTCCATGGCAGCCTTCAGGTCTGCCGGGTTCTCCTCGGCATCCTCTTCGTTTTCATCGGCAAGGCCCATGTCATCGTTGTTGTTCTCGGCGTTCTCCACCTCAGCAATGATGCTGTCCACGTCCAGACTCGGCTCGTTCTCTTCCTCCAGGACCTTAATGCCGCGCTCCTCCAGCAGGGTGTAGAGGGTATCTACATCCATGCGGCATTGTGCCGCCAACGCCTTGGCCTCCTGTGCAGAGAGGGTGCCCTCGCCCTTAGTCAACAGTTCCTTCAAAGTCATGCCCATTTTTTCTCTCCTTCCCGCTCCGGGGAATTTCCTGTAATATTGCCGTGTGCATCAGATCACAAGGCCGCCGTTCACCCCAAACACCTGTCCGGTGATGTATCCGGCATCCTCGCTGGCCAAAAAGACCAGCAGCTTTGCAACTTCTTCCGGGGTGCCCAGCCGACCCACAGGGGTCTCCTCGGCCAGCGCCGCCTTGTCCTCGGCGGTAAAAGCCGCCATCATGTCGGTCTCGATGACCCCCGGCGCTACGCAGTTCACCGTAATGCCGCTGGGGCCCTCTTCCTTGGCCAGTGCCTTGGTCAGACCGATGAGCCCGGCTTTCGCGGCGGAATAGTGCACCTCGCAGCTGCCGCCGGTCTGACCCCACATACTGCTCACAGTCAGAATGCGGCCCTGCTTGCGGCGGATCATGCCGGGCAGTACCAGCTGGCACAGGTGGAACGCGCCGCTCAGGTTCACGTCCAGCATCCGCTGCCACTCTTCCGGGGTGATGTCGGTAAACAGCTTCTGCTGCGCGATGCCGGCGTTGCACACCAGCACATCCACCCTGCCCATGGCCTGCTCCACTGCATGGAACGCCAGCTCACAGCTGGCGCGGCTGGCTACATCGCACTGGATGGCGATGCACCCGGGCAGCTGCTGTTCCAGCGCAGCGGCAGCGGCGGCGTTCTGATGGTAGAGCACCGCCACCTGATACCCTGCTGCCGCAAAGGCGCGGGCAGCGGCAGCACCGATGCCCCGGTCGCCGCCGGAGATCAGTACCCGGCGCGCCGCAGCGGGTGCGGCAGGGGCAGGCCGCTCTTTTACAGGCTCCGGCGCAGGCTTTTCGGGCAGCTCCACCGCAGGCGGCTCTGCGGGCTTTTCCAGCGTGATCACCCGGGTGGGTTCGTCCACCGCAGGCGCTGCCGTTTTTCCCAGCGTCATGATGCGGGTAGGTTCATCCACCACCGGTTCCACCGGCGCAGCCGGCTTTGCAGCCGGTGCGGCAAGGGGCTCCGGTGCGCTCTCTTCCTCCGGCACTTGAAAGGTCAGTTCAAACTCGTCCTCGTACAAGAGTATATCCCTCCTGTTCGGTATTCTCGGCCGGGCGCAGTGCCCCAGCCGGAAAAACCCTGTGCCCATCCCCAGACAGTGCAGCGTTCCGTTTATGTGTCCGGCAAAGCTCCGGTGCTTTGGCGTGCCTGCCTGCAGTTGCGATGGGTTTCGACAAGATTCCATTGAATAATATACCACAATCCAGCCCAAAAAGAAAGTGGGAACTGCAATTTTTTACGCAGTTCCCACTATTTTTCCTTATTTTCCCCTGTTTTCGGGCACCGGGGGCTTCCAGCGGGGTCTGCCCGCCCGCTTTTCCCGCAGGGAAACAAAAAACGCCTGCAAAAGCTGCTGCGCCTCGGCCTCCCGCAGCCCCTTTTCCACTACCGGATGGTGGTTGAAGGGCAGCGCGAACAGGTCGGTCACCGAGCCGCAGCACCCGGCCTTGGTGTCGGCAGCACCGTACACCACCCGGCGCAGACGGCTGTTGATGATGCCGCCCGCGCACATGGGGCAGGGCTCTAAGGTGACGAACAGTTCGCACTCCCACAGCCGCCAGCCGCCCAGCGCCTTGCAGGCAGCGTCAATGGCCAGCAGCTCCGCGTGGTGCAAGGCGTTTTTCTCGGTCTCCCGGGTGTTGTGCGCCGTAGCCACCACCTCGCCGTGCCGCGCCACCACCGCACCCACCGGCACCTCGCCCAAGGCGGCGGCTTTGGCGGCTTCTTCCAGCGCAAGACCCATCAGTTCAAAATCGGTCATGTATCCCATCCTCTCATCCCATCGCCAGTACCAGCAGATTGTTTGCACTGTGCAGCAGCATCCCCGGCCAGAGATGTCCGGTGCGGTCTGCCAGCCACCCCAGACCCAGCCCGCACACCAGCGCATAGACCATGGCAGCGACGCTGCCGTGCTGCAAGGCAAACAGCACCGCCTGCAAAAGAATGGCCTGTCCCCTGCCCAGCGGCTGCGCCCGGCGCTGCACCGCGCCCCGGAACACCCCTTCCTCCGCCAGCGGAGCCAGCAGGCAGACCCGGAAAAACCGCGCCGCGCCGCCGGGCGGCACGGGCAGCAGCACCGCCAGCGCCTTGCCCGCCAGCAGATACCCTACCGCCCAGCCAAAGGCCGAAAGCAGCGCGGCGGTGCGGGGATTCAGCTTGTGCATGGTCGGTCTCCTCCTGCTGTGATTCGTTCCCGGTTATAGTACCATATCTGCCGCCGGGTGCGCAAGGTTTGGGCGTTCTGTCGTGGCAAATTTATGCAAATCATTGACACATCGCCCTAAATGGTGGTATAATAATTTCCAACCTTTTTAGCAAAAACGTTGCGTATACTGTATTTTACCGGTAGACCGGAGGTATTATTATGATCCGTATCCTCACCGATTCCGCGTGCGACATCCTGCCCGCCGAGGCGCAGCAGCTGGGCGTGACCGTGATCCCCCTGAACGTGACGCTGGAGGACGGCACCGTCCTGCGGGACGGCATCGACATGACCCCCAGCGAATACTATACCCATCTGGCAGCCTGCCGCAAGCTGCCCACCACCAGCCAGCCCAGCCCGGAGCAGTTCGAGCGGCTGTATCTGGACGCCGCTGCCGCCGGAGACGAGGTGCTGGGCATCTTTTTGTCCGATGCGCTGTCCGGCACCGGTCAGTGCGCCAGACTTGCTGCCGACCTTGCCAACGTGGATAATGTGGTGTTCGTGAACACCGAGAACGTCTGTCTGGGGCAGTCCTTGCTGGTGCGGCTGGCTGTGCAGCTGCGGGACGCCGGCAAGACGATCACCCAGATCGCCGCCGATCTGGAAAAGGCCAAGCAGCACCTGCATCTGGTAGCTGCCGTGGACGATCTGAAGTATCTGCGCAAGGGCGGCAGACTGTCCGCCGCCGCAGCTGTGGCGGGCGGTATGCTGGGCATCAAGCCCATCCTCGCCGTCATGGAGGGCAAGGTGGCGCTGGCCGGTAAGGCACGCGGTCTGCCCGGCGTGTATGTGGCGCTGTTCAAGAAGATCGACGAGATGGGCGGCATCCACCCGGACTACACCCCGCTGCTGGGCTACACCGTCAACCATCGGGAGCTGCAGCCGCTGCTGACCTACCTGCAGGACAACCTGCATCTGGACGCACCACTGGTGCGCCAGATCGGCTGCGTCATCGGCACCCACACCGGTCCCGGCGCCTTCGGCATTGCATTCTTTGATAAAGAACTGGTGCTGGAATAAAACCTATTGAAAGCTAAAACAAGTCGGACAGCCCGCGGGCTGCCCGACTTGTTTTTTGTGGGGGGAATGGGAAGTAATAGCGCTGTTTTGGGATATGCGCCCTTGTTGGCAACACCCTCGCCCTCTCAGACGCTAACGCGCCAGCTCTCCCAAAGGGAGAGCCCTTGGCATAGCGGCAAAGTTTCCAGTCGAACCGCAAGGCTTGCGGTTTCGCCAGAGCCTCTCCCTTTGGGAGAGGTGGATGCGAACGTAGTGAGCAGACGGAGAGGGCAAGGTTGCTTCCCGCAGCGCCGCGCTTTCGCAAAAAGCGGCGCTGCAACTGCCGCTTCTCTCTACGACCCCTCTCTGTGAAAAAGTAGTTCCGAAACGCCCGCAGGCGTTTCGGAACTACAAATAAAAATATTCTTTCCACTACTGATGCGCAAAGCGAACGCGGAGCGCATTCTGAATCGTCCCGCCCTGCCCTTACAGCACCGCGTCCGAGATGAGCTTGCCCAGCAGCAGCACCAGCACCACCAGCATCATGGGGCGGATAAAGCGGGCACCCTTTTTCAGGGCAAAATGGGAGCCAAGCAGGTTGCCCAGAATGTTGCTGATGGCGCAGGGGATGCCGATGTGGAACACCACCAGACCGTTCATCAGGTAGGTAAACAGGCTGGCGTAGTTGCTGGCCAGATTGAGCACCTTGCCGTTGCCGTTGGCGGTGCGCAGATCAAAGCCCATCAGGGTGGTAAAGGCAATGATGGCAAAGGTGCCGGTGCCCGGGCCCATAACGCCATCGTACAGGCCGATGCCAAAGCCGATGGCCAGCGCCAGTAAGATTTTTTTCAGATCCAGCGTGCCGTCGTCCCGGTTCTCATCCGGCAGGTTGCGCTGCCACAGGATGATGACCGCCGCCACCGGCAGGATGATGAACATCATGGTGCGCAGCATCTTGTCACTGAGCAGCAGCACGATGTGCGCGCCCAGCGCACTGCCCGCAAAGCTGCCGATTGCTGCAAGAACGCCCACCTTCACGTTTATGGCACCGCTTTTGAAAAAGTTTGCCGTGGCAAAGGTGGTGCCGCAGGCGGCGCTGAACTTGTTGGTGGCATAGGTGTAGTGGGGCGGCAGCCCGGCAAACAGATAGGCCGGCAGACTGATCAGCCCACCGCCGCCGGCTGCCGAATCCACAAAACCTGCAAAGCCGGTCATCAGAATGAGAAACGCCATCATCCACGGCGAGATCGTGATACCCATTGTTATAATTCCTCTTATCTTTCCAAGTCGTTTGTTCTTTTTCAGGAGACGCGCGCCTTAGACCATATAAAACCTCCCCTCGCAGGGCAATACACAGCCCGGGATACCCGCACACAGCAGGGCATCTCCGGGCATATTTTGCAATTTTCTCGGTTATTATTACAAATTGTTTTTAAAGAAGCGGTAGGCGTTGCGCCAGTAGATGGCTTCCACCTCGTCCTCGGTAAAGCCCTCGCGGCGCAGTGCCTCGGCCAGCAGCGGCATATCTGCTGCCGTTTCCAACTCGTGCTGGCCGCCGATGCCGTCAAAGTCGCTGCCAAGGCTGATGACCTCAATGCCGCCCACCTGCTTGAAGTGTGCCGCGTGCTTTGCCAGCCGCTCCACCGTGCTGCGGCAAAGCTTCGGATGTGCCGAGTCTGCGTCCACAAAGGAAGCGCAGTAATTCAGCCCCGCAATGCCGCCCTTTTCTGCCAGTGCGCGGATCATCTCATCGGTCAGGTTGCGGTTGTGGGGCGACAGCGCACGGCAGTTGGAGTGGCTTGCCGCAAAGGGGCGGGTGCTGTGGTTTGCAATGTCCCAGAAGCCCTTATCGGAAAGGTGGCTCACGTCTGCGGTGATGTGCAGCCTTTCCATCTCCTCCAAAAAGGCAAACCCCCGCTCGGTCAGGCCGGTCTCGGTGTTCGGTACCAGCGGCCCGCCGGGGTTTGCGTTGGGGGCTGCCAGCTCGTTGGGGTAGTTCCACGTCAGGGTCATCATGCGCACGCCCAGTTCCTGCAGCCGCCGCAGCACGCCCAGACTGCCCTTGCAGCAGCCGCCCTCTTCCACCGTCAGCATGGCGCTGAGCTTGCCCTCGGCACGGTTGCGCTCAAGGTCGGCAGCGGTGTACACCGGGGCGATCTTTTCCGGGTAAGCCGCCATGAGCCGCTTGAAGATGTCGATCTCCTCCAGCACGCTTACCAGCGGGTCGGCTCCGGGTGCGGGGTCGGCCAGATCCACATAGGCCGCAAAGCATTGCAGCAGATAATCTCCCTGCTGCAATTTTTCAAGGTCGATATGCAGATCGTTGTGTAAAAAGCTTTTGGGTGCGCCCGCCTTTTCGGCGCGGCGCAGCTCGAACAGGGTATCGCAATGCAGATCCCAAACCTTCATGATGGATACACTCCTTTATGCTTCTTCTCCCAGCAGCTGCAGCAGCTGTTCGGGGTTCATGGACAAAATCGCGCCGTCTGCCCCACCGGTAACGGTATCGGCCAGCGACTGCTTGGCCTGTTGCAGTTCCACGATCTTTTCCTCAATGGTGTCCTGCGCGATCAGCCGGTACACCTGCACCGGGTTGCGCTGACCGATGCGGTAGGCACGGTCGGTGGCCTGATTCTGCGCGGCAAGGTTCCACCACGGGTCGTAGTGGATGACGATATCGGCGGCGGTCAGGTTGAGGCCCGTGCCGCCCGCCCGCAGCGAGATGAGAAAGACGTCTGCCTCGCCCTGATTGAACCGGCGCACCTGCTCGGCACGCACCGGCTTCGGGGTAGAGCCCTGCAGGGTAAAGTGGCTTACCCCGGCTTCGTCCAGCCGTTTTGCCAGCAGCTCCAGCATGGAGGTGAACTGGCTGAACAGCAGAATGCGGTGCCCGCCCGCCACCGCCTCGGTGACAAGCTCCAGACAGGCGTCCAGCTTGGCGCTGCTGCCCGTCCAGTTGTCTGCCACAAGGCGCGGGTCGCAGCAGATCTCCCGCAGCCGCATCAGCACGGCAAACACGGTCATCTTGTCCTCCGGCTTTGCCGCCCGCAGCTTTTCCCGGGCGTCCACCACCGCCGCCAGATACAGCTTGCGCTGCTCGGTTTCCAGCTCAACGCGGCGCACATTCTCGGTTTTGGGCGGCAGCTCCCGCAATACCTCGGACTTCATGCGCCGCAGGATGAAGGGGCCGGTGAACTGGTTCAGCCGCCGCACGGCGTTGGCATCTTCGTCCTGCACGATGGGCTTTTCAAACCGGGCGCAGAAGGTCTTGTAAGGGGGCAGATACCCCGGCATCAAAAAGGAGAAGATGCTCCACAGCTCGCCCAAGCGGTTCTCCACCGGGGTGCCGGTCAGCGCAAAGCGCACCCGGCTGTTCACCCGGCACACCGCCTTGTATTTCTGGGTGGTGTGGTTTTTGATGGCCTGCGCTTCGTCCAGAATGCAGGCGTAAAAGCTTTGTCCGGCATACAGTTTTTCGTCCCGGCGCAGCAAATCGTAGCTGGTGATGACGAGATCCGCCTGTGCCCACCCATCGACCAGCGCGGCGCGGTGGGCGGCATCGCCGTCCATGGCAACACTTTGCAGCTGCGGGGTGAACTTCTGGCATTCCTCCTGCCAGTTCAGCACCAGCGACGCCGGGCAGACGATGAGGCTGGGCAGGCACTGCCCGCCCTCCTTCATGGCCAGCAGGTAGCTGAGCACCTGCACAGTCTTGCCCAGACCCATATCATCGGCCAGAATGCCGCCCATGCCGTAGCCGTCCAGTGTACGCAGCCAGCGGTAGCCGTCCCGCTGGTATTTGCGCAGGGTCTTTTGCAGCGAGAGCGGCGGGGTATACTCGCTGTCCCGCACGGCGTGGAAGCTGCGGCTGATGCGGCGAAAGGCATCGTCCCGGTCGAACCGCAGACCGTTCTGCCCCGAAAGCGCCCAGTCCAGCGTGGGGGCGCGGTAGAGCGGCAGAGCGGCGTGGCCGTCCTTCAGCTTTGCGCCGGAAAGCTCCAGCGTGTCGTTAAGCTCGTCCAGCCCTTCCAGACTGTCATCCAGCCGCAGCAGACTGCCGTCCCGCAGGCGGTGGTAGCGTTTTTTCTGGTGCAGAGACTGCAAAAGTTCCCGCAGCTCCTCCACCGGGAAGGCGCCGGTGTCCACCTCCAAATCCAGCACGCTGCCGTGCACCGACACCCCCACCGAGATTTTAGGCGGGGCGGCTTGTAAGTTGCGGAAGGCATCGGTCTGGTACACCTCGCCCATGGCCAGCAGGGCGGGAATGCCCTCCTCCAGCAGCTGGAAAAGCGCCTCCTCCCCGGAAAGGCTGTAATGCCCCGGCTTGCCGCTCTCGGGTTCCAGATAGGTTTCCAGCAGCCGCTTTGCCCGGTTCTCGGTGCGGGCATCCCGCAAAAGATCCGGGGGCACCGGCTCGCCGGGGGCCACCCTGTCCTCTCCGTACAGAAAGACCGGGTACGCCGTGACGGTAAGCCCCCGGTCGGCGTCCAGATAAAACTGCACCACCGGTTCCAGCGGGATCTGGTTCAGCAGCAGCCGGTCGGGGTCCACGATGTTGACCCGGTTGCCCAGCTCCGGCAGCACATAGCTGCAAAAGGCGGCGGCATCCGCGCTGGTAAAGAACAAGCTGCGCCCGCCAAAGGTGTCCAGCACCGGCAGCACCCGGCGGCATTCCTCCCGCTGCATCCGCCAGAGGGTAGTTTCGCCCAGCAGATAGGCATAGTCCAGCCCCTGCACCCCGCGGAGCACCGGGGTACAGCTCAGCTGCACGCCGCCCTTGCGGCGCTCCACCTTCAGGCTGATGACCGGCAGCCCCTCTTTAAGGGTATAGCCGCCCACAACGCCCTCGGCAGCGTAAAGCTCCACAAGGGCATCCAGTCCCTCGCCGGTCAACGGCAGACCGCCCGCCGGGCCTTTCTCCCAGCCGGAGCGCATGGTGCCCTCGGCTTCAAACGCCTGCCGGGCGCTCACCTGACGGCGCAGCAGCCGCAGCAGCTGCTGTGCATCCGGGGCAAAGGCGTCCCACCGGTGCACAAAGGCCAGCGATTTCCCGTAGCTGACGCTTTCGCCCCGCTCGATCGCATCCAGAAACTGCGGGATGCTTTTTACCAGATACTGCCGCCCGCCGATGCCATCCGAGACCCGCAGTCGCAGCCAGATACGGCCATTGTGCGGCGTAAGCTCCGGTTCCAGCAGAGCAAAGCCTGTACGCTGGGCGGCGTTCTGGGGCTGGGGCTGCGCATCCTCCCGCTGGTAGCGCTTCAGCAGCAGCTGGGCCTCATAGTCGGTCTCTGGCTCCTCGCCCCGCCACTTGCGGCCGAACAGCATATCCAGCCCGGCGCTGTAACTGTCCTTGCGGGGCTCGGTGCTCAAGCCTGCCACGCCCCGCTGCACCCCGGGGATGCTCTCCGGCTTTTTTTCCGGGGCAGGCGGGTTCTTTTCCGCGTCCTGTAATAGCAGCGCACCGATATGCTTGCAGTAGGTGCCGTCGCCGTTCTGGTTATAGGGGCAGTCGCAGGAGGCGCTGACAAAGCTGCCGTTTTCCCGCAGCCAGACCTGCGTATAATAGCAGTCCGGCCCGCTGCCCTGCACCAGCGCTGTCAGGTGCCGCACCCCGTCCTCGTTGGTGGTGCAGCTGCTTTGCAGGATGCGCTTGCGGTACTTCTGTGCCCGCTCAAAGATGCTTTTACCCAGCAATGCGCGGATCTCCTGTGCGTCCATGTGGTCTCCCTCCCCTGTGCTGTCGCGGTTCCGGTCTATTCTATAAGAATACCGCGTTCCACCCCGGGATGCAAGGGCAGAAGGGTAAAAAACGTTTAGAAAGCGCGGGCGGGATGATTTTGAATGGCCTCCGCTTTGCTTTGGTCATCTTCAGCGGAAAAATTATTTTTATATAGAGCAATACCGGAGCGTCTGCGGACGCTCCGGTATTGCATTTTTCACGGGAAAGACCGTAAAGGGAAACGGCATTTATCGTGTTATAGTAAGTTCACAACCGTTCAGCCCTGTTTTTCTGCGGGGGCTGTGCCGCGCTTGCGAGTCTTGAGGTGGTACATCTCCTGATCGGCTTTATCGATCAGGTCGTGCACGGTGGCAATGTCCGGCTCAAGGCGGGCGCAGCCGATGCTGATCTCGATCTGGTAGGGCTTGCCGGAGGCGGCGTTGGCGGCGTCCAGCTCCCGCTGGATGGAGGCGATCAGGGTGCGCACCTCCACGCTGTTGCAGCCGCAGGCGATGCAGAATTCATCGCCGCCGTAGCGCGCCAGCACGCCGTTGTAGTTGGCGCACACCTTTTTCAGGATGCCCGCCAGCAGCACCAGCGCAGCGTCCCCCTCCAGGTGGCCGTATTCATCGTTGATGTGCTTGAAGTGATCCATGTCCATCATGAGGAAGTGCAGCGAGCGGTTGGGGTGACGGCGGTAGTAGGGCAGTTCGCTTTCCAGATACCGCAGCGCCACGATGCGGTTGCTGACGCCGGTCAGGGTGTCCACCGTGAACTTGGTCTGCAACACCAGCACATACACGCACACCAGCCCCAGCGTAATGCCGCAGCACAGCAGCCCGCGCCCGGGCAGCCAGCCTTGCAGCAAAAAGCCTGCCGCCGGCGCAAGCGCGAGCAGCAGCAGGGTTTTCAGTTCCTCTTTGGGTGTTTCCTGCTTCCAGTTGCTCAGCGTCCAGCTGCAACGGAGAAAGGCCGCTGCCAGATAGGCAAGCCCCACCAGCTTCGCCCCCCAGAACAGGGTGCTGCCCCGCAGCCCTTCTGCGTTCAGATAGCAGAAGCCGTTTTCGTCCCGCGCTGTCAGCAGCGCCAGCAAAAGCAACGCCACCGGTGCGGCGCTGAGCGCCAGCTTGCGACCGTCCTCCATCCATGTACGCCCCAGCTCTGCCTCTACATACAAAAACACCAGCAAGCAGCAACACGCCGCCAGCAGATAAAACAGAATACTGCCCCCGGCGTTCAGCCGGTAGGTCAGGGGGATGCCCAACTCCTGCCACGCGCCCAGCTGCGCCAGCGCACTGCCATGATCTACGATCGTCAGCGCCCCGGCAGACCACAGCAGCGCCGTGAACAGCCGCCCGGGCAGGCTTTTATCCCGCATTTTCTGCTGCGCCCGCAGCAAGACCGCCAGCGTGACCAGACAGAACCCACTGACCTGAGTATGGGCAATCGCATCCATGCCGCAACGCTCTCCTTTACCCTAGGGCGGCTTTGCGCCGTCCCGGCCCTTTTTCGCTCTTCCAACGTTCCTTTTCCGCACAGATTTATTGTACCAAATCCGTAACAGATATGCAACACAAACCGAAAATTTCATACAAAAAAAAAGACGCCGGAGCGTCTTTCGGCGTTCCGGTGTCTCTTGGAATCATATCACTTTGCCTGCGGATGGGCGGCATCGTTGCGCAGGGCGCTTTCGCGGATCTTTTCCAGCGTCTGCTCGCTGAGGATGTGCTCTGCCTTGCAGGCGTCCTCGGCGGCGGTCTGCTCGTCCACGCCCAGCTGCACAAAGAAGTGGGTCAGCAGCTGGTGGCGGCTGTAAATGCGCTGAGCGATCTCCAGCCCGGGCTCCAGCAGGGTCAGGTTGCCTTCGCCGTCCACCGCGATATAGCCGTTCTCCCGCAGCTTTTTCATGGCGATGCTCACGCTGGCTTTGGTAAAGCCCAGCTCATTGACAACGTCAATGGAGCGCACTTTGCCCATACGCTGGCTCAGCATCAGGATCGTTTCAAGATAATCTTCCGCGGACTGGTGGATCTGCATGGTTTGTCCGGCCTCCTGCCTTATTCCCTCTGGGGGATTTTTCCGACAGGGGATGTGTACCCTCTGTCGTATGTTAAAGGATATCACATTTTTGCGGTTGATGCAAGTAATTCGCAGCAAGTTTTGTTAAACTAACCATATTTTTCTGCACAGAACTGCTGTTTTGCCGGTTTTGCACCGCGCCTGTTTTGTGCAAAGGGTGCAATTCTCGGCGTTTTGGCCTTACCGTGTGGCCAGATAGGCCGCAGGGCCTGCCTCGTACAGATCGCCGCCGTGGGCGTCCAGCACAACGGTCAGGGGCATATCCTGCACGGTCAGGCGGCGCACCGCCTCACAGCCCAAGTCCGGCCATGCGATCACTTCCAGCGTCTGCACGCTTTTTGCCATCAGCGCACCGGCACCGCCCAGCGCGGCCAGATATACCGCGCCGTTGCGCACCACAGCTGCCTTGACGGCGGCATCCCGCTTGCCCTTGCCGATCATGATCTTGTTGCCAAGATCCAGCAGCCGAGGGCTCATGGCGTCCATGCGCCCGCTGGTGGTAGGCCCTGCCGAGCCGATGACCTCGCCCGGGCGCTCCGGGGTGGGACCTACATAATAGATGGCGCTGCCTTCCAGATCAAAAGGCAGGGTCTCGCCCTTGTCCAGTGCCTCCATCATCCGCTTGTGTGCCTGATCCCGGGCGGTGTACACCACGCCGGAAAGCAGCACGGTATCCCCCGCCTTCAGCGGGGCAAGATCCTGCGCGGTGCAGGGGGTAGTCAGTCTGTATTCCATCGTTCTCCCCTCCTTACAGCTCCGCGCTGGCGCGGCGGGTCACATGGCAGGAAACGTTCACAGCCACCGGCAGACCCGCCACATGGGTGGGCATCTGCTCAATGGCAAGGCCGAGACAGGTGGTCTTGCCGCCAAAGCCCTGCGGGCCGATGCCCAGTGCATTGATGGCGGTAAGCAGCTCCCGCTCCAACTGGGCGTAGTAGGGGTCGGGGTTGGGGATATCCAGCGGGCGCAGCAGCGCCTTTTTGGCAAGATACGCCACCTTGTCAAAGCTGCCGCCCACGCCGATACCCAGCACGATGGGCGGGCAGGGGTTGGAGCCCGCCAGCTTTACGGTATCCACCACGAACTTTTTAAAGCCCTCCACGCCATCGGCGGGCTTGAGCATCTGGATGCGGCTCATGTTCTCACTGCCAAAGCCCTTGGGTACTACCGTGATGCGGCAGCCCTCGCCGTCCACCAGATGCACCGTGATGGCCGCCGGGGTGTTATCGCCGGTGTTGCCCCGGCGCAGCGGGTCGGCCACGATGCTCTTGCGCAGATAGCCGTCCGTATAGCCCCGGCGCACGCCCTCGTGGATGGCAGCCTCAAAGCTGCCGTCAATATGCACATCGGTGCCCAGCTCCACGAACACACAGGCCATGCCGGTATCCTGACAGATGGGCAGGTCTTTCTCCTTTGCAGCGCCAAGGTTCGACCACAGCAGGTCTAATGTGTTCTTTGCCAGCGGCCACGGCTCTTCTTCCCGCGCCTTTTCCAGCGCTGCCTGCACGTCCTGCGGCAGCTGGGTGTTGGCTTTAATGCAGAGCCGCGCCACTGTATCCGTAATGCTCTGTGCGGAGATCGTTCTCATGCCTGTGTCCTCCGCTTACAGCCGTGCCACGCCGGTCTCGCGGGCAGCCTTTGCCACGGCATTTGCCACAGCCTCGGCCACGCGGGGGTCGAACGCGCCGGGGATGATGTTCTCCTCGCTGCGGTCTGCATCGGTGATGAGGTCTGCAATGGCATAGGCAGCAGCCAGCTTCATCTCATTATTGATATCCCGGGCGCGGACGCTGAGCGCGCCCTTGAACAGGCCGGGGAAGCACAACACGTTGTTGACCTGATTGGGGAAGTCGCTGCGGCCGGTAGCCATCACGCGCACGCCGCCCGCCTTGGCTTCATCCGGCATGATCTCCGGGGTGGGATTGGCCATGGCAAAGACGATGGCGTCCTTGTTCATAGTCTTGCACAGCTCATTGGTCAGGATGCCGGGGCGGGACACGCCGATGAACACGTCAGCGCCCTCCAGCGCCTCCTTCAGGCCGCCCTTGATCTGGCGGGGGTTGGTCACCTCGCCCAGCCAGTTCTTGTGTGCTTCGGCGCTGTTGCAGCCCTTGTACAGGGTGCCAAACTGATCCACCGCCACGATGTCCTTGGCACCGGCGGTCATGAGCATCTTGATGATGGCGGTACCGGCAGCGCCGGGGCCGTTCAGGACGATGTGCACGTCCTCCATCTTTTTATTCACCACGCGCAGGGCGTTGATGAGGGCAGCGGTGACCACGATGGCGGTGCCGTGCTGGTCATCGTGGAACACGGGAATGTCCAGCTCCCGCTCCAAGGTCTCCTCGATCTCGAAGCACTCGGGGCTCTTGATATCCTCCAGATTGATGCCGCCAAAGGTGGGCGCGATGGCCTTGCAGGCTGCAATAACGCTGGCAGCGTCGTGGGCGTCGATGCAGATGGGGAAGGCGTCCACGCCGCCGAACTCCTTGAACAGCACGGCCTTGCCCTCCATGACCGGCAGACCGGCCTCCGGGCCGATATCGCCCAGACCCAGCACGGCGGTGCCGTTGGAGACAACGGCTACCATGTTGCCCTTGAAGGTGTACTTATACACATCATCGGGGTTTTCCTTGATCTTGCGGCAGGGCTCGGCCACACCGGGGGTGTAGGCGGTGGACAGGTCGTCACGGGTGGCGACCTCCACCTTGCTCACGATGCCCACCTTTCCCTTGTGGGTCTCGTGCATTTCCAGAGCTGCTTTATTGTAATCCATGGTTTTATCCTCCAATTTCAGCAAAAGGCTTTCCCCCGCAGGGAAAGGCTCATACAGTTTTATTGTAACAGAACCGTCCGGGTATTTCCACCGGTTTTGTGGCATTTCCCGCCTCAAAGCGGGCAAAAGTGATACCTGTGCCGGGCGATATTTGTGGAATTTTCGCCAAAATCTTTTCTTTTCGCATTTTTCCGTTATAATAGGATGGTATGATATTTGCATTCTCCGTGAAAACGGTCTGCTATTTTTAGGAGGTATCTCTTTTGAAACGCATTACCAAGATCCTGTTGTGTGTGCTGTGCGCGGTGGCTGCTGTGCTGTGCGTAGCTGCGGCCTGCTTTATGCTGCTCAAAAAGCAGAGCGGCACCACGGCAAACTCTGCCGCATCCGGCGCAAGCGTGTCCGTCTACGGCAAGGTATCAGATTTCGACTACGCCAGCTTCGATTACTCCGAGGGGCTGGACGATAATGGCCACTGGACCGGCATCCGCGCACTGGACTATGTGACCCTGCCGGAGGATGTATCCGCGCTGCCGCTTTCCAAGGCCGACATCGAGCCCACCGAGACAGAGATCCAGACCCAGATCGACACCTTGCTGAACCAGTACGCCACCACCCAGAACATCACCGACCGGGCAGCCCAGAGCGGCGACACCGTAAACATCGACTATTCCGGCGCGGTGGATGGCGTAGCCTTTACCGGCGGCACCGCCACCGGCTACGACCTGACGCTGGGCAGCCACGCCTTCATTGACGGCTTCGAGGATCAGATCATCGGCCACAACATCGGCGACACCTTTGATGTGACTGTTACCTTCCCGGAGGGCTACGGCGACTCCACCGACGCCGAGGGCAACACCATCCCCCTCAGCGGCAAGGAGGCCGTGTTCAGCGTGACCCTGAACGCCATCACCCAGAGCGTTGTGCCCACCCTGACCGACGAGTGGGTGGAGACCAATTTTGCCGCCAGCGACGACCTGCACACCGCAGACGCCCTGCGCCAGTACTTTGACAGCGCCCTGTACGCCAACAATCTGGACAACGCCGCGATGGACTATCTGCTCACGAACTCCACCTTTAAAGAAGTCCCCACCCAGATCACCAGCTACTACATCCGGATGTTCCTGAACTACCACTCTCAGCTGGCTACCCAGTACGGCATGGAGCTGGACGCCTACGCACAGGCCAAGGGCTACGCCGATGCCGACGCGATGCTGGCGGATTCCGACGATTACTTTGAGCATCTGGCCAAGCAGGATCTGGTCTTTCAGGCCATTGCGGAGCAACTGGACATCACCCCCACACAGGAGCAGATCGACAGCGCCAACAGCTCCTACGCCGACACCTACGGCGCACAGCGCAGTATGCTGAACGCTTTGCAGCTGGCGGTGCTGGACAAGGTGGAGGAAAGCGCAGTGCTTTCCTGACAGTGCGTCTGCCGGAGCGTGAACGATTTTAATGCGCTCCGCTAACGGGTTGCGGCTCCCAGCATCCGCTTCGTGCCTTGAGCGGCACTCGCGTCTTGCTGGCCGCTGCCCCAACAACTCCTCCCTGTTTCCGCCACTGGCGGCGGTCGTCGTCGTTGCTGCGCATAAATAGTGGAAAAATTATTTTTAATAGAGCAATGCCGGAGCGTCTGCGGACGCTCCGGCATTGCATTTTCACGAGAGGGGGCATGGAGGAAAACGGCAGATGTCGCGCCGCTTTCTGCGAAAGCGCGGCGCTGCGGGGAAAGATTTTTGCAGACTTTCAGCGCGCTGAACTCCCTCAGTCAAAGCCTGACGGCTTTGACAGCTCCCTCCGGGAGGGAGCCTTTGGCATGGCGAGAAAGTTTCCGACTAAAGCACAAAGCTTGCGGGTGGGAACGCTCCCCTTGGGGAGCTGTCGCGCAGCGACTGAGGGGCTTTGAATCGGCGGAGCCGGAAAAAACGGTTAAAAGATCTTCACGCCGAACAGGCGTGAATCTTCAGTTTTTTCCGGTGTAGCCCTCCCCTTTGGGGTTAAAAGGGGCGAGCAGCCCCTTTTTCGTGGCTCCAGCGCGTCGAAATCGCTGGCACTTTTCTGGTTCTCTTTTGGTGTCAAAAGAGAACATCCCCGGCTACCACCTGCTACCCCTGCGGAGGGCATTCCAAATCGTCCCACTCAAGCAAAAGGCCGCTGCACGGTGAGGTGCAGCGGCCTTTGTTTTCCACATTTTTACTTTGCGGTGTTGATAAAGCTGCGGTTGTCCCACAGGTACTTGATGCCGGAAATGGCGGTCACAGCGGCCACCATCCAGCACAAGGCGATGGAAACCACCACCACGATGGAGACACTGTCCACCGTGCCGCGGTAGCTCAGGGCCGTGCCGAAGAAGTAGAAGATGATGCTCAGCATTTGCAGCACGGTCTTGACCTTGCCCCACATATTGGCGGCGATGACCTTGCCGTCCTTGGCACCGGCAGCCACCATGCGCAGACCGGACACTGCAAACTCGCGCGCCAGAATGATGCACAGCACCACGGGGCTGCACACGCCATCCCGCATCATGTAGATGAAGGCCACGGTGGTCAGCAGCTTGTCGGCCAGCGGGTCGGCAAACTTGCCGAAGTCCGTTACCATGTTCCACTTGCGGGCCAGATGGCCGTCCAGAAAATCAGTAAAGCTGGCGGCAGCAAAGACGATGCCTGCGATCAGGTAATACGTCGGCTGGAAGGAGCCATCCGCGATGCCGTTCAGGCTGGTGAGGGACACAAAGACCATGAACACCGGCACCAGCAGGATGCGGGTCAAAGTGAGTTTATTGGGCAGATTCATACAGATTCCTCCAATTTGTTATTTTGCAACAGTACCATACAGATCGTAAAGGTCGCTGTCGTCCACCAGAACATCGTAGAACTGGCCGGGGTAGAGCGGCTCCTCGCTGGAAACGCACACATTGCCGTCCACCTCAGGAGCATCGCCGGTGGTGCGGCACAGGTACAGGCCGCTCTCCTCGTCGATGCCGTCGCAAAGTACATGCACGGTCTGGCCCACCTTTTCGGCCTGCTTCTGGGCCATGATGCCGGTCTGGATCTGCATCACCAGTTCGGCGCGCTTGTCCTTGACTTCCTGCTCGATCTGGCCGTCCATCTTGGCAGCAACGGTGTTCTCCTCGGCCGAGTAGGCAAAGCAGCCCAGACGGTCAAATTTTACTTCCTTGACAAAATTGCACAGATCCTCGAACTGCTCCTCGGTCTCGCCGGGGAAGCCTGCGATCAGAGTGGTGCGCAGGGTGATGCCGGGGATCTCGCGGCGCAGCTTGCCGATCACCTCCAGCAGCTCGGCGCGGTTGGAGCGGCGGTTCATATTCTTGAGGATGGTGTCATTGCAGTGCTGGATGGGCAGATCGAGGTAGGGCACCACCTTCTCATTGCGCTTCATGGCGGCAATGAACTCATCCGTGATGCGCTCCGGGTAAGCGTACATAATGCGGATCCACTCGAGGCCCGGCACCTTGTTCAGCTTATCCAGCAGCTCGCAGATGCTGCCGGGCTTGCCCCAGTCCTCGCCGTAAGCGGTGGGGTCCTGTGCGACCACGATCAGCTCTTTCACGCCCTCACCGGCCAGCCAGCGGGCTTCGGCCACGCAGTCGGCCATATCGCGGCTATGCAGCGGGCCGCGGATGCCGGGGATGGCGCAGTAGTGGCAGCGGTTGTTGCAGCCTTCAGCGATCTTTAAGTACGCATAGTGGGCAGGCGTGCCGATGACACGCTTGCCGCCCAGCGGAAAGTCCTTTTTGGCACCGTAGCTTTCCAGATGGTCCTCACCATGGAACAGGCGGGCCACGATGGTGTCGATGGCCTTGTTGGAGGCACAGCCCACCACCGCGTCCACCTCGGGGATCTCTTCCTCGATCTGGCTGCGGTAGCGCTCGGCAAGACAGCCGGTGACGATGACCTTCAGCTCCGGGTTCTGCTGCTTGTAGGAGCAGGCTTCCAGAATGTTTTCAATGGCTTCGGTCTTGGCGCTCTCGATGAAGCCGCAGGTGTTCACAAGGATCACATCTGCTTCGGCCAGATCGGCCACGGTCTCGTGGCCGGCAGACAGCAGGATGTGCACCATCACATCCAGATCGACCTGATTCTTGGGGCAGCCAAGGGAAATACACGCAATTTTCATAGGGGATGATACTCTCTTTCTCTTTTGAGGGGTGCTTTTTATTCTTCTTCCGCTCTTTTTATCGCTTCTTTTATGACCGAATACGCAAAGCCGCGGCGCTGCAGGGCGGCCACCACAAGGTCGCGGCGGCCATCGGCCAGCTTTTTCATGTAGCGGCTGCGCCCCAGAGCGGCGGCAGCTTCCAGCCCCGGGCTTTCGCCGTCCACGTCCGGGGCATAGACGCTTTCCAGCGCCTGCTCGATCTGCGCGCCGGAAAGGCCCTTCTGCCGCAGGTTCTGGGCCGCCGCACGGCGGCTCTTGCGGGCGGCAAGCAGGCTGTGTGCCCGGGCTTCGGCATAGCGGTCATCATTTACGTAATCCAGCTCCACCATCTCAGCCACAGCAGCCGCTGCAGCCTGCTCGGTAAAGCCATAGCACAGCCGTTCATACAGCTGGGCCGAGGACATCTCGCGCGAGGCCAGCGCATCCAGTGCGCGGGCGCGGGCCTTGGCCGGGTCGGCGCACTTTTCTTCTTCCTGCTTCGGGCGGCGGCGTTTATAAAAGGACATTTAGTCCTCCACCATGATATCCAGTTCGCTCTCGCTGCTGCGGGCAGGAGCCTTGACCACCGGCTCCTTGGCATCTGCAGCCTTGGCGGGTTCCTCGGCCTTGGCCGCAGCGCCCTTGCCTGCCGGGCGGCGGGATGCGTACAGCTTATCGGCATTGGCGCGGATCTGGCCCTCGATGTCGTTTGCGATCTCGGGATTGTCCTTCAGGAACTGCTTTGCGTTGTCGCGGCCCTGACCCAGGCGGATATCGCCGTAGTTGAACCATGCGCCGCTCTTCTGAACGATGCCCAGCTTGACACCCAGATCGATGAGCTCACTCATCTTGGAGATGCCCTCGCCGAACATGATGTCGAACTCAGCCTCACGGAACGGAGGAGCCACCTTGTTCTTGACGA
>ENA-OQLI01001265-OQLI01001265.1-human-gut-metagenome-genome-assembly--contig:-NODE-1265-length-19336-cov-6.797751_pt1 | contig 19336 bp, 17 predicted proteins | sample MGYA00242805_ERZ504812 | MGnify/ENA primary metagenome ERZ504812 (study PRJEB26092, sample SAMD00036430) | human gut metagenome | host: Homo sapiens | study: EMG produced TPA metagenomics assembly of... | reverse complement strand
GTAGTCAGTAAAGATTCTTTGTAAGATATTCATAAGCCTATTATGAATGAAAAGTTGAAAAAAAGAAACCCCTATCCCCTCAAGATTGAGGGGCAGGGGAGTTGAAGTGTCGAAGACACTTTTTTACCAGCCTTTGATCTGTTTAATCTGTTCAGCACGTTCCGGATCACGATGATACTGCAGCTTCAAACGGATAGTTTCCACAACTTCCTGTCAGATTTGTGCCGTTTTCATCAAGATATTTCTTTAAATTTTTACCGTCACCTATAGAATCCTCCTTTTTCATATATTACAAAATTACGAAAAACATAAATCTATAAAATATCAGGAAATTAAGGAGGAGCAATATAGATTACAGAGAAAAAGACACAAAAAAATGGACAGCCCAGTGGTTTGAGACAAATGTTATGGGTGAGAAGAAAAAACGCAGAAAGCGTGGATTTGAAACCAAGCAAGAAGTGTTGGAGTTTGAACGAAGCAAAAAGTTAAGCAGTGAGCGAAGTAGGATATGAGACTGAGGGATTTTATTGAGATTTATTTTTCAGACAAACAGAATGAACTGAAAGATCGAACAATCAAAAATTAAAGATATATGATGCAACAGATATAGTTCCATCTTTTGGAAATCAGTAAAGAGTTTGGGATTTGAAGGTGGTTCAAAGCAGGATACAGAATTGAATCAATGGATAAACCACGAAAAAGAAGTGCTTGTAGAGATTGCTCTACAGCATGGGATTGAATGGGGGCAAAAGGGACACATGAGGAGCATCTGGACGTTTATAATTTTAAGAAAAAAGAGCGTAAAAAAGAAGTGTAGGTACTGAAACAGGAAAAAGAATATCTTACAGCAGAGAATGAAGGCCTTAATTGTCAAATTGTAGAAGCAAATGTAAATTGGTAAAACTGTGCAGCTGTTTTTTCTGGTAAATCAGAGGGTCGATAGAGGGAATTCTTTTCAAAAGGCACCCTGTAATCCTTCAGCCAGTTTTTCTGCTGCGGCGGCAGAGAGTCGCAATGATTGATAAAATTTAGAACGTGCTGTCTGTCAGAATAAAAGTAAAACATTTTGACCACCGGGGCAGGCATTGTATAACGCACATACTTATTGTCCTGCCAGTCCGGAAATGTGTGATCCAGAAAATTGTACAAAGCTTCTGTAAACTGAATTTTTAATTCTTTTTTTCTGGTTTCGTAATTGGTGAGAAGCTTCCTAATCCGGAAAAGAAAATGTCGGACAGCGCCATAGGTAATTTCGTTATAATATTGCTGGTAAAATCCGGATTCTTTCATAAAACTGATAACATAGTTATAAGCTTTGCAGATATCAAAGGTGGTTCTTGTAAGCGCCTTGTAGAAACCGATGCTTCGTATATAATTGTAGAAGCAAAGATTTATGACACCAATGGATCTGGCGCGTGTGCAGAGCTGGAAGGAAACCGGAACATCTTCAAACCGGATGCCTTCCGGAAATTCAATTCCTTCAAATAATGTTCTGCGGATCAGCTTATTCCATGGATAAAGGACAATATTAGCCAGTTCATAAGGCTTGGATGCAATGTTAAAGTTCTGATTATAATGGACACAGGGAGAGGGCTTTTTCTCATTGGTATCCGGATATACGCTGTTAAAGCGGAAAAGCACCAGGTCATTCCCATCTTTTGCTGCTTTTTCATAAAGGAGCCTGCAGGCATCTGTCTCCACATAGTCATCACTGTCCAAAAACCAGATATATTCGCCGTGAGAATGGGCAAAGCCGTAATTCCGGGCGCGGCTTACGCCATGATTGTCTGTGGAATAGATAAAAAGCTTATCTGGGTGCAACGCCTAATAAGCCTGCAGGATCTGCAGGCTTCCATCTGTACTGCCGTCATTTACAGCAACGATCTCTATGTCTTCAAGGGTCTGGGCAAGCAGGCTGTCCAGGCAGAGGCTTAAGTATTTCTCCACGTTATACACCGGCAAAATAATGCTGACTTTGAACAAATTCATCAAAAACTCCTCATCCCTAAAATATGACCAAAAGATCACTGAAAAACACGAATTTTGTAATAATATAGTAACAGTTTGCCACAGAGATTTCAAGGGAAAAGGGGAATAAGGGATTATTTTCTGGGGGGAGTTGTTAAAGAAAAAACTGCACTATTTTGTGGATAACAAAAAAGTGCAATTTATTTTGCGCCTGTACAGCGAATTCGCAACATTTTTTTGAAGAACTGCAAATATCTTGAATTTTTTCTAAGAGGCGGCCATGCTATACTGGTATCATCAACAAGGGGAAAGCAAATAAAAGAAAAGGCTTTCCAGGATAACGGCTTTTTTAAAATGGAGGAAGAAAAAATGAAGAAAAAAGTAATTAGCGTTCTGGCTGCAGCAGCAATGGCAACATCCATGTTTGCAACACCTGTATTGGCTGACGGAGATGTAAAAGCTGGTGTTGTATGGTACAATTTCGCAGATACTTTTATCGCAAATGCCCGCCAGTGTTTAAACGGAATCGCAGCAGCAGATGGAACAATTTCAATCACAGACGCTGACAGCGAAAACGATATCAACACTCAGGGAAATAACGTAAACAACTTCTACACACAGGGCGTTAAATACCTGATCCTGAATAACATCAACATGCCAGCATCAGACGATATTGCAAAACAGATGAAAGAAGAAGGCGTAGTTGGTATTTTTGCAAACACAACAAGCCCATCTGATGATGCATTTGCAGACAACGAAAATCTGTGGTATGTATCTTCCGTATCTACACAGTCCGGCGAGAACATGGGTAATGCATTAGTTGATTACTTCAATACTCATGAGAACTGGGACAGAAACGGAAATGGAAAAGTTGATTACATTCTCCTTCAGGGTATTCAGACATTCAGTGATACCATCAACCGTTCTTCTTACAGTCTTGCAACAATTGAGGGTGCAGGATATGAACTTGGAAGCTGCATCGGTGGTGATGATGTAACAGGCGTTAAAGGTGGAGACTCCATCAACGGCGTACTTTGCAACTTCTCCCGTTCTGAAGCACAGGAAAATGTAGAAGCACTTATTGCAAGCTTTGGTGATGATATTGATTGTATCATCGCAGATAACGATGATGAGGCGCTTGGAGCAATCGCAGCACTTCAGGCTCATGGATATTTCACAAATGATGAGAACACAATTCCAGTTGTTGGTGTTGATGCTACAGCTGCCGGATGTGAAGCAATTAAAAACGGAACTCTTCTTGAGACCAGCCTCAACAATCCTGTAAAACTTGCAAAATCTATTTATAAATTGATGTATCTGTTAGAGAATGGTGAGGAAGTTACTACTGAATCTATTGGAATGGATGGTGTAAAGGTTGACGGACATAGAATCATGATCGACTATATTTCTATTACAGCCGACAATTTAGATGATGCAAACTACGACATTACAGATACTTCATTCTAAATAACAGAAGTTTGGCCGCAAGGCTGCATAAAGAGGGACTGTAAAGCGTCCCTCTTTATTATTGCCAAGAGCAGAACAGGAGAGAATAAGCTATGAGTAATTCCGAATACGTGCTGGAAGCCGTAAATCTTACGAAAACCTTTCCTGGTGTAAAAGCACTGGATCAGGTTTCCTTAAGAGTCCGTCCAGGAACTGTGCATGCACTGATGGGAGAAAACGGAGCCGGCAAATCTACGCTGATGAAATGTATTTATGGAATCTATTCCCCGGATGAGGGAAGTATTTCCATAAATAGAAAGCAGGTAAGTATTACCAGCCCAAGAAACGCTATGGATCAGGGAATTGCAATGATCCACCAGGAACTGCATCCTGTAAGACCGCAGACAGTGGCAGAAAATATTTTCCTTGGCAGGATCCCTTACAAAAAAGTGGCAGGGGTACATTGGGTAGATAAAGAAAGACTGATAAAAGACACGGAAGATGTATTTAAGAAACTGGGACTGGACATCAATCCAAAGCAGAAAGTTGCAGAGCTTTCCACATCCTACTGTCAGCTGATCGAGATTGCACGTTCTGTATCCATTGGTGCAAAGATCGTTATTATGGATGAGCCCACTTCCTCTCTTACAGAGACTGAGACAGCGATTTTGTTCCGTATCATCAATCAGCTAAAAAGCGAAAACGTAGCAATTATCTATATTTCTCATAAAATTGATGAAATTCTTCAGATTTCAGATGACATCACAATTATGCGTGATGGACAAAATGTTGGTACATGGTCTGCAAGTGAAATGACAACAGATACTATTGTAAACAAAATGGTTGGACGTGAGATGACAGATCGTTTTCCACCGAAAAAGCATACACCAGGAGCAGAGTATCTGAAAGTTGAAAACTTTACAAGCACAAATCCTCATTCCTTTAAGGATGTAAGCTTTTCTGTAAAGAAAGGTGAGATTTTCGGAATCGGCGGACTTGTAGGTTCTCAGCGAAGCGAGCTGATGGAAGCTCTGTTCGGATTACATGGAATTTCTTCCGGAAAGATCACCATCGAGGGAAAAGAGATCCACAACAGACAGCCCATCGATGCCATTAAAAACGGTATGGCACTACTTACAGAGGATAGAAGAAAAACAGGTATTATCGGACCTGGCTCCATTACAGATAATACTCTTGTTGTAGAGCAGAATGTAAATCCAAAACGGTATCACAAAGCAGGGCTTCCTTTTATTGATAAGGCAAAGAGAAACCAGGATGCACAGAAATATGTAGATATGCTTTCCACAAAGACTCCAAGTCTGAAAACTGCCATCAAAACTCTTTCCGGTGGTAATCAGCAGAAAGTACTGCTTGGACGCTGGCTTTTAAGTGAGCCGGATATCCTGATCCTGGATGAGCCTACACGAGGAATTGACGTAGGAGCAAAATACGAAATTTATGAATTAATGGAAGAAATGGCACAAAAGGGCAAATGTGTAATTATGATCAGTTCGGAGATGCCGGAACTTATGGGTATGTCTGACCGGATCATGGTAATGTGTGAAGGACATAAGTCTGGCATTCTGGATAAATCTGAAGTAACAGATGAGAAGATCATGTTGCTGGCAAGTACATATGAGACCAATGGGGAGGATAAGAAATGAAATCAAAAAATATGTCAAAAATCCTGATGGATAATATTCTTTATATCTGTCTGTTACTGATGATCGTGATTATTGCGATAATTTCGCCGTCATTTATTTCCGTTCGTGTATTAAGTGATGTATTGACACAGAGTGCCCCGAAAATGCTTCTTGCTGTGGGTATGCTGGTTGTAATCATTGCCGGTGGTATGGATATGACTGTAGGACGACTTGCAGGTCTTGGTGCCGTTGTATCCGGAACACTTGCACAGCAGTCCACTTATTACATTAAATTCTGGCCGTCACTGCCGGAAATGCCATTGATCGTACCGATCGTTGCTTCCATTATCGTTGGTATTATCTCCGGTGTGATCACAGGTCTTATCATTTCCAAGTTAAAGGTACCGGCTTTCCTTGCTGGTCTTGGACTTCAGCTGATCATTTATGGTGGAAACCTGTTGTTCATGAAAAAAGCACCGAACAACTCACAGCCTCTTGCAGGATTTAAAGAATCCTTTACAAAATTTGGTACAGGTTCTGTAGCAGGAGTTAACTATCTGATTATTGTTGCCTTTGTAGTTATGATCGCTGTTTACATTATCCTGAACATGACAACATTAGGTAAAAACATCTATGCTACAGGTGGTAACCGTGAGGCTGCAAAAGTAGCAGGTATCAACGTATTCAAAATCGACATGTTTGTCTATATCTTATCCGGAGCCCTTGCAGCTCTTGCTGGATGTATGCTTGCAGCACGTACCGGAAGTGCCAATGCAACATATGCAGAAGGTTATGAAATGGATGCTATCGCAAGCTGTATCATCGGTGGTGCTTCCTTCACAGGTGGTATTGGTAACGTACCGGGAGCTTTCCTGGGAGTTATTATTTTCAGTGTTATCAGCTATGGTCTTACATTCGTAGGTTTAAGTTCCTACTGGCAGAACATTGCAAAAGGACTTATCATCATCGTAGCAGTTGCACTTGATATGAGAAAATACGGTTCAGACAAATAAAAAAATGTATCAGACTATCCGGGGTTCTGTTAGCAGGACACCGGATAGTTGTTTTTTGGAAAAAACGTAAAGGACGAAAACGTGATCCGGGTAATTGTCTAAAAGAATGAAAAGTGAGATAATGGACACATTCTAAGGAAATAAAGGAGACTGACTATGTCTGAAAAAAAGAAATCGGCGGCAGGAACACTTACGCTTCTGGTTTTATGTTGCGTACTTGGAGGCTGTAAGGCGGATACACCAGCTGCCGGAACAGATATAACCCGGGTGTCTGTGCTGCTGCCGCATTTTGATGACGGATACTGGACGCTGATTGAAGAAGGAATCGAACAATCCGGTGCGGAACTGAAGAAGAACTGTGGGATGGATATCAAAATACTAAAGCCCCAGTTGAACTACAATATTCCTCAGATGGTGGAGCTTTTGAAGCAGCAGATTGCAGCTAAGGTAGATGTGCTGGTGGTACAGGGAAATGAGGATGAAGAATACATTAATACATTAAAAGAGGCGTGGAGTGAAGGAATTCAGATTATCTGTGTGGATACAGACATTAAAAGTTTTCCAGAGCATCTGTATATCGGAACAGATAATTATGAAGCGGGGAAAATGCTGGGAGAAGAACTGATAAACGTAACAGATGGAGAAGCCAATGTTGCGGTGATTTCCGGTGAACCGGGATTTTCCAATCTGGAGGAAAGACTGGAAGGACTTCAGGACGCAATTAAAGATTGTCCTAAAATCCATCTTGGAGATGTACAATATGACAATTATGACGGGCTTACAGTTATGAAAATGTACTACCAGAATGCAGAAGACGCAGATACCATTGTTTTTTTGGAGGGAACGGGAGGGATATCCATCAGTGCCCAGTTTAAACAGAGGGACAATCAGTACGAACATATTCTGGGATTTGATGCTTTTGACGGAGTAATAAGCGGAGTGATAGATGGAATTATCAAACAGGATACCAGAAGGATGGGAGAACAGGTAGTAGAAGAAATTGCAAATTATATCCGGAATGGAGAATACAGCTCAGAAACGGTTTATACAACTACCCACTGGATGACAGCGGAAAATTACCACAGTATTCTTTCTGATGCGGAACTGGAATATGCCCGAAAAGGAAAAAGCGGAGGAAGAACATAATGAAAAAGGCGCGTTTCCTTAACTCAGTTGGGAAAAAATATATTGTGGGTTATGTCATCGTAGCGGTTTTTTCAGTAGTTCTTCTTATGGTCGCCGTTATATGTAATAACTATGTGTCAGGTCAGTATGACAATGCTATCGGTGAAATGATTTCCATAAACAATCTGGAAAATAGTGTAGAAGTCTTAAATGGCGACATAAACATGGCATACCTGTATCTGTCAGAAGAAGGAACTGAAAATTATGAGCAGGACAGGAAGAGCGCTGAACAGTATTTAAAAATGGTGAAGGAGCTTCAGAAGAAAAGCTTTGTCAGGGAAGTAACAGACGCATACTGTACAGTGGAAAGCTTTCTTGGAAAATCTGATTTCCTGACAGATGCTTTGCGAAGATATTTTGAAAGCGATAAGCAGACAGGATTTGAAAAACTGGAAAACAGCTACAATGAGCTTCAGGAGCTTTATTCTTACGTTACCCTTCGTTTTCAGAAAGCATATTCGGTAAAACTGAATAAATTAAGTCAGTTGGAAAACAGGCTGAATGCTCTTCAACAAAATATATTGCGGCTGCAGATCGGTATGATCGTGTTTACTCTTATCTGCATTGGTCTGTATCTGACCAGGGTTATTATGGAGATTTCAAGATCTATTGCAACCATGCAAAAGGGCGTGGAATCCATTCAGGATAATGTGCTAAGCGCAGAGCCTATTCAGATTGAAAGCAATGATGAGTTTGAAGAATTTGCAGCTGCTTTTAACAAAATGACTGGCATTATCCAGAAGCAGATGCGGGAAATTGAAGAAAATGCAGATATCAAAGAGCGCCTTGCAGAAATGGAAATCAAAAATCTGAAAATGTTCAGTGAATTGCAAAGAAGTCATCTGGATTTTCTGCAGTCCAGGGTAAATCCTCATTTTCTGTTTAATACCTTAAATATGATTTCTTCCCTTGCAAGGATCGAGAATGCAGATCAGTGTGCAGAATTTATGGAAACTACAGCAGCCTTTTTACGCTATAATCTGGATAATATCAGCAAAACCGTTCCATTGGAAAAAGAAGTGGAAAATTTGAAAGACTATGTGGCGATTCAGGAATGCCGTTATGGTGGACGATACCAGTACACCTTTGAAATTGATGAGCAGTGCCTGGAATATAAAATGCCATGTATGATCCTTCAGCCAATGGTTGAAAATGCCATTCAGCATGGGATTGCCATGATGCTTGAGAACGGCCATGTATGGATCCGGGTATATCCACAGGGGAACCGTGTCTGTCTGGATGTACAGGATAACGGTGTGGGAATGACTGAGGAACAGATCAGAAGTATCTATGAAGATTTTCAGGAAAACAAATCCTCAGGCAATCATATCGGTATTCGGAATATTTACCGCAGATTAAGACTGTATTACCATAATGACCTGAAATTTGAATTTTATAATATGGATCCGGGGCTGAAAATATTTATTTCTCTACCAGGAGGTGATGATGACAATGAAATATACGATGGTGATCGCAGATGATGAGCCGGTGGTTTTGAAAAGCACCGAGCTTTTTCTGAAAAAAGAATTTCCGGATATCAAAATTGTAGGAATGGCAGAAAACGGGATTAAACTGAAAGAAATGCTGGAAGCCTATAAACCGGATATGGCAATTGTGGATATCCGCATGCCGGGACTTTCGGGAATTGAGGTCATTGAATTGTTACAGCACAAAAAATGTTCCACTCATTTTATTATCAGTACAGCATACAGTGATTTTGATTACATAAAAAAGGCGCTTGATCTGAAAACAGACGGTTATCTTGTAAAGCCTTCCAAACGGGAAGAAAAGCTGGAAGTGATCGGGAAGCTTTGCAGGACTGTGGAAGAGGAGAAAAAGATAAATCTGCGCCAGGATGGAATTGAATCTGCCCTGGGTGTGGTGAATTCCGTACTGGGCAGTGAAATTCTTATGTCGGTATTTTCTGATAACTGCGACAACAAGGAGTTTGATGCATACTGCAATATCAACAATATCCAATTTTTTGGAGGCTGTATTGCTACATTTCTTCCCCAGACCAAAACAGACCTCAGCAAAAGGGAATTAAATGATGAACTGGAGAAATGCCTGACTGGTTTCTGTGATTTTCTTGCGACCATAACCTCAAAGGGAATTGTGGTTATGTTTTTTGTTCAGGAGGAAGTGGAAAAGGAAAAAAGAAGGGAATGGAGCAATGATCTTGCATCCCTCGTGGCAGAGTGCCTGAAGGAAAGGACAAAAGTAGAGTACCTTTATGGAACTGGAAATGTGTATGACTCTTTTGAAAAAATGTCAGATTCCTACAGGGACAGTGTTCAAATGCTACAGATTAACCGCAGGGAAGAAGGAAGCATTCCAAAGGAGAGCGCAGATAAAATACAGGATTATGTGGATGAGACTAAACGTTATATTGACATCTGGTTTCGGAAGGATATTTCCCTTATGGACTGTGCCCAGAATGTGGGAATCAGCTCCTATTATTTAAGCCATATTTTCCGGGAAAGAACGGGAACGACTTTTGTGGAATATCTGTCAGGTGTGCGTATGCAGGAGGCAAAAAAGCTCTGTACCCAGACTGATCTGACACTAAATGAAATATCCGAGCAATGCGGATATGTAAATTTGACTTATTTTTGCAAGGTATTTAAAAGGATTACAGGAATGACAATCAGTGAATATCGGAAAAGTCAGGAAGAGTAGAAATAGTATGAAAGTGAAAACTTGTGTAAAAGCATGTTTTTACATAGATTGCCAATATACTTTAGAGCAGAAAGGATGAAAAACTATGTCACAGGCAAGCGACACAATGAGAAGAGAATGGAAGATCAATGATGCAAAAAGAGATGCAGGGCTGACAACACCAGATGATATCCAGCGTTTTGATGATATTCAGTATGGCCCGGATCCGGTGGAAAACAAACTGGATGTATACCGTCCAAAGAATACACAGGGAAAAATCCCGGTTATCGTGAGTGTGCATGGCGGTGGATGGGTATACGGTGATAAAGAACTGTATCAGTTTTATGGGATGACTCTTGCACAGCGTGGTTTTGCAGTTGTGAATTTCACCTACCGTTTAGCACCGGAAGTAAAATTCCCGGCACCTCTTGAGGATACCAATAATGTGATCAGCTGGATGTATGAGAACCAGGAAGAATATGGCCTTGATATGGAACACGTATTTATGGTAGGCGATTCTGCAGGTGGTCATCTCTGTGGCCTTTACAGTGCCATCTGTACGAACCCGGAGTATGCTGTCAATTATACGTTCAAAGTGCAAAATGGATTTGTTCCCCAGGCGGTAGCCCTGAACTGTGGTGCTTACAATCCTCTCAGTGAGGTAGGCGTTCTTGGAGGCGAGCAGGATCAGGAAATTATGGAGGATTTCCTTACGGAAAAAGGTTCTGCAAAGGAACGTGCCCTTGTCAATGTAACGGATCATGTAACAGAAAAATTTCCACCGGTTTATCTGATGACCTGTGTAGGAGATTTCTGCCGTCCACAGGCACCCCTTCTGGAGGCTGCATTAAAGAAAAATGGGGTTTACTATGAGTTTAAGACTTATGGAACAGAGGAAAATCCGCTGTATCATGTATTCCATTTGACCATCCAGGAGCCGGAAGGACAGAAATGCAATGATGAAGAATGTGACTTCTTTAGAAGAATGATGAAAAATAACTGATAAACAGATATAAAGATGTGAAAAAATACGCTCCCAAAAAGAAACTGAGATTTATGGCAAGGTCCTTTTGGGAGTGTTTTACAGTGTGGGGTGATATATGCTCTAAGTGACTTCTTAATCATGATTTTGTCATGGTTAGTGAAGCAATCACTTAGAGCATTTTGTTTCAGGAGGTACAGCTATGAGAAACGAAAAAATCACCCCACTGTACGAGCGCCTGAGCCGGGACGATGAGTTACAGGGCGAGAGTAACTCCATATCCAACCAAGAGCTAATATGTAGAGGGTGGTTTCTACCATCTAATACATATGACTGCGGTTCATTTGTGGTGAATTGAAAAGCAGTTGTAGGAAAGAAGCAGAAAAGCCTTATAACCGCTACAAATTCAACGCAGAAAGGAGCTATTGCTTATGAAATCTTTATTTGAGAAAATGGGCGGTACATATCGTCAAGTGGGCGATTATCTCATCCCAAACCTTGTTTTGCCAGATGACGGCAATTATCAGATCGGCAAATATGGGCGTATGCGCCGCATCTATCTGAAAGAACAACGAAAAATCTTTTACACCAATTATGTGATGGAGGGTACGCTGTTCAAGCATTTGTCCGAAATCGACCAAGCCTGTAACGAGCGCATGGAAATCATCGTTCCCGCTATGGCGAAGCAGGAAGGCGTGACCGAAGCACTCAAAGCGGCTGACCAAATGGAATGGGGGCAAATAATGGACAATATTAAAGCCTGTGTAGAAGAAATTGTGTTGAAAGAAATTATATATTTGTAATGAATAAGAGATCTCTGTTCAAATGTTTAGCGATATTTAATATTTGAATGGAGATTTTTTATAGACAAATAAATATGGCAGAAGTATAATGAGCAAAAAGAAAGGGGAGATTCTTATAAGAGAAGCACCAGAAAAATTCAAATTGGAAGACACGACAATATGGTCCTTTCCAGAAAGAGGAAATTGGGCTACACATTCGGGAAAATATCGCGGAAATTGGTCCCCATACATTCCCAGAAATCTTATTTTACGTTATTCAAAGAAAAATGATTGGATACTAGATCAATTCTTGGGCAGTGGTACAACATTGATAGAAGCAAAGTTATTAGGAAGAAATGCTATTGGTGTTGATATAAATTCCGAAGCCATCAAACTATCTAACACAAATCTTAATTTTACTTGTCAAGAAAGTTCAAAAATTTTCACAAAACAAGGAAATGCAACTGAATTATCATTTATAAAAGATGAGAGCATAAACCTTATCTGTACACATCCACCATACGCAGATATTATACGATACAGCAAGAAAATTCCAGGAGATATTTCACACTTAAAATATGAGGAATTTTTGAAGGCATTGGAGCAAGTCGCAAGAGAAGCATATAGAGTGTTAAAAAATCAAGGGATATGTGCATTTATGATCGGAGACATACGGAGAGCAGGTTATGTGTTGCCGCTAGGAATGAATTCTATGCAGAAATTTGTTGATGCAGGATTTAAACTTAAGGAAATTGTTATAAAAGAACAGCATAATTGTCGATCGGCTGACTATTGGGAAGGAAAAGAAAGAAGCTTCTTAATGTTGGCACATGAGTATATTTTTATATTGAAAAAAACAGACGACTATAAATCATAAATATATCGAAAACAAGAACGAATGTTTACACAAAAGTATGCGATCGCTGAAATTAATGTTGATATTGCTGAAATTGCATGATAGAATAACGACATAGCAATATTTTAGAAAAATGAGTTTGAGGTTAAAATATGGCAGTTAGTTATAAAAAATTGTGGAAATTACTTATTGATAGAGATATGAAAAAGAAGGATTTATGTGCGGCTGCAGGTATTAGTCATGCTTCGGTAGCGAAACTTGGAAAAAATGAAAATGTTACTACAGATGTGTTGGTGAAAATTTGCACTGCTTTAAAATGTGATATCAGTGATATTATGGAAATAATAGAGATTGAAGGGGAAAAGGCGTGATGGAACAAGTTTTAAAGAAAGAAAAACAGATACAGGCAAAGCCGATCATGAAATGGGCTGGTGGAAAGACTCAGATGTTAGGTGATATCATGCCTAAAATTCCTCAAAAATATGGGAAGTACATAGAGCCATTTATTGGCGGTGGTGCGTTGTTTTTTGCATTAAGTCCGGATAAAGCTATAATTGCAGATAGTAATCCAGAACTGATCAATATGTATCGTCAGGTTGCGGATAATGTAGAAGTTGTTATTTCATACTTGAAAAAATATAAAAATACAAAAGAAGACTTTTATGAAGTACGTTCATTAGATTGGCTTAAATTAAAAAAGGAAGAAGCTGCAGCAAGAACTCTTTATTTGAATAAGACATGTTTTAACGGATTGTATCGTGTTAATAAGAAAGGTCAATTTAATGTTCCTTTTGGTAAATACAAATCTCCTAATTTTTGCGATGAAGAAGCTTTATACGCTGCTTCAGAAGTGCTGAAAAAGGCAACTATAACATGTGGAGATTATCTTTCAGTATTGAAAGAATATGCAGAACCAGGAGATTTTGTCTTTTTAGATCCTCCATATTTGCCTATATCAGAATATTCGGATTTTAAGCGGTATACGAAAGAACAATTTTATGAAGAAGATCATATAGAATTAGCGAAGGAAGTCAAAAGATTACAGGAATTAGGCTGCCATGTAATATTGACAAATTCCAATCATCCATTGGTTCATGAATTGTATGCTGATTATAAGATTGAGGTTATTCAGACAAAAAGGTATATCTCTTGTAATGGTAGTAAACGGAAAGGCGAAGATATTATAGTAGATATTTTGCCAAAACAGAAAACTATGTTAAAAATAGTTCCGAAACCTTTGCCTGAACAGGTAATGAAATATCCAGCAACTAGATATATGGGTTCAAAAAGCAAATTATTGCCACAAATTTGGGCGGTGGTTTCACAATTTGATTTTGATACGGTAGTAGATCTGTTTTCTGGATCTGGAATTGTTGGTTATATGTTTAAGGCTCAGGGAAAAACTGTGATTAGTAATGATTATATGGCAATGTCAGCAACCTTTACTAAAGCAATGGTGGAGAATAATAGTGTTGTATTACCATTGGACGAGGCAAGAAAGTTATTAATTGAAAAAAAAGAGTCTGATCATTTTGTAGAAGATACCTTTCAAGGTCTATATTATAAGGACGAAGAGAATAAATTAATAGATATTTTGCGAACGAATATTGCTGGTATTAGAGATCAATATAAGAAAGCAATTGCAATGACAGCGTTGATTAGAGCTTGTACGAAGAAAAGACCGAGAGGAATTTTTACATATACCGGAGATCGATATAATGATGGAAGAAAGGATTTACAGAAATCTTTAGAACAGCAATTTTTGGAAGCTGTGGAAAGTATCAATAATGCAATTTTTGATAATGGATGTGAAAATAAATCTAAACATGGAGATGCAATGGAAGTAAAAATTAAACATCCAGATTTAGTATATATTGATCCGCCGTATTATTCTCCATTGTCAGACAATGAGTATGTCCGTAGATACCATTTTGTTGAAGGGTTGGCACGAGATTGGAAAGGTGTAGAAATACAGGAAAATACGATAACAAAGAAATTTAAATCATATCCTACACCGTTTTCAACTAGAAAAGGTGCTGCAGATGCATTTGATAAGTTGTTTAAAAAGTTTTCGAATAGTATTTTGATTGTATCTTATTCCTCAAACAGTCAACCAACACAAGATGAAATGGTTGCACTTATGTCGAAATATAAGGAACATGTGGAAGTGGTGCCGATAGATTACACATATTCTTTTGGAAATCAAAAACATGCTAAGACAAATAGAAATAAAGTACAAGAATATTTATTTGTTGGGTTTAATGGAGAAGATGTATGGAAGAAAAAATAGATATTTGGTTAGTGGGTAATACCGGATTACGGAATCCAAATAGAATACAGGAAGGTTTTAAAGCGTTTGCAAATTCGCCATATGTGGGGAAACTTCGTGGGAAAGAGAATGAAATTGGCTTTATGAACTTTCTTAATGATCAAGGAATTATTCAAAATGAAGCTGGGAAAGATACGTCTGGCAGTCATGCACGTAAATGGCGTTTGATGTTTTCGAAAAATGGTTTCATTTATCCACAAGTGAAGAAAAAGGATGGAGATCAGAATGAACTGGGAAATCTGGATGATATAACACCTTTTGGACGAACATTTTTAAAGGCGGATACATATCCAGCAGTACAAGAATGCTATTTAAGAGCATTAAGTGTTGAACAATTTGCTATGCCAGATGGAAAGTCTTATTTTTCTCCATTGAGATGGATATTGGCAATTATGTTGGAGTTAGAGAAGCGAACAGGAAGCTCAGAGATTGCAAGAATAGAGTTTGCATTATGGGGACATACAACCAATCCGAGTTATTCAATTGGAGAGATCGTGGATAATATTTTGGATTTGCGTGCTCGTAGAAAACAAGCTCCATCAAAACGTAATTTTGACAAGAAAGAAGTTGCAGAACGTGGAAGGTACTATGATAAGAAGGCAGATAATTTTCTTGACTATAGTGACATGAACATGCGTTACCTACGTATTTCTGGAGTATTGCAACGAAAAGGAAGAGGAATGATTATTGCTCCGGCTAAGCATATTTTGGCTGAAAAATTGGCAAAGTCAACATCTAATGAAGAATCGATAATGATTCAATATAAACGTCTATGTGAAGGGGCAGAATTACCAACAGATAATGAAGATACAGCTAAAGTATTACTGAATGACTTAATGAAGCAAATGAAGAGCAGGCAAATTTTGTTTGATATTTCTGATCTTCCATTGAACACTGCGACAGAAATTAATATTGCCAGACGGCGATTAGAAGATTTGCTATCCAAAACAGACGAAATTCAATATGCAAAAGAGCAATGTAATCAATGGCAAGAAATTGCTGATTATATGGAATTGTTGATCAAAGGTGGTGGGAAGCATACATATGATGATGACAATATTATAGAAGTACCAAAAGATGAAACACCAGCATATTTAGAATGGATTTTATGGAGAGCATCTTTAGCTATAGATCATATGGTCAATAAACCTTATGAGGTAAGAGGATTTAAACTTGATTCGGATTTTCTCCCGGTATCTGCAGCTGGCGGTGGAAAAGGTGATCTGTATTGTGAATTTAACGATTTTACAATTTTAACAGAAGTTACGATGTCTACATCATCACGCCAGGAAGCAATGGAGGGCGAACCTGTAAGAAGACATGTATCAGATGCGGTTTTAAAATACGATAAGCCAGTTTATGGAATGTTTATTGCAGTAAAAATAGATACGAATACAGCAGAAACATTCAGACATGGAATTTGGTATGCACGAGGAGATGTAAAGCAGAGATTGGATATTGTGCCGTTAACATTAGCTCAATATAGAGAATATTTTATGGCAATGTTTAGAACTGGTCATGCTAATCCGGAAAAATTACGGGAATTAATTTTACTGTGTGAAACCAGAAGAGATATTTTAAACGCACCGAGATGGAAATCGTATATAGGTACTGCGACCAATGCAATAATAAGACAAATGGAAAAGGAAACTTCTGGTAATTGAAAATTATAAATGGTGTATACAAGGAGAAGGATGAATGGCAACATACGGAAAATATCAGGTATATTATGAAAAGATAAAAACAGAAGTAGAAAAAATTAAAGAAGAAAATGGCTATCTAAATCTGTCTAAAGCATTTGCACATTGGTATTTGGAAAATGCACTGAAAATGGATGAACAAAATATTGCAGAAACAATTATTGATGGGAATGGGGATAATGGAATTGATGCAATTATAATAGAAGATGCGAAGATGACCTTATTTCAATTTAAATTTCCAGATAAGGGGAAAAATATTGACAAGCAAATTGATGAAAAGACGGTTTTGAAGATATTTAATGGATACAAAAAACTTGTAAGTATTAGAAAACCACGATCAGTAAATGAAAATTTTTTGAAATTTAGAGAGTTAGTGAAGGAAAAAAATATTTTTGATTATGAGTTTGTGTTTATATCATTTTCAAATGGGTTTTCACAACCAGCATTAGATGCATTTGAGAATGAAAGTGAAGAAATAAAAAATACAACAGGAAACGATATACAATATAGGATGATTCTACAAAAAAATATATGTGATTTATATGACAGAGTACAGAAGAAGGCGAAAATAGATATCAATATTACATATAAAAAATTGGATCAAAGTTATAATTTAGATGAAAATGTAAAATCATTTGTTGGTTTTGTTTCGGCAAAAAAATTGATAGAAGCATGTAAGTCACATATGGATGTTATTTTTGATGAAAATATTCGTTTATATGAGGGCGATGATAATCATGTTAATGAAGGAATATATAATACTGCTATAGGAGAAGATTCTTGTAATTTTTTCTTTTATCATAATGGTATTGTGCTTATTTGTGACAAATGTAAAAATAGTACAGGGAATCAAAGTGTTTTTTTAGATGGAGCATCAGTGGTAAATGGGTGCCAGACAATTAATAGTTTAAAAAGGGCATATGACGATTCGAAACTAAAAGAAGATGTATTTATACAATTTAGAATTATAGAAACAGATGATTTTGATTTAAGAGCAAAAATAACAGAATATTTAAATTCTCAAACACAAATTAGAGACAGCTATTTTTGGGCAAATAATTCATTTATACGAGCGTTACAAATTGAATTATTGGATAAAGAATACTTTTTGGAAAGATTAAGCAATGAATATGTATATAAACATCGATTAGGTAAAGTTAAGGAATATGACAAAAAGCATATTTTGAATCTGGAAAAGGTTATTCAAATTTTTGCGGCGTTTTATTTCAATGAATACGCAGTACGAGCAAAGAGTGGAAAAGGTGAATTATTTGATAAAAAAATTGCAGAAATTTTAGTTAATGATATTGATGCAACAAAAGTTATTCATGCTGTTGAGTGGTATGAAAAAATAAGCCAAATAATTACCTTATATAGAAAATGTAAGCGTTCCAATAACCATAAAATGGATTTTTTTGAGTATATGGATATGGATGTATCAGATGAGGAATATCAAAAAAAATTAAGTGAATTTTTATTTTTGAACACTGGAGATTTATTGTTGCTAAACACAATTTCAAACTTGGAAAAGAAATGTATCTATGAAGATGAACAAGATATGGTGATTGATGCGATAAAGATGTGTAAGAATGCAGTTATTAATAGTAAATTGCAACCATATCAAGCAACAAGGAATGCAACAGTATTTGCTCAAATACAAAATGATGCTAATCAATAAGTGATAACACCATGATAACAAAATCTCCAAAAACCACACGGACACAGCGGAAAATCCGTATTTTCCCACACAAAATGAACGAAAAATAACCCTTTAGCCTCTGTAACACGCCATTCTGATACCGTGAAGGTGGACGTACTGTTGGATCAGGACGTGTTGCTACAGTTATCGAGTAATCACTGACTACAGATAATTATATAAATTTGGTATTGTAAGATACCGTGTGTCCAAGCGTAAGATACCCCAGAAACCTTATGTTTCTGGGGCTTTTCTGTACTCTAAGAAAAGAAAAGGTTTCCGGGGTTTTTTTGTTGCTTAAAAATTATGACGGGGAAATTGACAGGCCATCTGAACCAAGTCGATTAGAATGTCAGAGAGAAGGCGGAAATTTTGGTAAAGCAGAAGGCGGAAAAACAGGGTGTAACGGAACAACTGAAAATGCAGAATCAGATGAAATGGATTGGATCAATGAATAACATAAAGGCATGTGCGGAAGAAATTATGTTGAAAGAGCGTGTATATGTGAGCAGAAAGGGCAGTCGAAAGTCTGCTCTTTGATAATCTAAGAATAGAGTTTTGAGGCAGAATGTGATAGAATGTAAGAAACCAATCGGTATTTGGAGGAGTTTCTTATTTATGAAAAAAGGAATAAACAAACCAATCTTATTTTATATTGCATCAGTTCTGTTTTTCATAGCGTCAGCTATTGGCTTTACGAGTGGAAATGAAAATTCTATGGCTATAGTATGGTTATGTCTTGGTTCCTCATTTCTTTGTCTAGGTTCGACGCATAAGAAAAAGGAAAACAATACAGATGATAAATAATTTCATGCTTGTATTGCTGGAAAATCGGGATTCATCGAGTCCTTTTGTGATTTGCAACTGCTGGTTGACAGATTTACAGCCTGAAATGGTGGAATGCAAACAGCAAAACTGTTATATTTAGCTCATAAAATCTGCAAAAGGAGAAAAAAATGATTTTAGCTGATAAGATTACAGAGGAAAGAAAAAAGAATGGATGGTCACAGGAAGAACTAGCCAATCAGTTGGGCGTATCCAGACAGGCAGTATCTAAGTGGGAAAGTGCAGGAGCTGT